>NPIG01000198.1_pt1 | contig 24581 bp, 25 predicted proteins | sample 8637441 | NCBI WGS metagenome assembly NPIG01 (sample SAMN07420675, study PRJNA396082) | bioreactor metagenome | isolation source: sample BR6 brine-fed electro-methanogenic bioreactor BR | place: Japan: Kochi | collected 2016-06-14 | reverse complement strand
TTTGGAAATTTATTGTCAACATAATCTAATAAAAAAAAATGTATTTTTTTTTAGAGGTGTAAAATTTGATTGAAAAATATAGTTTTTTATACTAGTTTCATTATTTTTTTTTATATATAATCTTATTGTAACACACTATTAGTATGATTTGTATACTTAATGTAATAGGAGCATGAAATGAGAAAAAAACTATTAATAAGTATTTTATTTATTACAGCGTTAATGTTGTTTACTAGTTGCATAGAAAAAGAAAATGAAAAAGAAGTAGAAGTTAAAAATGATATAGTAAGAATAAATATTGCATCAGAGCCAGATTCATTAGATCCATGGCTAAGCGCTGCTGTTGATACAAAGGCTATATTTAATAATGTTTTTGAAGGTTTAATGAAATTCAATAGTGATGGGAGTCTTTATCCTGCAATTGCTAAAGAAGTCATAATTAGTGAAAACCAAGATGAATATACTTTTAAATTACGTGATAATGTATATTTTCATAATGGAGAGAAACTAACTAGTGAAGATGTATTATATACATATGATAATTTGATGCATATGAGTGGTGATATAGCTAATTCAGCAGCCTATAGTAGTATTAAAGAAATAATAGCCCCTGATGATTACACTGTTAAATTCGTATTAGAAAATCCATCTAGTGCTTTCTTGTCAACTTCTACTATTGCAATCTGTCCAAAAGGTTATGATAATCAAGCAATTAATCCAATTGGTACTGGTCCTTATAAGTTTGTTGAATATATTCCATCTCAAAAAATTGTTTTAGAAATGTTTGATGATTACTATAATAGTGAAAGATACCCAAGTATTAAAACTGCTGAAGTTCATATAATTAGTGATGAAACGTCCACTGTTAATGCTTTAAAATCAGATCAATTAGATATTGCAACAATCTCAAGTGATAATGCAAAGTTATTAGAGAATATTTTCAAAATTGATTCATCTCCTATGAATATGGTTATTTTATGGGCTTTAAACAATGATGTTGAACCTTTAAACAACCCTAAAGTAAGAGAGGCTCTTAATTTGATGGTAAAAAGGGAAGATATAATTAATGGTGTATTTGGTGGTTATGCAACCCCGCTATATACAAATTTTTCACCAGTAATGGATTTTTATTACAATCATGATTTAGATCAATACTTTATAAGAGATATTGATAAAGCAAAATCTTTATTAAAAGAAGCCGGTTATGAAGATGGCTTTGATTTAGAGATAACAGTTCCATCTAATTATTATCAACATGTTGATTCTTCTCAAATTCTTGCAAGTGAAGCTAAAGAGTTAAATATAAATGTAACTATTAAGAGCGTAGAATGGGGTACTTGGTTAGAAGAAGTATATACAAATAGAAATTATCAAAGTACAGTTATTGGATTAGCAGGTAAATTAGACCCAAATGATATTTTATCTAGATATGAAACAACTTATAAAAGAAATTTTATAAATTATTCTAATAGTGAATATGATAAGATAATTAAAGCTGCTGCTTCTAGTGTTGATGAAGATGAAAGAGCTAAACTTTATAAAGAAGCTCAAAGAATTCTTAGTGAAGATAGCGCTTCTGTTTGGCTCTGTGATCCAAACAATACAGCAGCAATGAAACCTAGTCTAAAGGGATATATTTATTATCCTGCTGGTTTAATAGATTTTGCTTCAATGTATTATGAATAAGAATAATTGAGTAACTATAAATAAAAATGATAATATAGTATAATAGTCTTGAAAACGAAAAGGGATTATTATGCTATATTTTTTTAAACGTCTATTTAATACATTAATTACTATTTTCTTAGTTTCAATAATTACTTTTTATGTCTTTAATATCCTTCCTGGAGACCCTGCTCAAGTAATATTAGGACTAGATGCAGATGAAGCTCAAATTACACAATTGAGAGAAACAATGGACTTAGATTCTCCTGCAGTTCTTAGATATATAAAATGGGTAGATAATCTTTTTCATGGAGATTTAGGTATTTCATATAAATATCAAAAACCTGTAGCTCCAATATTATTCGATGCATTAATTGTAACGCTTCAATTAACTATTTATTCTTTATTGCTTACTTTAATAATTGCAATACCCTTTGGATTATTATTAATTACTAGACGAAATAAGAAAAGCTATATTCCTCTCTCTATACTTTCCCAATTTGGGATGAGTATTCCATCATTTTGTGTTGCTATTTTCTTGATATCAATATTTACAGTTGGATTAAACATTTTACCATCTCTCGGTTATGTTCCATTCTCTGTTGATAGTTCAATGAATTTAAAAAGTTTATTACTTCCAAGTTTATCAATTGCTATAGGAGCATCATCAATTGTTGTTAGATATTTAAATAATAGTGTAAATCAACAAATGAAAATGGATTATGTAAGAACTGCATATAGTATAGGTTTAAAAGAAAGAGATGTTCTTTATTCTCAAGTTCTTAGAAATGCTTTAATTCCTGTTGTAACTATAATAGGATTAATCATTACTGATATCTTAGCAGGAAGCATTATAGTTGAAAATGTATTTTCACTTCCTGGTATTGGTAAATTAATAACATCTAGTATTACAAGTCGTGATTTACCATTAATTCAAGCATTAGTATTATATTTATCATTAATAGTAGTTTTAGTTAATTTTATAATAGATATTTTATATAAAGTAATAGATCCAAGAATTAGGATAAAAGGATAATAGTTTGAAAAAATATTTTAAGAATAAGAGTTTTTTAACAGGTATTATATTTTTAACTTTAATCCTAATTGTTGTTATTTGGGGTTATATAGCTCTCCCTTATGAAATAAATGATGTAAATATTTCAAATAAATTAATATCTTCAACAAAAAATCATTTACTTGGATGTGATCATCTTGGGCGTGATATTTTATCAAGAATAATGGTTGGCACTAGATTAAGTGTTCAAATTGGATTTTTTGTAGTAGTTTTTGGTTTATTAATTGGATTTCCTCTTGGTGCAATTGGTGGTTATTATTCAGGTGTGATAGATGAAATTATTAAAAAAATAATAGATACATTAATGTCATTTCCTGGAATCTTAATAGCTCTTATGATTATTGCAGTATTTGGTACAAGTATTTCTAATATAATAATTGCACTTACTATAATGAGTATACCTCGTTTTGCACGTATTACTAGAGCTGGATATTATTCTTTTAGAAATACTCCTTTCATTTTAGCTACAAAAGCTAGAGGAGCTAGTGATTATAGAATAATGATAGTTCATATATTACCTCATGTAGTAGGGGATTTAATTGTAACAGCTTCATTAACTTTTGCTAGTGCTGTATTATCAGAAGCAGGACTTAGTTATTTAGGTCTTGGTATTCAACCACCAAACCCAAGCTTAGGTAAAATGGTCAGTGAAGCTCAATCCTATATATTATTAAAGCCTTCTTTTGTAATAATACCATCTGTAGTAATTATAATATTAGTTATGGGGTTTAACTTAATAGGTGATGGAATTACCAAAGTAATAGAAGAGAGGGAAAATTATGAATAATAATAATATTTTAGAAATTAAAGATTATACTCTCTCTTTTTCAATTAATAAAAAAAGAATCAAAGCTGTTGATTCTATCAATCTTGATATTCAAAAAGGTGAATTTGTCTCACTTGTTGGAGAATCAGGATGTGGCAAAAGCTTAACAGCTTTGTCAATACTTTCTTTACTTCCAAATAGTGCTAAGTTTAAAGAAGGTCAAATAATATTTGATGATAAAAATTTAATTGATTTAGATATTAATGATTTAAATAAGATTAGGGGTAATGAAATTTCAATGATATTTCAAGAACCAATGACGGCCTTAAATCCTCTACTAAAAATACATAAACAAATGATACAAGCTTTAAAAACTCATAATAGTGAAAATATTAATTATAAAGAAAAAATATATGAAATGCTTGAATTAGTAGGTCTTGAAGATGTTAAAAGAGTATATAATAGCTATCCTCATCAGCTCTCAGGTGGAATGAGACAAAGGGTAATGATAGCTCAAGCATTAATTAATAACCCAAGTTTATTGATAGCTGACGAGCCAACTACAGCTCTTGATGTAACAGTTCAAAAACAAATATTGAAATTAATTAAAGATTTAAATAAACGATTTAACAATGCTGTATTATTTATATCTCACGATCTATCAATAGTTAATCAATTTAGTGATAAAATATATGTTATGTATGCTTCTTTAATTGTGGAAAGTTCAACTACTAATGAGTTAATTACTAGGCCAAAACATCCTTATACAAAAGCTTTACTAAAGTCTCTTCCCTCTTTAGATAAAAAAGGGGAGATTCTACACTCGATTAAGGGTATAGTTCCAAAATTAGAAGATAGGGTTGAAAACATGTGTCCATTTGCACCTCGATGCGAATATGCAAAAGATATATGTTTTAAGAAAAAACCTTCAATGGAAACAATAGATAATTCATTTGTAAGATGCCATTTTGTTAAGGAGATAAATTCATGAGTATAGTAAAACTTAATAAAGTCTCATTCTCCTATAAAGAAAAGCAAATATTAAAGGATATAACTTTTGAAATAAAAAAAGGCGAAACCTTTGGACTTGTTGGTAATAGTGGATCTGGAAAAAGTACCATTGGTTTATTGATTATAAAATTGCTATCTGATTACACAGGTAATATAGAAATTGAAAATCAAGATATTTCTAAAATAAAGAAAAAAGCTGAAATTAAGGATTTTTATAAAACTGTTCAAATAGTATTTCAAGATCCAAATAGTTCTCTAGATAGTAAGAAAAAAGTAGGATATTTAATAAAAGAACCTTTAATTATTCATAAAATTGGTTCAAAAGAAGAAAGAGAAATTAAAGTCAATTCTATTATGGAAATGGTTGGGTTAGATAAAAAATATAAAGAGAGTTTTCCAAATCAACTTTCAGGCGGCCTTAGACAAAGATTAGCTATAGCTATTGCTCTTGTATTAGATCCCAAAATAGTAGTACTTGATGAGTGCGTATCAGCTCTAGATATTAGTATACAAGCTGGGATATTAAATTTGTTAAATGAATTGCAAAAAAAACTCAATTTAACGTATTTATTTATTTCTCATGATCTTAATGTTGTTGGATATATATGCGATAGAATTGGAGTTATTAATGATGGACGTATTGTTGAAATACAAGAAACTCTCAAACTCTTTAATAATCCAATTGATTCATATACAAAAAAATTGTTAAATAATAGTTACATTTTAGATGGAGATAAAGAATGATTAATAATGAAATAATCTATTTTTTTATATATTGTTTTGTTGGTTGGATTTGTGAAGAAATTTACTGTTCGATTGGGGAAAAGAAAATAGTTTATAGAGGGTTTTTATATGGACCATATTTACCTATTTATGGTTTTGGAGCAATGAGTGTATTATATTTACTTAACCCTTTTATTGATAATGTAGTTATATTGTTTTTTGCCGCTATTATAATTACTAGTGCTATTGAATATTTTGGCTCATTTTTTTTAGAAAAAGCCTTCAAAATAAAATTATGGGATTATAGTGAACATTTCATGAATATTAATGGACGTGTTTGTTTATTGAATTCAACTATGTTTGGTATATTGAGTATGGCAGTAGTTTATCTAATTCAACCAGTAATGATAAAATTAGTTAATATAATACCAGAAGTAGGTCGTTATTATTTTGCGATGATAATCGTGTTAGTAATGGGCTTTGATTTTGCTATATCTTCTGCTAAGATGATTTCCTTCAATAGAGCTCTTCAAGAATTTAGAGATAGAAGTGAAGAAGTTAAAGAAAAAATTAAAGCTTACACAGCAGATATTGAAACACCAGAAGAGTTTGTACAACAATTTAGAGAGAAATGGATTGACGAAAAAGAAGCAATTCAAGCTAGAATTGCTAAACGAAATAGTCGAATCTTCTCAGCTTTCCCTAGTATGACAACAAGAAACCAATTCATAGATACACAAATTTCTAAAGTTAAATTAGATTTTTATGCTTTAAGAGAAAAGGGTAAAGCTCAAATGAAGGAATTAGAAAAAAGAAGAAAAAATTATAGAAATAAATAATATAGGAGTAATATAATTTAAGATTTAAAATAAATATTAAATTATATAGAAATTATATGAAAGAAGTATTAAAACAATTAAACTCTGAAATAAGAGAAAAAAGTGATAAAACAAGGCTTATGTGTGTCAGTAAGACTCATCCAATTGAAGCAGTAGATCAAGCTTATGCTTTAGGAGAGCGATTATTTGGCGAAAACAGAGTGCAAGAAGTACAAAGTAAATTCCCTCCAATAAATGATAGGCCGATTGATATGAGAGTTCATTTAATTGGACATTTGCAGAGTAATAAGAGTAAAAAAGCTGTAGAATTATTTAATTCAATAGATAGTGTTGATTCAATAAAAGTTTTAAAAAAGATAAATAAATATGCAAAAGAATTAAATAAAACTATCGATGTTATGCTTGAATATAATAGTTCTGGTGATGATAATAAAACAGGTTTTGAATCTTATGATGATATAAAAGAAGCTGCAAATTTTGCTATAGAAAGTGAAAATGTAAATCTTATTGGGATTATGACTATTGGACCACTATATGGGAATAGAGAAGATATTAGATCTGCTTTTAAATTAGTTAAAGAAATAAAAGAAAAACTTGAAAATGAATTATCCTATGATATCAAAGAGCTTAGTATGGGTATGAGTGGCGACTATGATATTGCAATTGAAGAAGGTTCAACTATAATAAGGGTTGGAACAAAGATATTTGGTAATAGAGATTATTCTAAATAAGGAAAATAAATAGTGAAAAAGAGATTTATTGCAATTATATTGATATTAACATTAGCAACCCCTATGAGTTTATTTAGTGAAAATACTGATTTTTTAGAATATGAAGAATATTCTATTGATGAATTTCCAACTTGGAGCTATAAGCTTAGAAGAGGAGAGAGTCTATTTTTTGGATCTCTCGCATTAACTCTTCCTTTGTCGATTATGGCATATAATGTTGCAGTAAATACTTCAATAATAAATAATCCAACTAGTGATGATTTTACTGAATTTACATATCAACTATCAATGGCAGCAGTATTATCACTTACAATTGCACTAGCAGATTATATAATCGGAGAATTTGAATAAAGATGAGTAGAAAAGAAGTTAGACATAATTTAATAGTAGAAGAGATTGAATCAAAAGTTAGAGTTGATAGTTATATAGCCTCAAATTTAGAAAATATTTCTAGATCTCTAGTTTCAGATAAAGAATCTCAAATATTTATTAATAGTAAAAAAGCAAAAAATAGTACTAAAGTTCAAAACGGTGATAAAATAGAATTTATTTACAGTGAAGAATTTTTTGAAGGTATTGAACCTGAAGATATCAATTTAGATATACTTTATGAAGATAAAGATATTTTAGTCATAAATAAAAATCAAGGAATAGTTGTTCACCCTGGAGCGGGAAATCATAATTCTACAATAGTAAATGGATTAGTTCATAGATATGGTGAAAGTTTTAGTGATAAGTTCGAAGAAGAGGAAACAGAAGAACCTAGCGAATTTGTTGATGAAGATGCTTTTTTGCGTCCTGGTATTGTACATCGTCTCGATAAAGATACTAGTGGCACAATGGTAATTGCTTTAAATAGAGAAAGCCAAAGAGACTTATCAGAGCAGTTTAAAGATAGAAAAACTAGTAAAATTTATATAGCTCTTGTAAAAGGTTATTTTGATAAGAGACGTGGTAGAATTACAGATAATTTAATTAGAGATCCAAAAGATAGAAAGAAATTTATCACATGTGATAAGGATAAAGGTAAAACAGCAGATACAAGCTATTTAGTACTAAGACAATATAGAGGGTATGCTCTTGTAAGAATAAATATTCATACAGGAAGGACTCATCAAATAAGAGTTCATCTTAAAAGCATAAATCATCCTATTTTAGGCGATCCTATATATTCAAATACTGATAAAAAGTTTAAAGAAGCTTCTTTGATGCTACATGCTTTACAACTTGATTTTAAACATCCAAAAACAAGTGAAAAAATGAGATTTCGAGCAGCTATGCCTAAACGCTTTAAAGATATAATTAATTCTCTAGAACCTTTTGTTTTAGAAAAAGGTCAAGAGAATAAATATTATGAAACTGCAGTAAAATTGAAGAAAAGAAATTAGAATCTATTATTTCTTTCTAGATTTATTTGGTGTCTTAGCCAAGGAGATGCTGTCTCTTCGGTTAAATCAGGATTGAATAAAATTTCATTTTTGATTTTTGATGGGGCACCATGTCCTGGAAATATGAGTAAATTTTCATCAAAGTTTAAAAGCTTCTTTTTAATTATTTTTATTAATAGAGATCTTTCCATATAACCAGGGGTTGATCCAACTCTTGATGCAAGAAGGGTATCCCCTGTAAAAAGTGCTTGTCCTATTTTATAAACTAAAGAATCTAAACTATGTCCTGGAATATGCATTACACCAACTTTTAATCCACTACACATAATAGTTGCATCACCTCTAACTTGTGAAACAGGGAAATCATAGACTTTATTAGTAAAAGCATAAATTGTTGGATTATACATTTTTAATAGTGTTCCAACACCCTTTGTATGTGATTCATGACGATGAGTTAGTAAAATAGTTGAAATAGTATAATTATTATTTTCAATAATACTAATAAGTTCATTATCAACATGTCCTGGGTCAATTAGAATAGCTTCCCCCCCATCATGTGGACCAATTACATAAGTATTACAAAAACCTACCACTGAAAAGTGTTGATAAATTCTCATTTTGCTGCATCCTCATAGTTTGAATATTTAAAATTCAATCTTCTTTGTTCTGTTTCTCTAAAATCAGCTTTCTTTAAATTACAATCTTCAAAGCTAACATCTCTTAGACAAGAACTACAGAAAGTTGTGAAATATAAATCGCTACAACTAAAATCACATCCCCAAGCATCAATACCTGAAAAATTATTATGAATTAATATAGAGTCAGAGAATTTACAATTTAATATTTTACTTCCAGAGAAAACTGAATATCTAATATCAGTATCTTCAAAAGTACAATCGTCAAATAAACAAAAATCAAAAAAACAAGTAGTAATTTTTGATCCTGAAAAATCCACATTTCTAAAAGTACAGAAAGAAAAATTTGAAGATGAAAATTCTCTTTTTTGAGTAGATATATTTTCAAATTCCCCATGAGACATAGTAATATCTCTAATTAATTTGTCTTCTTTTAATTGAGAATACATTCTTTTGTACAATTCTTCTTTGTTTTGACAGTGTCTATAGCAAAAATCACTGTCAAAAGTTGCAAAAGCATTACAGCCTTCTTTTTTACAAGTTTTAAAGTTAAACATATTTTTATGATTATCAAAAATAAATAGCTTGTCAAGTTTTTTTCTTTTGACTAACATATAAAACATGATTGGAAGAATAATACGTGGCATTAATAATATATATAATGTTGAAATAAATGATAAAGTCTATAGCTGTAGGATAAAAGGAAAATTATTAAATGATGTTAATGATGAGTACAATCCTTTAGCTGTAGGTGATTATGTAAATATAGAAATCACGAATGATAATGAAGGTTTAATTATCAATCGAGAACAAAGAACAAATAGTTTTCAACGATGGAATATGAAGGGTAAATGTAATCAAACTGTTGTTGCAAATATGGATTTACTTGTTTGTGTTACAAGTAGTCAAAATCCTCCTTTTCGACCACGATTTATTGATAGAGTAATTGCTTGTTCAAATAATGCAAAAATATTAATAGTTTTAAATAAATGTGAATATGGCTTAAATGAGCGAGATGAAGAGAGATTTAATTTGTTTAGAGAATTAGGATATGATATATCTTTAGTAAGTGCAGTTGAAGATATTGGTATAAAAGACTTGATAAAAAAAATAGAAAATAAAACTGTTGCTTTTGTTGGTCAAAGCGGGGTTGGAAAATCTACATTAATAAATAGAATATTAGGTACAGATCAAAGAACAAATGAAATAAGTGAAAAATATGATAGAGGTAGGCATACAACAAATTATTCTCTTTTACTTAGAAAAGATAATATTACTATAGTTGATACTCCAGGAGTTAGAGAAATTATGGTTCCTCATAGAGATCCTGTTGAAATTGCTGCATCATTTCCAGAATTTACTGAGAATAAGGATAAATGTGCTTTTTCAATGTGTACTCACACAAATGAACCAGATTGTGAAATAAAGAGATTAGTTGAAGATGATTTAATAAATATTGATAGATATGAGAGTTATTTAAGGATGATAGATTCTCTTTCTCTTCAAGGTCCTAAATGGAAAGGCAGTTCAGGTTCAACTAGTAAAGCAAGATATAAGATACCAAAGAAAAAGAAAAAATGAAATTATCAAAAAAAACATTAATAGATTTAGGATTTTTTCAAGTATTAGAGATTATTGAAAAAAATTTATTACTTGAAGATTCTAAAATGAATTTATATAAAAGAGATTTTCTAGATACTAAAGAAGAAATTGAGAGTCTTCAAGACAAAATACAGGATATTATTTATATAATTAAAAATCCTGATATTAAGAATCCAAATAATTTCCCATCTCTTGATAAAATATTTGAAGAAATAAGAAAGAACTTAAGAAGTTTAGAAGGGGATTCTTTATATAATGTAGCATCATTTATTGAAAGTGCTTCAATATTATATACTTTTATAACGGCACCTATTTTTCAAAATAAATCATCAAAAAATATAAATTACTTATTAGATAATAAAATAACTGAATCTTTAACTAAATTTAAAGATGAAACTTTTTATGCTTTAGATGAAGGTGGGAGAGTTAAAGAAAGTCATCCCTTAATTAAATCTTTGTATAAGAAAGTTGAAAAGACAAGGAGAGAAAGATCTAGCTTTACAAAAAACTATATTCAACACAATAGAGATTATTTACAAAATGATGTTCAAACATTTAGAGATAATAGAGTAGTAATACCCGTTCGAAATGATTCTAAATCATCTGTAAAAGGATTTGTTCATGGAAGTAGTGCAAGTGGTAATACTATTTTTGTTGAGCCTTATGAGATGGTAGAATTTAATAATTCTGTAGTTTTAGCTGAACAACAAATTCAAATTGAGATTGCAAAAATATATTCAACTCTTAATTCGTTATTATTAAACTGTGTAAATGAATTAAAAGAATTATATAAGACTATAAAAGAAGTTGATATTTTATATGCCTTCTCAACTTGGGTTATAAAAAATGATTGTACACGAATGGAATTAAGTAATAATAAAATTAAATTATTATATTCAAGACATCCTTTATTAGGGAAAAAAGCTGTTCCTATTACACTAGATATTGAAAATGATATTAAATGTGTTATTTTATCAGGCCCTAATGCTGGAGGTAAAACCGTAACAATAAAAACTGTTGGTTTGTTTTCAATTCTTAATCAGTTTATAGGTTATACACCATCAGCTGAAGGTTCAACTCTCCCTCTTTTTGATAAAATTTATACAGATATTGGGGATGAACAAAGTATTGAACAAGAGCTTTCAACATTTAGTGGACATATGAATTCTTTATCAAAAATACTTAGAAGTAGTACTACAAAATCACTTGTTATTCTTGATGAATTAGGCTCTGCTACAGATCCAAATGAAGGAGGAGCTATAGCTCAAAGTACAGTTGATTATTTATTAGATAATTGTAAAAATTGTTTTATTACATCTCATTTAGATTCATTAAAGCATAGAGCTTATGTATCTCCTTTTATGCTTAATTCATCTATGGAATTTGATGAGAAATCACATCTTCCAACTTTTAGAGTTGTTAGTGGCCTTCCAGGAGATTCTCATGCAATAGATACAGCAATAAGAATGAAATTGCCTAAACAAGTTATTGATGGAGCTAAAAGATATTTAGGTGATGATCAATTAAAAATTGGACAAATAGTTAAAACTTTAGAAAATGAAAGAAAAGAAGTAGAAAAAAGATTATTAGAGCTCGATAAAAAAGAAAGTGAATTAAATATTTTAAAAACTAAAATTGATTTATTAAAATTAAGATTAAATCAAAAAGAACATATTTTAAAACAAGAACAAAGCACAGAACTCTCACGTTACATTGATAAAAGTAGAAAAGATTTAGAGAATCTTGTTAATAAATTAGTAACTGGTGAAATTACTAAAGAAAAAACTAGAGAAGTTAAAAAATTTATCAATGATTTAAACAATAAAGAGAAATCTATTAAAATTGAACTAGAAAAAGAAGAAGTAAAAATTGCACCAAAAAGAGAATCTTTTGATATCAAAGTTGGACAAAAAGTATTATGTGGAGAATATAAAAGGGAAGGAGAGATTCTTAAATCAGATGGTAAGAAAAAATGGATTGTTCAGGTAGGCTCTCTTAAAATTTCATTTAAAGAAAAAGATTTATATCCTGTAGAAGAAAATAAGAAACAAGAGCAAAAAGTAAGTATTTCCTATACAAATGAATCTCCAAGACCAAAAGGTACTATTGATGTTAGAGGTTATACTTTGGAGAGAGCACTTGAAATTGTCACAACTCAAATTGAAGCTTGTCTTGTATATAATTTAACAAACTTTTCAATAATTCATGGTTTTGGTGATGGTATTTTACAAAAGGGGATTCATCAATTTTTAAAAAAACAAACCTATGTTAAAAATTTTCTTTATGCAGACCCAAAAGATGGAGGCATGGGAAAAACTTATGTAATGCTATAATGAATTGTTGAATTTTGTTGCAATAGCTATGTTATTAGTGTTATAATAATACTCTATTTTAATGAAATTAGGAGGCAATTTATGTCAGATTATATGAATGGAACGGGTATTCAATATCACTTACATATTAAAAAAGGAGATGTTGGTAAATATGTTATTTTACCAGGGGACCCAAAGAGATGTGCCAAAATTGCGAAATATTTTGATGATCCAAAATTAATTGCAGACAACAGAGAATATATCACATATACAGGTTATTTAGATGGTGAAAAGGTTTCTGTGACAAGCACTGGTATTGGAGGTCCTTCTGCATCTATAGCGATGGAAGAATTATATAAATGTGGAGCCGATACTTTTGTAAGAGTTGGAACTTGTGGTGGTATTGATTTAAAGGTTATGGGTGGTGATGTTGTAGTTGCAACAGGTGCTATTCGTTTTGAAGGTACTAGTCGTGAATATGCTCCAATTGAATTTCCTGCAGTTGCTAATTTTGATGTAGTTCAAGCTTTGAATCAAGCTGCTAAATCATTAGGGTTTAAATATCACACAGGAATTGTTCAATGTAAAGATTCTTTTTATGGACAACATTCTCCAGATTTGATGCCAATAAGTTATGAATTAAATAACAAATGGGAAGCTTGGAAGAGGTTAGGTGTTTTAGCGAGTGAGATGGAAAGTGCTGCATTATTTACAGTTGCCTCATATTTAGGAGTTAGATGTGGTAGTGAGTTCTTTGTTGTTGGAAATCAGGAACGTGAAAAATTAGGTATGGATAATCCAATATTACATGATACTGAAAGTGCAATTAAAGTTGTAATTGAGGGTGTTAGAAATTTAATAAAGATGGATAAAGAGAATAATTAGCTTGCTTTTTATTAAATAAATAAGGCTATTGAATATGATATTTAAATGAGAGTGTGACAAAAAGTCTGTATCTAGGCAAGAAGCCTTCTAATTGATAATTCTTAGATTTTTATTGATTCTCAGTTTATGAATCAATAACCTACTCTCACTATATTATGAGCAAAATGACATGTCAAGATTATCCTTGTTTTAAGGATCTTATGAGTTGATATCGTCATTTTGCTTTTTTTTAATTACTCTGGTAATCTCTCCTTATACATTATTGAAAATTCTCCATAAATTCGTCCCCAATTTCTTATTGGTTGGGACCATTTCTTTGATACTTGTTTTGTTGCAAGATAAAGAGCTTTTAGTAATGCTTCTGGAGTAGGAAATACACTTCTTTGTTTATTTAATCGCTTATAGGAGCTATTTAAACTTTCGATTGCATTAGTTGTGTAAATAACCTTTCTTACTTCTTTTGAAAACTTAAATATTGGGCTTATTGCATCCCAATGAGTATTCCAACTTTGCATAGAATTTGGATATTTTTCACTCCATTTAGATGCTACTGATTCCATATTTTGGAAACCTTGTTCTTCTGTTGCTGCTCCATATATTGTTTTTAAATCTTTTGCATATTCCTTTCTATCTTTATAAGAAACATATTTTAGAGTATTTCTGACTTGATGAACAATACAACGCTGATACTCAGTATCTGGATAAGCAGCTTGTATACTTTGTTTTATACCTGTTAACCCATCTGCACATAATATTAAAATATCATTAAGTCCTCTATTTTTAAGTTCATTAAATATACCTAGCCAATATTTAGAGCTTTCATTTTGACCAATGTATAGCCCTAAAACTTCTTTTATTCCTTCTAGATTAATACCTAATACTACATATGCTGCCAATTTCTTTACGATTCCTTCTTCTCTCACAGAAAAGTGTACTGCATCAATAAATACTATTGGATAGATACTATCTAGCATTCTATTTTGCCAATCTTTTATTTCAGGTAATATTTTATCAGTTACTTTTGAGACAAAACTTTCACTTACATCAAATCCATAAATATCTTCTATTTGATCTGATATCTGTCTTGTACTCATTCCTCTAGCATACATAGATATTATTATATTATCTATTTTAGAAATATCTTTACTTCTTTTTGGGACTACTCTTGGTTCAAAGCTGCTATCTCTATCTTGAGGAACATCTACGTCAAATTCACCATATTGGCTTCTTACTTTTTTACTTTTATATCCATTTCTAGCATTAGAAGAACTTGTTCTTTCATTCTTCTCATAACCTAAATGCTCATCCATTTCGGCTTCCATCATTCCTTTTATAGTTTCCCCTAAAAGGTCTGCTAATGCATCCTGGATATCTTCTGCTGTTTTAATATCATATTCTTGTATTAAACCTTCAATGACATTCTTTTTACCTTCACTCATTTCTTGTCTTTTTCGTCTAGCCATAAAAAAGCAATCTCCTTGATAAAAATTTTATCATAGAAGACTGCTTTGTCTAGAACTTACAGAGTTTTTTACATACTCTCATTTAAATCATTGATCAATAGCCTTTATTTTGATTAATTATATTTTATTTTTTTCTTTTTTAAAACACATAAACCAATCTAAGCAATACATATCTTCATCAGTACTTTCCACTCTCTCTTTTGCAGTGCCACAGCTTCCGGCTGGAGGAATAATATAATCATCACCTTCTCTCCAATCTGCAGGGGTTGCACAATTATCTTTATCTGTTTTTTGTAAAGCTTTTAATAGTCTTTTTAGTTCATCAAAATTTCTACCTGTTGATAGAGGATAATATAGAATAGTTCTGATAATACCCTTAGGATCAATAATAAAAACAGCTCTTACAGCTTGTGTATTCGATTGTTTTGGTTGAATCATTCCATATTTTCTTGCAACATCCATCTTAATATCTTCTATTAGAGGGAATTTTACTTCAAGATTTTTCATACCTTTCCATTCTAATTCATTAATTTTTCTAAGCCAAGCAATATGAGAGTAAAGAGAGTCTACAGATAAACCAATTAGTTTACAATTTAAATCAGAAAAATCTTGTTCAAGATGTGCAAATGTCATGAATTCTGTTGTACAAACAGGGGTGAAATCTGCAGGGTGAGAAAATAGGATAACCCATTTACCTTCGAAATCTTCAGGGAACTTAATCATACCTTGGGTGGTATTAGCCATAAAATGAGGTGCTTCATCACCTAATAATGGCATTTTGTAATATTCTTCCATTTTAGCTTCTCCTTTTGTATTTTTTATACTTAAAGGATATAGCTAGTGATATTAGTTGTAAATTGTAATAATACTAATTATTGAATAAAATATTCTTTATTTATAAAATTCTATATTTTTTTCTTTTAATAATCTTGTTGCTTCTATCAAAAGACTCTCTAGAGTATTATTGTTTTCTTGAATTAAAATAGGTTCAATAGAATATAATTCTAAACCGATTTCACTGTATTCTTTTTGTAATTCTTCATTTGAATACATTCCTAAATCAAGTTGGAATCTGATATTTTTAGTATCTTCAATTATATTATTGCTTTTTAATAATAAAGATTTTTCACTTTGGATATTGAAAATTCTAATAATTCCTTTAGTTGGTTCTGTGTTTAAAAAATATTGTAAGTTAGGGTTATTAATCATTATTCCTTCTTTTTAATAAAATTATGAACATACTATCAAAATAAAGAAAAGAAATATAGATAATAATTATTTTCTTTTTGCATTAATTAATCAAGATTAGTATAACCAAGCATTGAATTATATTCTAAATCTTCAACGCCATTTACTTTTTTGCTTACAGCTATATCATTTGGACAAATACCAAAGCAATAAATAAGGGTTGGAGAATCCTTTTTTGTGCAAATTAAATCTAAAGTCCCTAAATCAAATGGATCATTAATATCTCCTTGTGTAAATGATGTAGTAATTGAATATCCATTTGCTTTTAAAGTATTTGTATCATATTGAGCTGAATTATTATATATTTCTAAATCTCCAATAATAAGATTTTCATCTAAAGTACTCCCTCTTGTAACAATAATTCTTTCTGTTGAAAAATAAACAGTGCCAAGCCCTCCTGAGCTGTTAATATAAGTAGTTTTGTTTAATAAAGAAGATGGAATATTCGACAAATCAATAGAAATATTTTGTAGGCAAGAGGAAAAAACAAAACAAATTAATAATGATAATCCTAAAAACCTAATACTTTTTTTCATAAACTCTCCTAATATTTTTTAGTAAAATATCCAAAAAAAATATTTTATTACTATAACAAATACATTATAATTTTATGTTATAAATTGTAAGTTAACAAGTAAAATATAGGACTATTAGAGAAAAATATTATATATTTATTCTATAAATATGTAATTTATTTATAGATAAAAAAATATTGTATACTTAAGATGCATAAATATACTTATTTATGCAAAAAAAAAGTTAATAAAGCATTAGACATTAGGTTAAGATTTTAGTATATTTAAAATCGTTGTATTTTGTTTCAAACAAAACGCTAAATTTATAAAGGTAGGTATTATACTATGGCACAACAAATTCAGGATTTGGTTGATTCTATCCAAAAAGAAGGGATTGAAAAAGCCAATAAACAAGCTGAGCTGATAATAGCAGAAGCAAATAAAAAGGCCGATGATATTATTAAAAATGCTAAGAAAGAAGCTGATAAAGTTCTTTCTGATGCAGATAAAGAGATTGCTTTACGTGATCAAAGTGCAAAAGCCTCTTTAACTCAAGCTGCTCGTGATGTTCAATTATCATTAAAAAAAGCATTGACAGAACAAATAAATAATTTGTTAGAAGAAAAAGTTTCAAGTGCTTTTAAGACTAAAGATTTCATTAAATTAATAAAAGATGTTATTTCATTAGATTTTTGTGATGTAAAGAACACAGAGTTGCAAATAAGTGAAAAAGATTATGAAGCATTAGCTGAAACATTAGCAAAAGAATTAGGTGATAAAATTAAAAAAGGTTTAGAAATTAAACCAGTTAAAACTATTAATGTAGGTTTTAAATTAGCAGATAAGGATGGTTCAGGTTATTTTGATTTCACTGACGATGCAACTGCTAAATTATTAATTCCTTTCCTTTCTCCTGCAATTGCAAAGATTGTTTTTAATTAAGGGGTGATTCGTGGCTTCTTATTATTATTTAGTTTCAACATTACCAATGTTACGTTATGAAGATTCAGTGCCTTTTTCATGTGAAGAATTTTTAGAAATGTGCAAAAGTAATGTGAGTAAAAAAGACTATACAATCATTGCAGAGGCCCTTTCAGATAACAATGCATCACATCCATTTGTAAAAAAATGGTATCAATTTAATACAAGTGTAAATAAAGAATTATCAGAGCAAAGAAGTAAAAAACTTAATATCAATGATGATAAATATAAAAACACCAATGATAAAGAGTTTAGAATTGTAGAAGGTGTAAGAGCTGCTTTAGCTGCTAAAAATGCTTATGAAGGGGAACTTCTGTTAATGAAGTTATATTGGAAGTACCTAGATGAAGAGAGTACTAACCATGTTTTTGATTTACAAGGATTATTAGCGTTTGCTATTAAGCTAAAACTTTTAGAGAGAAAATCTCGCTTTGATAAAGTAGAAGGAAATAACGAATTCAAAAAGTTATTAAATAATCTACAATTAACAATGAATAGCAAATAATGGAGAAAATGATGGATAAAATGAAAGGACGCGTCATCGGCGTCAATGGGAATATGGTAAATGTAGAATTTGAGAATTCTATTTCCAAAAATGAGGTTGGTTATATTCATGTAGGCGATACTCGTTTAAAAAGTGAAGTAATTAGAATTAACTCAAATGTTGCAAGTTTACAAGTTTTTGAATCAACTACAGATGTTGCAGTAGGTGATAAAGTAGAATTTACAAGTGAAATGCTAAGTGTAGAATTAGGTCCTGGTCTATTAAAACAAATCTATGATGGACTTCAAAACCCTCTACCTGATTTAGCCGCAGAATGTGGATTCTTTTTACAAAGAGGTGTTTATTTAGATCCAATCCCTAATTTAGATTGGGATTTTACACCTGTTGCAAAAGTTGGTGATGTAGTTAGTGCAGGGGATACATTAGGTACAGTTCCTGAAGGTTTATTTACTCACCAAATCATGGTTCCTTTTAATCTAACAAGAGGTGAGTGGAAAGTTGTTAAAATTGTTGAAGCAGGTACATATAATGTAAGAGCTAATATTGCAACAATTGAAAACCAAGATGGAGAAACAAGAGAATTAACAATGGTTGTTTCTTGGCCAGTAAAAGTTCCAATTACATGTTATGAAGAAAGACTTAGACCTGATGAACCATTAGTAATGAAAATTAGAATTATTGATACTTTCTTACCTGTAGCAAAAGGTGGTACATTCTGTGTTCCAGGTCCTTTTGGAGCTGGTAAAACAGTTTTACAACATATGGAAAGTAAAAATGCTGATGCTGATGTAGTAATTATCGCAGCCTGTGGAGAGAGAGCTGGGGAAGTAGTAGAAGTTCTAAAAGAATTCCCAGAATTAATTGACCCAAAAACAAACAAGAGTTTAATGGAAAGAACTATTATTATTTGTAATACTTCGTCCATGCCTGTAGCTGCTCGTGAAGCTTCTGTTTATACAGCAGTAACAATGGCAGAATACTATAGACAAATGGGATTAAATGTATTGTTGTTAGCAGATAGTACTTCAAGATGGGCTCAAGCAATGAGAGAAATGAGTGGTAGACTTGAAGAGATTCCTGGTGAAGAAGCTTTCCCTGCGTATCTTGAAACTCGTATTGCTGAATTCTATGAAAGAGCAGGTAAAGTAAGACTAAAAGATGGTAGATTAGCTTCTGTAACAATTGGTGGTACAGTATCTCCAGCTGGTGGTAACTTTGAAGAACCTGTAACACAAGCAACTTTAAAAGTTGTAGGTGCTTTCCATGGTTTATCAAGAGAAAGATCTGATGCAAGAAAATACCCTGCAATTAATCCTTTAGATTCATGGTCAAAATATGCTGGTGTTATTAACGATTCAAAAGTTGAATATGCAAGAAGTATATTATTTAGAGGCGGTGAAGTAAACCAAATGATGAAAGTTGTTGGTGAAGAAGGTACAAGTAATGATGACTATATAATATACCAAAAAAGTGAATTACTTGATGCTGTATATTTGCAACAAAACTCCTTTGATCCAGTAGATAATTCAGTAATAGTTGAAAGACAAGAATATAGCTTTAATTTATTATTTAAAGTTTTGGCTGCTAATTTTAAATTACATGATAAAAAAGAAGTTCGCTCCTACTTTAATGAAATAAGACAAAAATTCTTGGACTGGAATAACGTTGAATTCAAGAGTGAAAGATTTGACCAAATTGAGAGCGAAATTAAAGCTCAATTTGATAGTAATTTTGTAAGCTTTGATGAAAAAGCTGAAAAATTAATTTAATTGGAGTGAGAAATGCAAAAAGTATATACCAAAATTGAATCTATTGTAGGTAATGTTATTACTGTTAGAGCAAAAGGTGTAAAAAATGGAGAGCTCGCTATTGTAACCACAGCTACTGGGGAGAGCTATGCTAATGTTATTAAATTACAAAATGATTTAGTTTCTCTTCAAGTATTCTCAGGTGCTGCAGGTATATCAACTGGAGATAAAGTTCGTTTCTTATCACATGCAATGAAAGTATCATATAGTGATGATTTATTAGGAAGAATTTTTACAGGTAGTGGTGTTCCAAGAGATAAAGGACCTTTATTAGAAGATAATATGATTGATATTGGAGGGCCTTCAGTTAACCCTGCAAAACGTATTATTCCTAGAAATATGATTAGAACTGGTATTCCAATGATTGATATTTTTAATACACTTGTTGAAAGCCAAAAATTACCTATTTTCTCTGTTTCTGGTGAACCATATAACCAATTATTAGCTAGAATTGCTATGCAAGCTGAAGTTGATTTAATCATTTTAGGTGGTATGGGTCTTAAATATGATGATTATCTATATTTTAAAGATACATTAGAAAAAAGTGGTGCAATGAGCAGAACAATTATGTTTATCCACACAGCTAGTGACCCAACAGTTGAATGTATGTTAGTTCCAGATATGGCATTAGCAGTAGCAGAAAAATTTGCTATTGATGGTAAAAAAGTTCTTGTTTTATTAACTGATATGACAAACTTTGCTGATGCGATGAAAGAAATGGCTATCACAATGGACCAAGTTCCATCTAATAGAGGATATCCAGGTGACTTATATTCTTCATTAGCTTCACGTTATGAAAAGGCTGTTGACTTTGAAGGGGCTGGTTCTCTTACAATATTAGGTGCTACAACAATGCCAGGGGACGATGTTACTCACCCTGTACCAGATAACACTGGATATATCACTGAAGGTCAATATTATCTTAAAGGCGGAAGAATTGAACCATTTGGCTCACTTTCACGTCTAAAACAACAAGTTAATAAAGATACAAGGGATGACCATAGAGCTTTAATGGATGGTATGATTAAATTATATGCATCATATAAAGAATCTTTAGAAAAGAAATCTATGGGTTTCCAAATGACAGAATGGGATGATAAATTACTTAAATATGGTCAACTTTTTGAAGCAAAAATGATGGATTTAAGTGTTAATATTCCACTTGAAGAAGCTCTTGATTTAGGTTGGGAAATCTTAAGTGATTGTTTCGAACCTAATGAAACAGGATTGAAGAGTGATTTAATTATCGCACGTTGGCCTAAGAAGGAAGCTTAGGAGGTAAAATGGCAGTCAAATTGACCAAAAATGAGCAAAAAAAGCAAAAAGATCAGCTCAAACAATTTACTCGATATTTGCCAACTTTGCAGTTGAAAAAACAACAACTTCAAATGGTAATTAGAAATATTGAGCATGAAATTATTGAGTTGCGTCTTGAGCAAGAAAAGCTTGTTGATGGAATGCAAGATTGGATTTGTGTTTATTCTGAGAATGCATATTTTGAGAAAAACTTAAATCTAGCTAATATTGTAAAGGTTGATAGGGTTGTTAAAGTAAAAAGTAATATAGCAGGTGTTACAATTCCTGAATTTAAAGAATTAACTTTTAAAGATATCTCTTATGATTTAGGTGATTATCCTTTATGGGTTGATGATGGTATTTTAACATTGAAAGAATATGCTAGACTTGATGCTTTAATAGGTACCTTACAAATTCAAATTGACTTGTTGTCTAAAGAACTTAGAACAACATCTCAAAGAGTTAATTTGTTTGAAAAGGTAAAAATTCCTGAAGCTAAAGAAAATATTAGAAAAATTGGCATTTATCTCGGTGACCAACAAGCAGCAGCTGTTGTAAGAGGTAAAATTGCTAAAACTAAAGTTGTGGGGGTTTCCTAAATGATTGTACCCATGAAAAAAGTAAGCGTAATAGTTCAAGCTCATAATAAAAACGATATGCTTCGAACCTTAAGAAAAAATGGATTAATGCACATTTATGCTACTAATTCTAAAAGTAAAAAGGGTGAAGAGTTAAAAGTTGATCTTGATTTATTAAATGCTGCAAAAATGAGTATTGAAGAAAGTACTAAAGATACAAAAGATGTAAAACAAGAATCATTATGTGAAAGTGATTTTATGTCATTGCATAAAAGTATAACTTCAAAAATAAGTGAGAGAAAACATTTAATTGATGCTATTGTTAAAGATAATTCAACAATAGATAGGATTAAAGGTTGGGGTGATTTTGATCCTAATACAGTTTTAATGCTTAAAGAAGAAGGTGTAAAATTATATTTTTATACTTTAGGTAAGAAAGAATTAGCTACAATTGATAGCAAAGTAAAATTTATTGAATTAGATTCAGTAGATAAACAATGTGCAATTGCAGTTATTGGTAAGAAATTAGATCCTTCTTTTCCTGCTAAATATTTTGAATTACCAGATGAAAGCTTAAATACTATAGTAGAAAGGGTTGAAAAAAATACTAAAAAAATTACCGATATAAATGATTATTTATCAAGTAATTATATTTATTTAGATGCTTATAGTCACTTTATTAAAAAGTGCGAAATGGAATTGCATTTTGATAATGTATCTAATACAACAACTGACGGAGATTCTTTAAGTTATATTACAGGCTATATACCTGAAAATGAATTTGAGAAATTTGAAAGAGTTGCAAAGAAAAATAGTTGGGGATATTTATTTGAAGATCCAAGTGAAGATGATAATCCACCAACCTTATTAGAGCATAAAAAAGGTGTTGGAATTATTCAACCTCTTTATAATATCTTAGGAACAGTTCCAGGCTATCGTGAAGGTGATATTTCACAGTGGTTCTTAATGTTCTTTATATTGTTCTTTGCGATGATTATCGGAGATGCAGGTTATGGATTAATTTTCTTACTTGCTTCAGTTGGTATGCATGTTAAATCAAAAAAAGTTTCTACTGCTAATATGTTATTATATGTATTATCAATAGGTACTATGATATGGGGGTCCTTAACAGGTACATGGTTTGGATCACAAGCTATAGTGGAAAATACTCCATTACAGTATTTAGTAATCCCAGCTATTACAAACTTCCCATCTCTTTTTGAATTAACGTCAAAAATTACTCAAGATAATATTATGCAGTTCTGTTTTATATTAGGTACTGTACAATTATCGCTTGCAGAATTAATCAACATAATCAGAAAAGTAGGAAAGAAAGATATATCATTGTTAGCTGATATCGGTTGGACTATTGATATTATTACATTGTATTTTGTAGTACTAAATTTAGTAATTCAAAAACCTTGTAATTATGGAATAGCTTTCCCACTAATTATTGTAGGATTTGTTTTAGTAACATTATTTGGTGGTCAAGAACCAGGAAAATCATTCTCAGATGGAATAAAAGCTGGACTTGGCAATATATTTACTAATTTCTTAGATACAATTAGTTGTTTCTCAAATCTTATGAGTTATATTAGATTGTTCGCTGTAGGATTAGCTACTTTAGCTATTGCTCAAAGTTTCAACTCTATGGCAGCTCCAATGATGGGTGGTGTTACAACAATTGTTGGAATATTTATATTGATAATCGGACATTCTCTAAACTTAGTAATGGGTTTATTATCTGTTATTGTTCACGGTGTTAGATTAAATTTATTAGAATTTTCTGGCCAATTAGGAATGGAGTGGTCAGGTATAGAATATGATCCGTTTAGAGAAACGGTAATTGAAAATGTAAAATAGGTTGTATTATATATAACAACTAAGGAGATTAAAAATGAATAGTTTAGGTTTTATTGGATTAGCTTGTGCTTTAGCACTTTCAGCAATGGGTTCTGCATTTGGTGCAGGTTTCGCAGCTCAAGCAGCTGTTGGTGGTTGGAAAAAATGTTTTGCAAACGGTAAACCAGCTCCATTTATTATGGTTGCTTTTGCTGGTGCTCCTTTAACACAAACAATTTATGGTTTTCTATTAATGAACTTCATTAGTAGTGCATTAGCTGCAGGTGCTAATTCTATGTTAGCATTTGGTGTTGGTGTATTTGGTGGTATTGCAATTGGTTTATCAGCATATATGCAAGGTAAAACTGCTGCAAATGCTTGTGATGCTTTAGCTGAAACAGGTAAAGGTACTGCTCAATACTTTATCGTTATCGGTATCGTAGAAACAGTAGCTTTATTTACTTTAGTATTCTCATTATTATTACTACAAGCTTAATAGAAACTACATATATAAATATAATAAAGCCCTTTACTAGTTTTGTAAGGGGTTTTTTTATGCATTTAGATATATTTTTATACAAATTACATAAGAATAAATAACTTAAATCTTTACTGTATATATATTTATCTTATTTTATAATATTTTTATTCTTTTTTTGTAAAATGTGTTGACCCAAGTTACAACTTAGGTTATAGTTTAAACATAAAGGAAA
>NPIG01000640.1_pt1 | contig 24585 bp, 19 predicted proteins | sample 8637441 | NCBI WGS metagenome assembly NPIG01 (sample SAMN07420675, study PRJNA396082) | bioreactor metagenome | isolation source: sample BR6 brine-fed electro-methanogenic bioreactor BR | place: Japan: Kochi | collected 2016-06-14 | reverse complement strand
CGATGACGCCGTAGGTCTCCTCGAGGATCTGCTCGGTCAGCGGGTGGGGGTAGCTGACCTCGACCTCGCCGTGCCGGCGCTTGATGAAGTCGTCGATCATCCCCGAGCCGAGCGGTCCGGGGCGGTAGAGCGCGTTCAGGGCGATCAGGTCTTCGAACTTCTCCGGGCCGAGGCGGCGGAGGATGTCGCGCATGCCCGAGGATTCGAACTGGAACACGCCGGTCGTGTCGCCGTCGCAGAAGAGCTTGTAGGTCTTCGGGTCGTCGAGCGCGATCGTGTCGAGGTCGGGAACCTCTTCGCCCGAGGCCGCGATCGAGTCCAGCGTGTCCTGGATCAGCGTCAGCGTCTTCAGCCCGAGGAAGTCCATCTTGAGCAGTCCGGCCATCTCGACTTCGTCTTTGGCCCACTGCGTCGTGATTTCGTTCTTGCTCGAGCGGAAGAGCGGGGCGAGGTCCATCACTGGTTCGGGAGTGATGACGACGCCCGCGGCGTGTGTGCTCGCGTGCCGGGAGAGACCCTCGAGCCTCAGCGCGATGTCGAGCAGCTCGCGGACCTGCGGATCCTCGGCGTTGAGCTTCTGCAGCGCGGGGACGACCTCGATCGCTTCGTGGAGCTTCGTGCCGATCTCGTCGGGGACGAGCTTCGCGATGCGGTCGACCTCCTGGTACGGGAGGTCGAGCACACGACCGGCGTCCCGGATTGCGGCCTTCGCCGCGAGGGTCCCGAAGGTGATGATCTGCGCGACCTTCTCCCGCCCGTACTTCTCGGTGACGTAGTCGATCGCCTCCTGACGCCGGCGGAAGCAGAAGTCGATGTCGATATCCGGCATCGTCACGCGTTCCGGGTTCAAGAAGCGCTCGAAGAGCAGGTCGTACTGCAGCGGGTCGATGTCGGTGATTTCGAGACAGTAGGCGACGAGCGAGCCGGCCGCCGAGCCTCGCCCCGGCCCGACGGGGATCCCGACGCGCCGGGAGTACTGGATGAAGTCTCCCGTGATCAGGAAGTAGCCCGGGAAGCCCATCTCGATGATCGTGTCGATCTCGCGCTGAAGCCGCGCCTCGTAGTCCTCGAGGCTGTGGAGCAGCCGGCCTTCTTCCTTGAGGCGCAGCCACGCGGGCATGCGGCGCTCGTAACCCGCCTTGGTCTCGCGGATGAAGGTCGAGTCGAGGGTCTCGCCCTCGTCGACCGGATAACGCGGAAGGTAGAGCTTGCCCAGCGTCAGCTCGACGTTGCAGCGCTCGGCGATCTCGAAGGTGTTGGTGAGCGCCTCCGGCGTGTCGCCGAAACGCTCCTCCATCTCCTCGCTCGACTTGAAGTAGTGGTCGTGCGCGTAGGTCATGCGGCCGGAGTCGTCGCGCTTCTTGCCGGTGCCGATGCAGATCAGCACGTCGTGGGCGCCGTGGTCCTCCGCCGTGAGGAAGTGGCAGTCGTTGGTCGCGACGAGCGGCACCCCGGTCTTCTTGGCGAGCTCGAGGATGCCGCGGTTCACCTTGAGCTGCTCGGGGATCCCGTGATCCTGCATCTCGAGGTAGAAGTTCTCCTCGCCGAAGATCTCGAGGTGCTCCGCGATCGACTTCTCGGCGCCCGGCACGTCGTCGAAGCGGAGCGCCGTCGGGATCTCACCGGCCAGGCACGCCGAGAGCGCGATCAGGCCATCGCTGTGTTCGCGCAGGAGGGCCTTGTCGACGCGGGGCCGGTAGTAGAAGCCCTCGGTGTATCCAAGACTCGCTAGCTTGACGAGGTTCTTGAACCCGGTGACGTCCTTCGCGAGCAGCACGAGGTGGTAGTACGGTTTGCCGCGCCCCTGCCCCGGGTGTTTGTCGAAGCGGCTCTCGGGCGCGACGTAGACCTCGCAGCCGAGGATCGGCTTGAGCTCCTGCTTGCGCGCCGTCTGGTAGAACTTGATCGCACCGAAGAGGTTGCCGTGGTCGGTCATCGCGACCGCGGGCATCTGCAGCTCCTTCGCGCGGCGCACGAGATCCGGGATCTTCTGCGCACCGTCCAGGAGGCTGAACTCGGTGTGGTTGTGCAGGTGAACGAAGGGCTTGTGGGACACGAGCTTCCCCCGCGGCACACGCGTCAGGATGCGAACCCGAGGGAGCGGGCCCGCGGAACTCAGTCAGGATAACAAAGCGCAGCGGAGCGAGGCGGACGGAGCGGCCTCACTCCCACTCGATCGTGCCCGGCGGCTTGCTCGTGATGTCGTAGACGACACGGTTGACGCCCCGGACCTCACCGACGATCCGCCCTGCGACCTTCGCGAGGAACTCGTGCGGCAGGCGGGACCAGTCGGCCGTCATGAAGTCGTCGGTGTCGACGCTGCGCAGCGCGACGACCTGTTCGTAGGTCCGCCCGTCGCCCATCACGCCGACGGTGCGCACGGGGAGCAGCACCGCGAAGGCCTGGGAGGTCTTCGCCATCCAACCCGAGGTCTCGAGCTCCTCGCGGAAGATCGCGTCGGCTTCCTTGAGCACGTCGATCCGCTCCTGGGTGATCTCGCCGAGGATGCGCACGGCGAGTCCCGGCCCCGGGAACGGGTGGCGTTGCACGAAGGCCTGGTCGAGGCCGAGGCGCGTGCCGAGGCGGCGGACCTCGTCCTTGAAGAGCCAGCTCAGCGGCTCGACGAGCTTGAGCTTCATCTGCTCGGGCAGACCACCGACGTTGTGGTGGGTCTTGATCGTGGCGGAGGGGCCGCCGGTCGACGCCGACTCGATGCGGTCCGGGTAGATCGTGCCCTGGGCGAGGAAGTCGGCATGGATCTCCTGCGCTTCCTCGTCGAAGATCTCGATGAAGGTGTGGCCGATGCGCTTGCGCTTGATCTCGGGCTCGGTGACGCCGGCGAGCACGTCGAGGAAACGCTTCCGGGCGTCGACGGCCTTGACCGGGAGGTGATAGCGATCGCGGAAGGTGTGCACGACCTGGTCGGCCTCGTCCTTGCGGAGCAGGCCGTTGTCGACGAAGACTGCGGTGAAGCGCTCGCCGATCGCCTTGTGGATCAGAAGCGCCATCACGGACGAGTCGACACCCCCCGAGAGCGCGCAGACGACCTGGCCGTCCCCGACGGTGCGGCGGATCTCATCGATCGCCTCCTGCTCGTAGGCTTCCATCGTCCAGTCGCCCTGGCAGCCGCAGATCTCGAGCGCGAAGTTCCGCAGGAGCTCCGTACCCTGCAGCGTATGCCGCACCTCCGGGTGGAACTGCACGCCGTAGCGCCGGCGCTTCGGGTCCTCGACGGCGGCGAATGGAGCGCTCTCGGTCCGCGCCGCGACGTACATGCCGTCGGGGAGCGCGACGATGCTGTCGCCGTGGCTCATCCAGACCGTGTTCTGCTCCGGCCAGCCTTCGAGCAGCTTGCTCTCGCTCTCGAGGCGCTCGACTTCGGCGCGGCCGAACTCCCGCTCCGCGGCCGACTCGACCTGCCCGCCCGTGTTGAGGACGAGAAGCTGCATGCCGTAGCAGATCCCGAGGATCGGCAGCTCGGTGTCGAAGAGTGCCGGATCCGGTTTCGGCGCGCCCTCTTCGTAGACGGAGGACGGTCCACCCGAGAGCACGACGCCGCGCACCTCGGGGCGGCGAATCCTTTCCACCGCCTCGCTCGGCGGGACGATCTCCGCGTAGACGCCGCACTCTCTGACCCGGCGTGCGATCAACTGGGTGACCTGGCTTCCGAAATCGACGATGACGAGAGTCTCGTGTGCGTACACCGCTAGCTCCTGCTCGGGGGCGCGAGCGTCAGAACCACCCGCGTGAGCGCCTCCCGTCCGTTCCTACCCGACTTCAGCATACCGTCGGCGACCACGCAGGCCGCCAGGGCTCTTTCGGCGCGGCGGGCCTGTCGCCGCGCCGCCCGTGCGTATTTCTTCGCCACGAAGGGGTGGCAGCCGAGGGCTTCGCGCACCTCGTCGTCTCCGCCACCCCCCTCGAGTACCGCGGAGGCGCCGAGCAGCCGCCGACAGATCGCCGCGAGGCGTCCGAGCAGCGCGAGCTCCTCCCCCGTTGCTGCGCCGGCGAGGTGGCGGCCCAGCGCGTCGAGCGCCTCACCCCCCTTCCCGGCAAGCAGCGCGTCCTCGAGCGCGAACGCGCCGATCGCGCGTCCAGGCCCGAGCACCTCCTCGATCTCTCCGGCACCGAGCGCACCCTTCTCACCGGGGCCGAGGAGTGCGATCTTGTCGAGCTCCCGCGCGGCGAGCGCGGTGTTCGTGCCGGCGGCGTCCGCGAGGAGTTGGATCGCGTCGCCACGCAGGTCGAGCCCGAGCTCACGTGCGCGCTCGGCGATCCAGTTCGGCATCTCCCGCTCACGGGGACGCGCGCACTCGAGGTGCAGCGCGGCCTTGAGGAGGGCCTTCGAGAGCTTCTGGCGCTTGTCTAGCTTGTCGACGACGAGGACGAGCGCCGCGTGATCCGGCGGGTGGTCCAGGTAGTCGAGCAGCGCCTCCCTCGCCGTGTCGCTCGCGCTGCTCAGCCCCTCCGGGTTACGGACGAGGATGACCCGCCGCCCTCCGAAGAGCGGCCGCGTGCGCGCGGCGTCGAGAACCCGTGCCATCGGGGCGGCGTCGAAGCGGTCGACTCCGGTGTCGCGCTCGGACTCCGGGAGCGCGTTCTCGAGCCGGGTGATGATGTCTTTGCGCTGCGCGTCGTCGTCGCCGCTGACGAGGACGATCGGCGGCCACTTGCCTTGTGCCAGGACCTCGTCCAGAGCGCGGCGTGGGTCCGCCATCGGTCTCAGAAGCCCTCGAGGATGGAGGTGACCACGGAGCGTGCGAAGCCCTCGGCGATGTCCTCGATCGCGAGTGTCACGCGGTCGACCTCGGCTTCTGGGGTCTCGGGAACGTCGTACTGCTCACGGAACACGAAGTGGTTCTGGCTCCAGAGGACCTCTTCCGGCGAGGTGCGCACGAGGCGTACCCGCGCGGTGACGATGACCTGGACGCGGTCGAAGCGTCCCTCGATGGTGAAGGAGACCGGCTCCTGCCTGAAGGACGACAGCTCGCCCTCGAGCACGACGTCGGCGCCTTCCGCGGTCGGGACCGCTTCGAAGCGTCCGCGGCGCACGAACTCGTTGACGAGCGCTTCCGTGATGCGCTGGTCGAGCTCGGGCTGATCGCTGCGGTTCTCGAACGGAGGGACGCCGACGGTCTTCACGTCCTCCGGGATCAGGTCGCTCGTCACGCCGTAACCCGCCAGGTGGTACCCGGGGCACGCCGTGCAGCACGTGAGAATCAGTGCGAGAGCGAGGAGCCGGCTAGCCACGGGTCATCTCGCCCTTCTCGAGGCGCCTGCGGATCCCGTCGAGCACGCCGTTGACGAAGGCGCCCGACTCCTCGCCGCCGTAGAGCTTGGCGAGCTCGACCGCTTCGTCGAGGATGACCGGTGCGGGCGTCTCGAGCTCCGCGCGAAGCTCGAAGAGCGCGAGCCGGAGCACGTTGCGGTCGACAGCGGCCATGCGCTCGATCCGCCAGTGTGCCGACCCACCGCGGATCAACTCGTCGAGTTCGTCGCGCCGCGAGTACACGCCGCGCGCGAGGTGCTCGGCAAAGCGCCGCGAGGCCTCGTCGACCTCTTCTTCTTCGGCAAGGCCGGCGTAGTAGGCGCGGATCACGTGCTCGAGCGAATCTCCGGAGAGCTCCACCTGATAGAGCATGCGCAGCGCCGCTTCGCGGCCCCGGTGTCTAGGACCCATGTGTTCCTCGTCGTCTGGCCCGCGGGGCCGGGACTCTCGCCGCGCCCCTCGAGTGACTCGGGGCTGGGCGAAGAAGCGCTCGGCTCAGAGTTCGCGAGCCAGGTTGGCCATCTCGATCGCGGTCATCGCCGCCTCGAAGCCCTTGTTGCCGACCTTGCCGCCCGCACGATCGAGCGCCTGCTCCATCGTGTCGCAGGTGAGAACGCCGTTCGCCACCGGAAGCTCCGTGGCTTCCGAGATGCGGTCGAGGCCGCGCGTCACGACGGACGCGAGGTAGTCGAAGTGCGGCGTCTCGCCCCGGATCAGCGCGCCGAGCGCCAGCAGCGCGTCGGACTCGTTGGCCTTGGACGCGGCGAGCGTACGCAGCGCGACCGGAATCTCGAACGCACCGGGGACGCGGACGATCGTGATGTCGTCCTCGCTCGCTCCGTGACGCTTGAGGCCGTCCATGGCTCCTGCGAGCAGGAGGTCGGTGACGCGGCTATTGAAACGGGACAGCACGATCGCGAACTTGAGACCCTTCGCGTCGAGGTGACCGGCAAGCTGGCGCATGGCTTTCGCCTCTTGCCGCCGGCGGGCGCCGGCGGTCGGGATGTCGTGGTGAAGCGGGAGGATAGCACCCGCCCCTGCCCGCTTCCAGCCGCGCCGCCAAACCGTTCAGGAGATTCCGCCGAGCTCTCGAATCAGGGTCGACCAGGCGGGAGCCGCCAGGCTCTTGAGGGTGAGATCGCACACCCACAGCACGCCGGCTGTGGCGAGCAGATGGCGATCCTCCCTCCAGGCGGAAAGCGGGCGGATCCGCTCGAGCAGGGGCCGCGCGAGGCAGACCCCGAGGATGACGAAGGCGACGACCCGGAGCACGGCCCAGGGGTGCCAGGCGAGCGCACCCGCCAGCCAGGGGCTCTGGGCCAGCAGGCTGACCTGGGCGACGTAGTAGCTCATGTACGCGAGCAGGAACGCGCCGAGTGCGAGCGCCGCCCACCCGCCGGTCCCGACCGCGAGCAGCGCGAACGCGCCGAGGTGGATCAGGTGCTCGGGTACGAAGCGCGCGGGCTCGGTCTCCTTGCCCCGCCCCTCGAGGACGAAGGGCCGCATCTCCTCCCAGTAGCGTTCGCCGTTGAGGACGAGCTCGCCCGCCCTCTCGGGTGCGGCGCGCGTCGCGACGACGACCGAGAGGGAGAGCGTGGCGGCCCAAGCGAGGAGGGCGGCGATCGCGAGGGGCCGGCTCCTCGCGCCGCCCCTCCAGAGGTAGAGCCAGGCGAGGGTTCCGGCGCCCAAGGGGAGCGCGAGCGCGACGCCGCTGCCGAAGGTGGCTGCGACGACGAGCGGGGCGCTGAGCACGAGCGCACCGGCGCGGAGCGCGTGCGCCCGCGATGGGGTCATCCCGCGCGGCCCTGGCTGCGGGCGAGCAGCAGCTCCAGCCGCTTCTCGGTCTCCCGCGGGCGGCAGCCGGGCGCCGTGATCACCGCGTTGTCGAGCGCCGTCGCGCAGGCGCAGGGCCGCTCTTCGGGCAGATGGGCGGCGATCGTACGGACCGCCTGCTTCGCGCGCTCCGCGTTCTTGCCGAGCCGCTCGATCACGGCCTCGACGGTGACGGGCTCCTCGTCCTTCTTCCAGCAGTCGTAGTCGGTGACAAAGGCCATCGTCGCGTAGCAGAGCTCGGCTTCGCGGGCGAGGCGCGCTTCCTGCAAGTTCGTCATGCCGATGACCGTCGCGCCCCACGAGCGGTACAGCTCGGACTCCGCCCGGGTCGAGAACTGGGGCCCTTCCATGCAGAGGTAGGTCCCGCCCCGGTGCACGCGCGCGCCCGCCTCGGCCACCGCTTCCGCCACCACGCTCGCGAGAGGCGCGCAGAACGGGTCCGCGAGCGAGACGTGGGCGACGATGCCCTCGCCGAAGAAGCTGTCGCACCGGTGCCTCGTGCGGTCGATGAACTGATCCGGGACGACGACGTCGAGCGGGGCGGCCTCGGCGACGAGTGAGCCGACGGCGGAGGCCGAGACCAGGAACTCCACGCCCAGCGATTTCATCGCGTAGATGTTGGCGCGGTAGTTGATCTCGGTCGGCATCAGGCGATGCCCGTGCCCATGGCGGGCGAGGAACGCGACCTCGGTGCCTTCGAGCCGGCCGACGACGAGCTCATCGCTCGCTTCCCCGAACGGCGTGTCGATGGCGACGCGCTCGACATCGTCGAGCCCTTCTATCGCGTAGAGTCCACTGCCGCCGAGGATGCCGAGACGTGCCTGCCGGCCCATGCTGTCGCTGCTCATCAATTCTCCTGCTCCAGGGCACGTTGACGCGCCGCTTCTGGCCTCTGGTCCTTGCGTTTCTTGGTCTTGGCAGCCTCGCGCTGCGCGAGGCGTTCGAGGCGGAGGTCGTAGGCCGCGGCGCGCACGCCGTCCGCGCGGCGTTGCGGCGCGCTGGCCAGTCCGTCGTAGAACGCGAAGAGCGTCGGCTGCTCGCCCGCGAGTTCCATCCCGGCCGCTTCGATCTCGCCGCGGTCCCGCTTCGGGTCCATGCGTCGCACGACGACGAAGGGGTGGTGCGTCGCGAGAGCGGCCGCGTGCAGTGCGGCGGCGCCCGCGTCGTCGCTTCTCCCGACCACGACGACCGCGAGGGGCGCGAAGTGGAACTCGTAGAGCGCGAGCGCATACGCCGGTGTCCGCAGCGGGACCCTATCGTGGCTTTCGGCAAAAGCGTCGAGCAGCGCGCGCGCCGCGTCCTGGTAGCGCTTCGCGGCGGCGGGGCGCAGGTAGTACAGGCGCACCAGCACGCGAGCGAAGTCCGCGTTGGCGTCGATCGGGTAGAGCGCCCGCCTCAGCGGCGTCGGTCCGCTCGGCAGCGCGCCGATGTCGCGCAATGCGCCGAGCTCGCCGTCGCGTAACGTCCGCAAAGTCGTGCGCGCGAGATCCTCCGCCGCGTCGAGCCACGCCGCGTCGCCGGTTGCCTGGTAGGCCGTGACGAAGGCCCAGCCCGCGCCGGCGAGGTCGGCGAGGTGCAGCCCGCGGGACGGAGGCACCGCGTGGCCGTCGACGAGAGCCCGCGGCACGCCGCGGCGCGGACGATAGCGATGCTCGAGCAGGAAACGGGACCCTTCGAGACCGCGCTCCGTCAGCGCCGAGTCGCCGAAGGCGAGCCCCGCGAGCACGAGGGCGGCGGACGCGCGGCCCGTGGCGCCGCTGAGGACCGTCGCGTCGCGGCCCTCTGGGCAGCTCGGGGCGATCGCCGCGGCAAAGGAGCCGTCGTCGTTGCCGAGCTTCTCGATGAGGAATCCGGCCACGCGGCGTCCTTGCTCCCGATAGTCGCGCCGCCCGGTGATCCGGTAGGCGAGCGCGAGGAGCTCGAGTGTGCGCGCGTTGTGATCGGTCAGTTTCTCGCTCTGAATCCCTTCCCAGTCGAGACCGAGGGCCATGCGGCGCGCGCCGCCGTCCTCGTCGATCAACTGGCTGCTCGTCGTCTCGAGCGCAAGCAGCCCGCGCTCGAGGTAGTCGGGCGACTCTTCGGCGCCGAGGGCGAGCATGAACTCGATCAGGTGGAAACGCGGCAGGCGCGGGGCGCCGCCGAAGATGCTCCGCCCCTCGTCGTAGGTCGCGGCGAGGCGGTAGCCGAGGGTGCGCGCGAGCGCTTCGTCCCCCCGCCCGGCGAGAGGCCGGGCGGCCTTGCGGGCCGCGCTCTCCCGCTCCTTCGCGAGCGCGATGACCTGTTCGCGTTGTTCGGTGTAGTAGCGCGCCGCCTCCGCCAGGAGCGCGCCCAGTCTGTCGGCGGGCATGAAACGCGCCGTCATGCGGCGCGGTGTCCCGCCCCTCGCGGGCGTGTAGAGAAGCGGCGAGCCGTCCGGCAGGAGGATGCTGATCGCGGGCCAACCCTGCGCCGGATAGCGGCGCACGAGGTCGGGACGGAGGTCCGCCCGGGCGCGGACCGGGACGTACCGGGACGCGACGATCTCGGCGAGCGCGGGGTCGTTCCAGAGCTCATCGCGCGCGCGGGCGCAGTCTTTGCTCCACGGCACCTCGAGGACGAGCAGGATCGGCCGGTCCTGCGACTGCGCTCTCCGGAACGCCGCGGGGGCGAACTCGTTCCAGGCGATCTTCTTGGGTGCGGCGAGCGCCACGTCCGCGGAAAGGCAGACGACCAACACGGCCAGAGCCGTGGCAGAGAGCGCCCGCATGGCGGGGCGGATGGCGAGACGGAGTGCATTCATGATGCGCGGAGTCTACACCGCTACGGGGGTGTCCCGATCGTGACGACCATGCGGGTGAGACCGATGCGGATCTCGTCGCCGTCCTGGAGCTCGGCGTGGGCGACGCGGCGACCGTTGACGAAGCTGCCGTTCGTGGAGCCGAGGTCCTTGAGGAGCACGCAGGTCGAGCCGTAGACCTCGAGGCTCGAGTGCTGGCGGGAGACCTGGGGGTCGGAGAGCGGGACTTCGACCGCTCCCCGCCCGAGCAGCACACGCGAGCGCGTGACCCGGTAAGAGCGACCCTGATCCGCGCCGTCGACGACGTCGAGGGTGATCTCCCACCCCTCCGGCAGCGTGACGCGGGCGAGGTCCTCGCCCGCGGGCTCCGGGTTGGCGAGCCCGCGCAGGAGTTCCTGCGCGGGGACCGCCTGGGTCTTCGTCGCGTCAGCGCGCTTTTTCGGGCCCTTCTTTCCGGTGTCGCTCACGTCTTCAATCTTGGGGCCCTGCGAGCACCGCGGCCAGTTCCCGCCCCGTTCGTTCCGAGAATTGCCGCCCCAACGAGGGGAGCGAGGGCGCGTCGCGGTCGGCCAGGAGCTTCTCGATGCGTGCCGCCGGGAAGAACTGGAGCGAGGGGCTCAGCGGGGCGTCCTCGCCGCGGGACCACTGGGAGAGCCAGTCTTCCCACGCGTCGAGGTCGAGGCCCTCGATCGCGATGCCGTCCGCCTCGCGCGAGCGCAGCAGACCGAAGACCCGGCCACGGGGCTCCCGCAGGTAGAGCACGACCACCTCGCCGGCCGTGAACGGCTGCGTCGGTGGCGCGGCCGTCTTCACAGGCTTCTGGCTGAGCTCGAGCAGCACGCCGCCGGTCTGCTTCGGGTGCAGGAACGCGACGGTGCAGTTCCCCGCTCCCTTGCGGACGCCGGGGGGCAGGGGCTCGACGCCCTTCGCCGCCAGGCGGGCGAGCACGGCTTCGATGTCGTCGACCTCGAGGCAGAGGTGGTGGATCCCCTCCCCGCGCTTCTCGAGGTACTTGGCGATCGGCCCGTCTTCGCCGAGCGGCTCGAGGAGCTCGAGGTGCGTGCCGCCCGCGTCGAGGAACCAGGTGCGGACACCTTCGCTCGGGACGGCTTCCGCGCGCTCGAGCTCGAGGCCGAGCAGTTCGTTCCAGGTTCCGAGGCGTTGACGTGGGTCCTTGACCGCGATACCGAGGTGGTCGACGCGGAGAATCTTTCCAGTCATCAGGTCTTCCTCAACTCTCTCAGCTACTTATCTTCGATGCTTCTCCCGGTCCTCCCGAGCGGGCGTCTCGCGACTGCCCTCGCACGGGCGAGGCTGCACCTGGGAACGGGGCGCGCGGCGCCCCTCTCCCGAAGCGAGAGCGATTGTGAACCGATTCGGCCCGTCTCGCAGCCGCCTGCCGGGACTCCGGCGGCGACGGCGCTACATGCGGCCGAGGGTCTGGCGCGCGATGACGAGGCGCTGGATCTCGGAGGTGCCTTCTCCGATCGTGCAGAGCTTCGCGTCCCGGTAGTACTTCTCGACCGGGTAGTCCTTGACGTAGCCGTAGCCACCGAAGACCTGGATCGCGTTGTTGGCGACGCGGACCGCGACCTCCGAGCTGAAGAGCTTCGCCATCGATGACTCGAGGGTCACCTTCCGGCCCTGATCCTTGAGCGCGGCGGCCTTGTAGGTGAGCAGTCGCGCGGCTTCGATCTCGGTCGCCATGTCTGCGAGCATCCACTGCACCGCTTGAAACGAGCCGATCGGGCGCCCGAACTGCTCCCTCTCGCCGGCGTAGGCCAGCGCGTGCCCGTGCGCGCCCGCAGCGGTGCCGAGGGCGAGCGCCGCGATCGAGATGCGGCCGCCGTCGAGGACCTCCATCGCTCCGGTGAAACCTCCCCCCTCCTCGCCGACGAGGGCGTTCGGGGGGACCTGGCAGTCGTCGAGGACGACCTCGGCCGTGTCCGAGGCGCGCATGCCGAGCTTGTCCTCGTGTTTGCCGACCTTGTAGCCGGGGTTCGCGCTCTCGACGATGAACGCGGAGATGCCGTGGTGCCCGATCCCGGGCGTCGTCACCGCGAACAGAACCGCCACCTGCCCGACGCTGCCGTGGGTCGTGAAGGTCTTGCTCCCGTTGAGCGTCCACCCCTCCTCGTTGCGGACGGCGCTCGTGCGCGTCCCACCCGCGTCGGAGCCGGCCGTCGGCTCGGTGAGGCCCCAAGCGCCGATCCACTCCCCGGTGGCGAGCTTCGGGAGGTAACGCTTCTTCTGCTCCTCATCGCCGTGGAGCAGGATGTGACCGGTACAGAGGCTGTTGTGTGCCGCGACGCTCAGCCCGATGGCCGGGTCGACCTTCGAGAGCTCCTCGATGATGGTCACGTACTCGACGTAGCCCATCCCCGCCCCCCCGTATTCGGGGGGCACGAGCACACCGAGGAATCCGAGCTCTCCAGCCTTCTTGAAGAGCTCGACCGGGAAGATGGCTCCCGCGTCCCACTCGCGAACGTTGGGGGCGATCTCGCCCTGAGCGAACTCACGGGCGGTGGCCCGCACCAACTCCTGCTCCTCTGTGAATCCGAAGTCCACGGCGCTTCCTCCCGGTGGGCCGCGATCGCTCGAAACGCCCGGCCCACGCGGGAATCATAGACGATGAAACGGAATACCTATTGGTAAGCCTGAGCTGTCTATTCTGACCGGCGTTCGCATTGATTCAGAGCAAGTCGACGAAGAGCTCGTCCGCAGTCAGGAACGCCGCGTCGTCGAGGTGGATACGCCCCTCGAGGCTCCCGTGGAGCACGCCTTCCGCCAGGGCTCGCGCGAGACGTGGCTCGCGGCGCGCCAGCGCGTCGGCCCCATGCCTTCTGCGGATGCGCTCGAGGTCGACGCCCTCCGTGCGCCGGAGTCCGAAGACGAGTGCCTCCCCGGTACGGGGCTCCGGGTCGTAGGGTTCGAGCTGGCCAGGCGCCTCCCCCGCCCTTCGCACGTATTCCGAGAAGCGGCGGGGATTCGTCCACCGCACACCCTCGACATAAGACGCCGCGCCCTGCCCGAAGCCGGCATAAGGCTCGTCGTTCCAGTACTTGGCGTTGTGGCGGGAGCGGTGGGACTCCCTCGCGAAGTTCGAGATCTCGTATCGCTCGAGGCCGTGAGCCTCGAACATGGCCACGGCCTCGTCGTAGCGTTCGGCCGAGCGGTCCTCGTCCGGCCACGCTCGCTGCCCGCGCTCCATCGCGCGCACCAGCGGGGTCCGGCTCGTCGTTTCGAGCGCGTAGGCGGACACGTGATCGATCCCGGCGCCGAGCAAGGCCTCGAGCTCTTCGCGCCAACCGGTGGGCTCCTGCCCCGACCAGCCGAAGATCAAGTCCGCGCCCAGTGACGGGATCCCCGCGTTCCTCAGGGTGGTGAGCGCCGTCAGTGAGAGCGGGACGGCGCCGGGGCGCCCGAGGGATGCCAGGCCCTCTTCGCTCAGTGCCTGAACGCCCACGGTCACCCGGGTGACGCCAGCGGCGCGCCACCCCTCGACGCGCTCCTTCGTCACGTCCTCGGGGTTCGCTTCGAGCGAGATCTCGAGGGCGCCGTCGAGGGTGAAGCGTCGAGTGAGCAGCTCGACGACCCGCCCGATGACGCGAGCCGGTACGAGCGAGGGGGTCCCTCCCCCGAAGTAGACCGTGTCGGCGGGTTGGCGCCCGTGGCGCTGTTCGAAGCCTTCGAGCTCGCGGTCGAGTGCGTCGACGTATTCGTCCGCACGGGAGAGTTGGCCGGCGACGATGGCGAAATCGCAGTAGGCGCAGCGCTGCGCGCAGAACGGGATGTGGACGTAGATGCCGTGGGGTTCCGGTTCCATTGAGCGAAGGATAGCGGAGGTTGGCGCGCTTCGTTGCCCGTCAAGTTCTCGGACGGCGCGAGTGCCTGGGATGCCGTCACGCGATGACCTGCGACGACCTGCGACGACTTGGGACGACTTGGAACGACTGAGGACGATCGACTTCGAGCAGTTCTGTCGGCCAGGGACTCGGTAGAAGTCGATTGTCCCGCTCGGCAGGATCGACCACCGAGGGATCCGTAAGGGGACTGCCAAGGCAGGATCGACCACGGCGGACCCGCAAGGGGACTGTCAACCGCCTTGCGCGGAACGTGAACGCGCGAAAGCCAGCGGTTGACTGTCCCCGGCAGGAAGGCCAACTGCCCCCGGCAGGAAAGCCGCAACGCAATCCCGGCCGCGCCGCGAGCTACTCCCCCATCCGAGCGAACACCACCTCCCCGAAATCCGTCTCAGTCCCCTGCAGGTGCACGCGCAGGACATCGCCCTCGAACACCCCCCGGGCCTCGATGATCGCCCCCTCCCCCGTCCGGAACGTAAACCCGAGCTCCGCCCCCCGCAGAAAGAGGTGCGCCACCGGAGCATCCACGAGCGAGCCGGACTTCGTAGAAACCAAGCCGCTCGCCACCGCATCCTCCCCCGCGCAGCGCAGAGTGAGGATGCCGTCGAAGGCCTCGTTGGCCGCCGCGCTCTCCGGCGTCGTGCTCCAAGTCCCTACGAAGCTCTGCTCCGCAGGGTTGGCGGCGCGGCGCCAATGCGTAGCAAACCTCTCGATGAACTCCGCGCGGCTCAACCCGCCGCCCGTGATCATCGCGTCGGGGATGCCGGGCATCTCGGTGACGGTGCGGATCATCGCGCTCATCGCCGCGTCGTCGTAGGGGATCAGGCGCGCGCGGGCGTCGCCGCCCTCGGCCTGGTCGATGTCGAGGATCTGCACCGGCGTGCCCGGTGCGAAGTCTTGCTCGGTGAGCTGCAGCGTCTTGAGGGCGGGGTTCACGCGGCTGCGGAAGCTCAGCCGGCGCGCGTTCGGGTCGTAGGCCACGGACCACTCCGGCACGTCGAAGACCTGCAGGCGCTCGAGCATCGTCATCGCGTAGTCGAGCGGAATCTCGGCGGGGTCGTAGTCGCGCACCATCACCGCGGTCTTGACGAAGCGCGGCACGTGCGGGTCGTCGAGCGTCGGCTCGTACTGGCCACCGAAGCCGCGGAAGTAGCCCAGCAGCTCCATCTCGCGCGCGTACGGCGTGTTGAAGAGGCCCGGCACCTTCATCGCGGCGCCGCGGTGCACCACGGGCTTGCCGTCGACGAACGCCAGCGCCGCACACTCGCCCGTCGCGTCGGCGAGGAAGAAGTGCCAGGGCCAGCCGTCGATCGCAATCCGCCCCACGTGCTCGAGCGCCTCATCCACCGTGGCGAAGTTGTCGAGCACGTACTGCATCCAGTTCATGTGCATCAGGCGCGGCAGCGCGGGGTCGTTCGGGTAGGTGCCCTCCTCGTTCATCTCCCAGATGAAGAGCCCGGCTTCGTTGATCCCTCCATCGGGGAGGTCGCGGCCGAAGATGTTCACGCTCACCGAGCCGTAGCGCGCAATCCAGCGCAGCGTCGACGCCCCCTGCCCCTCCTTCGTGAACAGCTCACTCCAGGTGCGGCCCGTCTTGTACGCGCCGCGCTTGTTGAGAAAGAGCATGCCGGGCACGCCGATGTCGCCCTCGTTGAGGTTGTGCCCGTAGGCGAGCCGCTCCCCCTTGTGGAGCATGAAGCTCGAGCAGGCCCAGGCAGGACTGGCAGTGGAATACAAGATGACAACGACCAAGGACAACGCGGCACAAGGCGAGCGCCAGCTCATCAGCGGCTCCTTGGGGATTCCGTGCGCCCTTCTGAACGTCGCCTCGCCCAGCTTGTTACAGGCAAAGCACTGACCCAAAGTCAGCCGCGTATACTCGCCCCGGAGGGCCTCCGGTGATGCGTGTCCTGCCTCGCCCCCTCGCTGCGATCCGCTTGTTCGCCCTCCTCGGGCTTGCGAGTCACGCCGCCTTTGCCGATCCGCCTCGTCCTCCCGCCACCGCTTCCGTCGAGGAGTTCGCCGCGCGGATTCGCCCCCTGCCCTCTGCCGAGCTCCCACCGGAGGCGCTGGGGGTGGTTTGGGAGTCTGGGCCCAAGACGCTGACGCGCGACGAAGCCGCCGGGGACACGCGCGCGTTCTTCGCGCTACTGAGCCACACGTGGTGTGGCTACGGGTACTTCCGGGAGATCGAGTCGCCGGATGGCGGCAACGGGAACCCGTTCGACACCGCCGAGAGCGCTGTCCTCGAAGCGCTCGCTTCCCGCGAGGCCTGGCCCACCCGGGACCTGCCCGAGCTGCTGCGCGCCCAGCTCGCCTTCGTCCGGGATTGCCACCTGAGCGTGGGCGCCTACGGCAAAGCCAGGCTGAACTTCTGCCGGCATCAGGACTTCTGGTTCGACCCGGGGCTCACTTTGCGCCGCGAGGGCGAGGGCGCCGTCCTCGAAGAAGGCGGCAGCCGTCTCCCCGTGCTCAGCATCGACGGCGATGACCCGGCTCCTCACCTGTTCCCATCACTCGACGAGAACGGAGAGGCCTCCCTCTTGCTCGGCGCGCTCGCCGATGCGCCGCCTCCTCCGCGCCTCGTGAGGGTGGGCGGCGCCGATGGCGAGCGCACGTTGCGGCGCACGCTCACGCGCAGCACGCCGCGGCCCCGCGCTCGTTTCGGGGAGGAGCGGGTTGGCGGCGTCCCGGTCGTCCGGCTGCGCTCGTGCGCCGACTACTTCGCGCGTGAGCTCGAGGAGCTCGTCGACCACGCGCCGCGCTACCGCGGCGAGCCCTACCTCGTCCTCGACATCCGTGGCAACGGCGGTGGCAACACCCGCTGGCCGCGCGCGTGGATCACGGCTTTCACCGGCGAGCGGCCCGTGCTCAAGCAAGCGCTGAGCGAGCTGATCAGCGGCACGACGATGAGCGGCCGCGCCAACATCTTCGAGATGATGACTCGGAACTACCGCGCGAAAGAGCGGCAGGCGGCAGAGACCGAGCTCGAACACTACCGCGCGGTGGCCGCGAGCTTCGGCGGCGACAAGCAACAACCCTACTGGAGCACGCTCTACGTCCCTCACGTGGAACCGATCGCAAACCCCACCACATTGATCGTCCTCGTGGACCGCCGCGTCGCCTCCGCCGGCGAGGGTGTCGTCAGCTTCCTCCGCGACCAGGTCGAGAACGTCGTCCTCGTCGGGGAGAACACCCGCGGGGCGCTGACCTTCGGGCAGCTCGCCGTGTACCAACTCCCGCACTCGAAGCTGCTGGTCCAGGTGCCGATCAAACTCAACATCGCGCTCGATCTCGCGATGCGCGAAGAGCGCGGCTTCGAACCCGACTACTGGGTGCCCGCGCCGCACGCACTCAACCGGGCCGTCGCGGCGGCGCGGGCGGGCACGCTCGAAACGGCCGTACCGCTGCCAAAGGACTACTTCGAGAGTGAGTTCGTGCGCGAGGCTGTCCCGCCCGCGTGGCTCCCCAGCCGCAAGGAGCGAGTGCGCGGCCTGATCACACTGCTGCTCGCGCTCGTGCCCGCGCTGATCAACTGGAAGCGGGGCTGGCGCTTCTTCGTCGTCGCCGGCGTGGTGGCCGTCGCCGTCGGCGCGGGGCTGCTCGCCTTCCGGCCGTGGATGAGCGCGGCACTCGGGTTTGTGGCGTGTGTGTACTTCGCCGTGGCCGCGATCAAGGCCGGGCGAGCGGCGGCACGGACGCGTCCCGCCAACCAGGAGGCCTCGCGGTAGCCGGCTCTCAGCGCGTGCCGGCCTGCTCGCTGCGACCACGCAGGGCGTCCGGCAACGGCAGCTCGTCCGCCCAGTCCGCCACGCGGCCCGTGAGCTCGCGGAAGATGTCGCGGACCTTGACGATGGTCTTCGCGCGCAGCGCGTTGCTGCCGGTGAAGACGAGGCCCTCGCGCATGTCGCCCTGCTGCGCGGCGTGGAGCGCGTGCGCGATGCAGAAGCTGCTGCTCTTGCCATCGCGGCAACCGCAGCGGCGTAGGCAGACGACGTCGCAGTGGTCGTATACCTCTTCGCCGCGCGCGAGGCGCTGGGTGAGCTCGGTGCTCAAGGCGCGGCCGGGCAGGCCCGCGGGGGAGTCCACGATGACCGTGTCCTCCTCCGTCGCCTCGAGGAACGCCTTCTTGAACTGCTCGTCCGCGTCGCACTCTTCGGTGCAGATGAAGCGGGTGGCCATCTGCACGCCGCGCGCGCCGAGCTCGAACATGCGGTCGATGTCGAAGCGGTCCCAGATGCCGCCCGCCGCGATGATCGGGATCTCGTCGCCGTAGGTCTCGCGGGCCCAGGCCGCGAGCTGCGGCACCACTTCCTCGGCGCCGTGCTGCTCGCCGCCGAGCTCGTCGCGCTTGACGCCGAGGTGCCCGCCGGCTTTGTTCGGGTCTTCGAAGATGATCGCGTCGGGGAGGCGCTTGTAGTGCTGCCACCAGCGCCGCGCGATGAGCTGCGCCGCGCGCAGGGAGGAGACGATGGGCACGAGCGCCGTCTTCGGGTTGGCGCTGGCGAGCTCGGGGAGGCGCAGCGGGAGGCCGGCGCCGGAGATGATCATCTGCGCGCCGTTCTCGACGGAGGTGCGCACCATCGCCTCGAAGTCGCGCACCGCCACCATGCAGTTGGTGCCGATGATCCCGAGCGGGCTCTGCTCGCGCGCCCAACGCAGCTCGTCGGCGAGCGCGAGCTTGTTCGCGCGGAAGTAGTCGGTGGCCTTCTTGTAGTAGTCCGAAGCGAGCGAGAGCGCGACGGACGCCACGATCCCCGCCCCGCCCTCGTTCGCCACCGCCGACGCCAGCTTGTGAGCCGACACACGCACGCCCATGCCGCCTTGGATGATCGGCACGGGGAGTGTCCACTCGCCGATCTGCAGAGAAGGAAGTGCGGTGGTGGCGGTGCTCATGGGCGATCCAATGCCGGTGTGGCGGTTGGGCCCGCGGGGTCGCGGGTTCGATGCCGCGAGGGAGGTGGGCGCGGACCCCGCCAGTGGCGGTGTGGCCGAGCCCGCTTTCTCGCGGGTGCCGCCCTATCGTCCCGCGAGCTGCGGGAGTTTCGAGCGGCGGCGTTCGCGATAAGGCTAGGCGCGATGTGTCACGAAACGGTGTGGGGATTGCGTTTGAATTCGCAGGGACAAAAGTCGAACCCGGGGCAGCGGCGGGGGGCGTGGGTTTGCGAGGGCAAGGTGGTGTCGGAATGGGGAGACGATTCCGAGCCGTAGGGCCAGGGTTCAGCCCTGGCCGGGCGGTGCGGAGCACCGCAATGCGTTTCCTTGAAACGGTCTTGCCCCGCCACGCCTTGTCGCGCTCCGCCACGGCGTAGTTAGCGAAGCGGACGAAGCCGGGCGACCCGGCAAGGGACGAGCCCTTGCCCTACGACGATCGTGAGAGGCCCCGGTGCGTGTCCATCGACGAGCGGTGCCCCTGCCCCACAACAACAAAAACGGCCGGGTCCCCTCCGGACCCGGCCGCCCCAGTTACCAAACCTAGCGACGCTGCAGCTTCGTTGCCGGCGCTTCGCCGGGGGCTGCCCGCTTCGCCCTCCAGCTCTAGGCGCTGTACGGAGTGCGACCCGCGTAACGCGCCGCGTCCGCGAGATCCTCCTCGATGCGAATGAGCTGGTTGTACTTCGCGGTCCTCTCGCTGCGGCAGGGGGCCCCCGTCTTGATCTGCCCCACACCGGTGGCCACGGCGAGGTCCGCGATGAACGTGTCTTCCGTTTCGCCCGAGCGGTGGCTGATCACCGCGCGGTAGGCGGCGTTGCGCGCCATCTCGATCGCGTCGAAGGTCTCGCTCACCGTGCCGATCTGGTTGAGCTTGATCAGGATCGAGTTGCCCACGCGCTTCGCGATCCCCTCGCGCAGGATCTCCGGGTTCGTGACGAAGACGTCGTCACCGACGATCTGGCACCGCCCGCCAATCTCCTCGGTCAGCGCGGCCCAGCCGTCCCAGTCCTGCTCGGCCATGCCGTCTTCGATCGAGACGAGCATCGGGTAGTTGTCGATCATCTCCCGGTACCACTTGACCATCTCTTCCGAGCTGAGGGTCCTGCCCTCGCCGGCCAGCTTGTAGGCGCCGTCCTCGAAGAACTCGCTCGCCGCGGCGTCGATGCCGAGCATCACGTCTTCGCCGGGACGGTAGCCGGCCTTGTCGATCGCCTCGAGGATCAGGTCGAAGGCCTCGTTGTTCGCGCCGAGGTTGGGCGCGAAGCCGCCCTCGTCGCCGACGCCCGTCGCGAGCCCCTTCCCCTTGAGCACCTTGCGGAGGGTGTGGAACACCTCGGCGCCGCAGCGGATGGCTTCCTGGAAGTCGTCGAAGCCCACGGGGAGGATCATGAACTCCTGGATGTCGACGTTGTTATCTGCGTGTGCACCGCCGTTGATGATGTTGAGCATCGGCGTCGGCAGGAGCCGCGCACCGGCGCCGCCCAGGTAGCGGTAGAGCGGCAGCATCGACAGCCCGGCCGCCGCGCGCGCGTTGGCCATGCTGACGCCGAGAATCGCGTTGGCGCCGAGGTTCTTCTTGCTCGGCGTACCGTCGCGCTCGATCAGCGTCTGGTCGATCATGCGCTGGTCGGTCGGGTCCAGGCCCTCGATGGCCGGCCCGAGCGTCTCGTTCACATGGCTCACGGCCTTCTGGACGCCCTTGCCCATGTAGCGCCCGGCTTCGCCGTCGCGAAGCTCGAGAGCCTCGCGGCTGCCGGTGCTCGCGCCGCTCGGCACCGCGGCCCGTCCAATGATTTCCTCTTCAACCTCGACTTCGACCTCGACGGTGGGGTTTCCCCGCGAATCGAGGATCTCGCGCGCATAAACGCCAGTGATCTCAGGCATCGCTCCACTCCTTCAGGTGTCGCGGCGAGGCCGCGCGGACGAACAGTCTACTCCGATCGAGCGGCACCGCGAGGACCTCGGCTGGGGGCGCCGAGCCCCCGACTGGCGGGTGGGACGGTCGACCTCCATCAACTCGAGCTCCTGCACGGGCTCTGAGGTCAACCGTCCCGGCCGAGGGCCCGCTCGAGAGCCCCACCGACACAGCAGAGGCACCTAGCAGCGCCACGCGAAACGGGTAGACCGGCGACTGGGACGGTCGACCTCTGGCGACCCTGACGATGACGCGAATGCAGAGGTCGACTGTCCCGGCTGAGCCACCACGGCCTCCAGTTTCGAATCGCGTGGACTCGAAACTGGGACGGTCGACCTCCATCAACTCCCGCGCCTGCTCGGGCTCTGAGGTCGACCGTCCCGGCCGCGCCTCCACGAGTTCTGAGGTCGACCGTCCCGGCGGCACGCCGGCCTCACGCCGGCCTCACGTCCCCGTCGGGAGTTCGCTATCCTCCTTCCATGGCGTGTGGGTTTGCGCCTTAGGAGGAGCGATGGGTAGCGAGTGCGTCGTCGTGCTTTGTACGGTTCCTAACGAGGAGGAAGCCAGCCGGCTCGGCCATCTGCTCGTCGAGAAGCGGTTGGCAGCTTGCGTGAACATCGTCCCGGGTCTTCGCTCTCTCTACTGGTGGGAAGGGAAGGTCCAAGACGACGCGGAGCTCCTGCTCGTGATCAAGACCCGCCAGGAGAGATTCGAGACGCTCCGCGAGACGCTCGTCGAAGCCCACCCCTACTCCGTCCCCGAGGTGATTGCGTTACCGATCGAAGCGGGCCACGCCCCCTACCTCGACTGGGTGAAGGACAACGTCACCCGGTAGGCAGAAGCTGAGGGGACTGCCGATTTCAGCCCGCAAGCCGCCAGGCGAGAAACCGAAATCGGCTGTCCCCGGCAGGAAACGCGAATGGGAGTCGCGACGGGGACCCAACCACCGGGGACAGCCGAGCTCTGGCCGAGTCGCCCTGCACCATCCCCGCAAGGAGCTCGGCAGTCCCCTCCACCTTCCGGCAGCTTTCACACAGCCGCGCCCCCCCAAATCCCTCCATTCCCCGTACTTCCCGGCAGTTCCCTCCCCCCCGAGCCAAGCCATCTCACGTGACAAGCCCACCCGTTCGGTGTTATACGCTTGTCCAGCAAGGGTCAAAGGTCGCCGCAAGAAGGGTTGTACGGTCGCCGCCAAAAGGACGGACAGCGTGCGCATCGGAGTCATCGCGGGCACGGCCACAGACTTTCACCTGTCGGTTGCCCGGCAGTTCGAAGGCGTGGAGGCCATTCTTCACGCCGGGAACATCGGCAGCCGTACGGCGCTCGACGCCCTCGAGGCGATCGCCCCGGTTCATGCCGTCGTCGGTCAACGCGACTACCTCGAGTTCGGCGACGTCTACCCCGAAGCCCAGGAGATCACGCTCGGCGGTGCGCGCATCCTGATGTCGCATCTCATCGGCACGCCGCCCGATCTGCTCGCGCCCATCCAGCGCCGCCTCGAAGACAACCCGCCCGATGTCGTCGTCCACGGGCACCCGCCCACCAGCCAAGTGCTCTGGATCGGCGGCACCCTCTTCCTCGCCCCCGGTCACGCCTCCCACAGCCTGACCAAGCGCCACGCCACCTGCGCGCTCGTCGAGATCGAGGGTCCGGGCCGCATCACCGCCCACGTCCTCGAGGTCACCCGCCCCGGCGAGGACTCGCCCTACGTCTCGAACCCGTTCTTCGTGCGTTCGCTCGCCCGGGGACTAGAGAGCCCGTAGGGCACCCCACCTAACCCAGAACCCCTCGCGAGGCAGTATCTTCAAGGTGTGGGATCCCGCACCCTGATGGCCCTCGGTAGCCTCGCGGCCCTGCTCGCGAGCGCTCCACTGCGCGCCGACGGCCCCGCTGCCGCCGAGCCCCCTCCCGGCGTCCGGCCAGACGCCGCCGCGGCGCGCGCCGCCACCACCCTCTGCGCCCAGGGCGCCCCCATCGCCCGCATCGAGGTCGAGCGCCTGCCGATCTTCGACGTCGAGGGCGTCCGCCGCGGCGCGTGGTTCTATCGCACGGCCAACGCGATCCACCGCCCGATGAGCACCCGGAGCCGCACCGTCCGCGCGCTGCTCTCGCTCGAGCCCGGCGACCTCTGCTCGGTCGTCGCCGTCGAGGAAGCCGAGCGTCTTCTCCGCTCGCTGCCCTTCCTCCAGGACGCGTGGGTGTTGCCTGCGGCCGTCGAAGCCCTGCCCGCCTCGGGCGAGGCCCCCGGCGAGGCGGCGACCGAAGCGCCCGAGAAGGGCATCGTCCTGCGCGTGATCGTCCGCGACGCCTGGTCCACCCGCGTCGGCGCCTCCTACCGCAACGAGGGCGGCGCGCGGGAGACCCGTTTCCGGGTGATCGAGACGAACCTCCTCGGCAGCGGCACCCGCCTCGAGCTCTCCTGGGAGAAGGACCAGGACCGGCGCGAGAAGCTCCTCCGCTACGACACCCCCACTCTCTTCGGCAGCCCGTGGCGCGCAGCCGCAGTCTTCGCCGACAACTCCGACGGCAAGGAGGAGGGACTGCGCGTGTTCCGGCCGTTTTGGTCGCTCGATGAGCGGTGGTCGATCAGCGCCGGAGTCCACCGCTTCGAGCGCGAGGAGAAGGTCTACGTCGGGTCGCGGCGGGTGGACACGTGGCAGGGCGATACGAGGAGCGCGGAGTTCGCGGTCGCGTTCTCGCCGCGGGGCCTCGAGGGCGACCGCCTCTTCCGCTGGGGCGCGTTCGCCGCCTACGAGCGCGATCGCTGGCGTCTCGCCGACGGCGAACCCCGCAACGACCGCCCCGACCTCCGCCCGTACAACCACGAGCTCTGGCTCGGGGGGCTCGAGGCGTCGTGGCAGCGGGTGGACTTCCGGCGGATCGAGAGGTTGCGAACGGCGCGGCGCGTCGAGGACCTCGAGCTCGGCCGCCGGGTCTCCGCGCGGATTGCCGCTCACCTGCCCGGCACCTCGGGAGACGACGGGGGACGGTGGAGCGTGCGCTACCGCGGCGGGATGGAGGTCGGCCCGGAGGCTTTCCTCTTGTTATCGGCGAGCCAGAGCGGGGAGTGGCTGCGCGGCGGGGCCTACAACGTGGAGACGCGTGCGCGTCTCGAGTACCTCAGGCGGCTGACGCCGCGCACCGTCGTCCAGCTCCTCGTGCGCTCGGACTGGGGCGAGAACCTCGAAGGCCCGCGGCGCTTCCTACTCGGTGGGGATACCGGGCTGAGGGGATACGACACGCGCTCGTTCTCGGGGAGCCGCCGGCTGCTCGTGCGCTTCGAGAGGCGGGTGTTCACGCGGTGGGAGCTCGGGCAGCTCCTGCGCGTGGGCTGGGTGGCGTTCGCGGAAGCGGGCGGCGCGTGGGAGGAATCGGACAGCTTCGGACTGAGCCAACTTCATCCGGACGTGGGGCTGGGCCTCCGGCTCTTCCTGATCCCCTCCTCCGGAGGCACGACCTTCCACCTCAACGCCGCGATGCCCCTCGACCCGAACGGCACCGACGAGGGCCGCACGATCCGCTTCTCGTTCACGACGGAGTCGACGTTCTGAGCCAACGCGCGCGCACCGCCTCCGCCGCCACCCTCACCTCTTACACACCGCCAGGCAAGAGTTTGCCGCCCATCAGGTGGTGCGGCGCGCATGGGACGGTCGACCTCTGGCGACGAGGTCTCCTGGATGCTCGGTTGAGGTCGACTGTCCCGGTTTCCAGGCCCCAATCCGAAGGTCCGGCTCACGTGCCCCCAAGTGGGACAGTCGACCTTGATGAGTCAGAACCGAAACCTAAGCCCGCTGGTTCCTTGGGGGAAGGGCGTCGCAGGCCGTCGTTTCGGGCCTCGAGGCTAATCCCACAGATAGTGAGGTTTCGGCGAGCCATCGGATCACGCCGAAAACAGCTGTTCTCTCAGCTCACGCTACTTGCTTTCTGCCTCGCATGACCGCCGTTTCTGTCTCATCAAGGTCGACCTCTAGAAGGCCCCTCTCACCTTGTGCGC
>NPIG01000311.1_pt4 | contig 24751 bp, 19 predicted proteins | sample 8637441 | NCBI WGS metagenome assembly NPIG01 (sample SAMN07420675, study PRJNA396082) | bioreactor metagenome | isolation source: sample BR6 brine-fed electro-methanogenic bioreactor BR | place: Japan: Kochi | collected 2016-06-14 | reverse complement strand
CGCGGAAACGCGGGATAATGTCGATACAGAGATGGCCCGCACACATGATGTCAAAAGGTCTGGACATAGTTCCTGTCTCTCTCTCTCGTGAAATGAATCCGGCCCGAAGCGGGCCTCCGATTATCCCACACGGAAGGGCATGTTTCCAAAATCTGTTGGCGGACGGGTCAGGAAACGGCAATCTCTATGGACACGATCTCGAATGGCCCGGCGGTGAAACTCACCCGGGGCCCTTCCACAGCAAGGGGTTCCTCGCGCTCCTCACTGAGCGCCACCTTCCACGCCGCGCGAAGCGGCGACCGGCAGGTCAACCTCCCTTCCACGGCGCGCCCGGCCGGATTGTGCAGCCTCACGACAAACGTTTCGCGCGCTTCCGCGCGCTTGATGCTGTTGAAGCGCAGGGAACCCGGGGCGACGGCGAGCCACGAGGCCTGTGGCGCGGCCAACGAACCCTCGGACGCGCGCGTCTGCACCAGGCAAAGGCCCGCGCTGATGCGCTCGGCCGCCAGCGGCACATTGGCCGCCTGCCAGTCGCCTGCGTGCGGCATGAGCGCGTAGCGCAATTCATGCGTGCCCAGGCATTGCCCGCCCTTCTGTGAGGGGAAGGCTGAACCGACCCGGGTCTCGGTGCATATCCAGTTGCGCACGGCGCGCAGCAGGGACAGCGCCACAATGCGCTCGGGCGTGTCCTTGACCTCGTACTCGGTGAGGCAGTCACTCAGAAAGGCCAGCCCGGCCTCGCCATCGGAGACATCGACGAATCCGCTCATTGGAAGCGTCGCCATATCCGGCCAGACCTGTGCGGCATCGGGCCCCTGCGGCCGGATGGGGCGCCGGTCGACGAAGAAGTGTCCGCCCGCGTCCGCGTGGGTGGCCTTCGCAAGGCCTGTCGGAAAGAGGGCCCGCAGGTAGTGGTCTTCGTGGCGGTTCTCGAACACAACACGCACGTCCACCCGGGGCTCGCCGGCGCGCAGGGTGACATAAGTGCGGACCGGGAGGTCCGCCTCCGCCTCGCCGCGCGCATCTGCCGCGTAATCGCCGGCGCGCGGCAGACGCAGCACGATCTCGCTCACAAGCGTCGCCTGCAACGGCCCATGCTCTTCGGCCCAGATGCGCGCCTGGCTGCCCACTGAGGTGCACGTACGGTCGAACGCCACCCGCTGGTTGGTCCAGTAGTCGCCATGCTCGCCGCGGTCTTCATAGCTGTTCAGGTTCGCAAAGGTCCGGCCCAGCCGCTTGTCCGTCAGGTCGAAGGTGCCGTTCGGGTTCATGCCAATCTGGAGAAATCCGTTTTCAAGGGTGTTCGGTCCCGTGAGCAGGTCGCCGGTGCGCGCTTGCGAGTCCGCGTNNTCATCCAGCCTGCCGACACGAAAGACCCTGTAGCCGCAGGCGGGCACTTCGCCGGTGTCGAAGAGCAGCCGGTGCCGTTGGCAATTGTAGGGAAAGGCCCGCGTGTGCAGTTCCGCCACACAGTAGGCCTCCACGGAGCGGCCTTCCCACTGGACGCCCATCGCATGGCCCTCGGCGTCAAAGAGGCGCAGCCCCTCCGGTGCGTATGGCCAATCGCGGTTACGCGGCACGTCGTCCGGCATGGTGACCCACGCCTCGGCCACCTCGCGGCGGGGATAGGGCAGTGGATTGAAAGCGACCAGCAGCACATCCTCCGCCGCAAAGCCCGACAAATCAATGCGCCGCACCAGGTCCTGCGTGGCGCGTTCGCCCAGCGCCTCACCCAGTTCGCAGACCTGGCGCAGCCGGTGCTCGACATCCAGCGCCGTCTTGTCCTGCACCACGCCGTTGATCGAGTCGTGCGGATGCGCGGCAAGCAGGTAGTCCCAGGCTTTGCGCAGCAACGCCGCGGGATACTCGGCGCCCTCGAACGCCGCGGCCGCGCACAGGGGCTCGGCGAAACGCAGCAGCAGATTCTGGGCGCGCTTGTTCAGCACCTTGAGATAGAGCCGCGTGGCCAGGGCGTTTCCGGTGACGGGGCCCGCCGGCCCGTCCCGCAGTTCCCCCTTGAGCACGGACAGCGTGTCGCGCTCAAGCCTGTCGCGCATCACTTCGAGGTACTCCGGCATGGTCGTGTGCACCCAGCGGCGGCCGGGGTCCGGGTCCACCTCGTTCAACCGGGCGATCATCTCCCTCACCATCGGCTGCGCGGCAGTGTAGTCGCAGCCGTTCATCATCAGGCGGTCGTCCTCCAGCAGGCTCTCGTCCGCCGTCGCCCACACCGCCTCCAGCATCTCCGGCGTGACACTCTCGGGATACCAGCGTTGCGGCGCATCGAGCCGCTGGTGGTCCTGCTCCATGCGCGCGCGGTCAGCCCGGTGCCACGCCACGCCGCCATCCTCCCAGCGGAAGGTCCAGTCCGGCCCTTCGTGGTCCACGCCGAACAAGGCGGAGAGATGGACCTTGAAGTAGAAGTTCTGGCGGCCCAGCGCACCGAAGCGCGTGGCCAGCAGTTCGCTGCCGTCGGGCGCGCGCCAGAGAAACTCCGAATTCGGCGCGCGTTCCTGGCTGACGCGCTTGCCAACCATGGCGATGTCGATGCCGAAGCCCGCGTAGAGCTGGGGAAGCTGCGCGGTTTGCCCCCAGCCGAAAGGCGTGTAGCCCACGTTGAAATTGCCGCCGAGCGCCTCGGCTTCACGCCGCCCCCGCAAGAGGTTGCGCACCATCGACTCACCGTCGATGGGATACTCGTCCGGGAGAATGTACCAGGGCCCGACTTGCAGCTTGCCGGCACGCACCAGCGCCTCGACGCGTTCGCGCATATCGGGGCGCACTTCCAGGTAATCCAGCACCGGCGCCACCTGGCCGTCGAGCAGAAACCCAGGATAGTCACCGGACTCGAGCACCCCGATGAGTTCGTCCATGAAGTCAACGAGCAGCAGGCGCGTCTCCCAGATGGGATAGCGCCATTCCCGGTCCCAGTGCGTGTGCGAAACGATGTGCGCCGTGCGTTGCTTTCCCGTGTGCCCCATGGCCGTGCTCCTTCTGCGCGTGCTTCAATGCGGTGCGAATACGCGCATTGTACGGCAGCGGTGCGGACGGCACAACCGGAGACTTGCCGGCTATTGTGACGTGGGCACGCCTTCACGCATTGCGGCGATGAGCGCGTCGAGATGGTCCTGGTAGACGCCGCGGGGGGTCGTGTCTTCGGCATTGCAGAGGGCGGCGGCCATGCCGAGCACCTCCCCCATCATGCCGCCGGTGCGCATCACGCGCACCGTGCCGAGCGCCACATGCGTCACGCTGATGTTGCGCCCCGCCATCATCAGGTTCTCGACGTTGCGCGAGTAGAGACAGCGGTAGGGAATCGCGTAGGGCTTGATTTCCACCTGTTCACAGACTGCGCGGAACGGCATGCCGGGGAATTCCTGCGCGTTCTCCGGCTGCGGATAGTGCAGGTCGATGCTCCATGTGGTGGTCACGCAGGCGTCCTTGAAGGCGCGCTGCGTTTGGATGTCCTGCTGCTGCAGGATGATGTCGCCGAGCAAACGCCGCGATTCGCGTTTGCCCGCAATGTGCGCGACCCAGCTGAGCCTGAGATTCGCGTAGTCCGCGCGCTTGGCGTGATGGTTCTTCAGAAACGACCAGTTCCCGTAAATGGCGCGGAACATGTGGTCGCGAATCTTCTCGAACTCGGTGATCTGGTTCCAGAGCATGCCGGTTTCCCAGTTCCAGTCGCCGCGCGTGGCCGGCTGGCAGGTCGATTCGGTGAACTGCAGCGCCCACGGCGTCTCCGGAAAGGGGCTTGGCCCCGCCGTCTCCTCCGAGTACCACTGCACCGAGGAACCAAGTGTCATCTTGTCCGCCCTCTCCGGGGCCATTGACTCGCCGGTGTCCTGCCGGCCTTCCCGGCCCATGCGGAAGTCGGCGCCCGCGAGAAAGCCGAGCGTGCCGTCGCCCGTGCAGTCGGCGAAGAGCGGCGCCGTGAAACGCAACTCCTGACCCGTGCGGATGTCGCGCGCGATGACGGCNNGGGCATGCGTGTTCAGAAACAGGTCCAGCTTCTCCTCCGCGCGCGCCACACGCAACTTCAGGTCATCGCCGTAGTTCGAGGCGGGCTGCGCGTTGCCCATCAGGCCCGTGTCCAGTTCCGCCACGACATTGCCCAGCGCGGGGTACGGCGGCAGGTGAATCTTGCCGTTGAGATGCACGCGCACCTCGCTGCTGTTGTTTCCGCCGAGCACCGGCCGGTTCTGGATGAGGGCCGTGTGCAGACCGAAACGGGCCGCGCTGATGGCGGCGCACGAACCGGCCATCCCCCCGCCGACCACGACGAAGTCATAGTCACCCGCGTCCCTGGGGCCCTCTGTCAGGCCGAGCTGCTCCTTGCGGAACGCCGCCAGTTCTTCCAGAGTGTTGGGCGGGGTGAAATCGGGGTCATTCGAAAGGACCAGCGCATCGCAACGGCCCGCAAAGCCGGTGAGGTCGTGCAGCGCCAGCGCCACTTCGCCCGCGGGCAAAGCAACCGTGCCGCCTTGTTGCCAATGCCACCGCGCGCCTTTGACCCCGAAGGTTTCGGGCGCGGCCACACCGTTGACAAGCACCTGAAACCGGCCGGGCGCGTGCTCATCCGTCCAGGTGGCGGCCCAGTTGCGCGTGCGCGCCCATAGCGTGTACTCCCCGGCTTCGGGAATATTGATGGCGCCCGTCGCGTCCGCCACGGGCACGCCCATGCCATGGGCGAGCAGCATGGGCGAGCCCATCTGGTCCATGAACTGCTGGTCGAGCACCCAGCCGCCGTAGCTGTCGAGCCCTTCCGCCTCGATGAAGACCGTGGCGGCCATGGCGGGCGCGGCCGCCAGTCCCAGAGCCAGTGCCAGAAGTATCCTTTGCCGGGTGTGCATTTTCATTGTGCTCTTCCCGTAGTCATTGCCGCGTTGCGTGAAGACAGTCTCGCGGCATTGTATCATCTTGAGCAGTCCATGTCAGAAAGGAAGACAGAATGAAACGGATACAGCGGTTCCCCTACGCGGGCGCGGCGCCGGAAAGCCTTATCCTGCGGGACCATCTCGCATACGACCGCACCATCCTCGCGAACGAACGCACCCTGCTCGCTTACCTCCGCACCGCGATTGCGTTCATGGCCGGGGGCGGCATGCTGCTCAAGGTCTTCCCGGCCAATCCCGCGCTGCTCATGCTCGGTGTGGCGCTGCTGGCGCTCGGCGGCTTGACGGCCCTCTTCGGCGTGTGGCGCTGCGCAGTGGTCGGGCGCCGCCTCGCCCAGGTCTACCTGCCACCGGCGGAGCCGCCTGAGAAAGAGACAGACAGGCAATAACCGCCAGCCCGCGAAGACTCCCGCAAACCCTTCTGGGCGTGGGCGCAGCGACGCCCTGTTCCGGTTTTCGCGCACGTGCCCAAGCTTGCTATCATGGGCGCTAGTGCGCCGGCGCCCCTGGCGCCATCGAGTATGCAACCAAGCCGAAGGAGCGACCTCAATGGATATGACCGGTGGAGTGATTGGCGTGTGCCTCGTGTGTCTGGGGGTGCTTGCGGCGGGTTCCGTGCGCGCGGCGCAGCCCAACGACTGGGAGAACCCTGCGGTCTTCGACAAGAACAAGGAGCCCGTGCGCTGTACCGCCATCGCGTTCCCCGATACCCAATCGGCAGCCGCGGGAAGCATGGCAGAATCGCCTTACTATCAGTCGCTGAACGGCACGTGGAAATTCAACTGGGTGCGCAAGCCGGCGGAGCGCCCGGCGGACTTCTACAAGCCGGATTTCGACCCCGGCGCCTGGGACGATATCCCCGTGCCCGCCAACTGGCAACTCCAGGGCTATGGCATACCCATCTACACGAATATCACCTATCCGTTCCCGGCCGACCCGCCGAAGATTCCGCACGACTACAACCCCGTCGGCTCGTATCGTCGCACTTTCACCGTGCCCGAAGCGTGGGCTGGCAGACAGGTCTTCATCCATTTTGATGGGGTCAAGAGCGCGTTTTACCTGTGGGTCAACGGCGAGCAGGTGGGCTACAGCCAGGACAGCATGACCCCGGCGGTGTTCAATATCACGCCGCACCTGCGCGGCGGGGACAACGTGCTGGCCGTGGAAGTTTACCGCTGGTCGGACGGCAGCTACCTCGAAGACCAGGACATGTGGCGCCTCAGCGGCATCTACCGCAATGTGTATCTCTACGCCACACCCGAAACCCACCTGCGCGATTTCTGGGTGCGCAATGACCTCGACGACCACTATCGCGACGCCACGATGACGGTGGTCGCGAAGCTGCGCAACCACGGGCGGCAGGACGCGGGCGCGCGCACCGTGGCCGTGACTTTGCTCGACCCGGACGGCAATACCGTGGGCGCCGCGCCGCTCATGGAACTCAGCGTGGACGGTGTGCCGGCCGGCGAGGAAGCACGGCTGGAGATGGCCGCCACGGTCACGAACCCGCTCAAATGGTCCGCGGAAGCGCCCCATCTCTACACCGTACTGCTTGAGCACAGGGACGCAGACGGCAATGTCGTGGAAGCGCAGAAATGCCGCACCGGCTTCCGCGAGGTCGAGGTGCGCGACAACCAACTGTGGGTCAATGGGGTGTCCGTGAAGCTGAAGGGGGTCAACCGCCACGAGCACGACCCCGACCGCGGCCGCGCCGTCACCGTCGAGCGCATGCATCAGGACCTGCGCATCTTCAAGCAGAACAACATCAACACCGTGCGCACCTCCCACTACCCCGACCAGCCCGTGTGGTACGACCTGTGCGACGAGTACGGCGTCTACGTCGTGGATGAGGCGAACATCGAATCGCACGGCATGGGCTACTCGATGGAGCGCTCGCTGGGCAACAACCCCGACTGGAAGGAAGCGCATCTGGCGCGCATCACCAGCATGGTCGAGCGCGACAAGAACCATCCCAGCGTCATCATCTGGTCGATGGGCAACGAAGCGGGGCCCGGCTGCAATTTCGACGCCTCGGCCGCGCGTATCCGTGAACTCGACCCGACCCGGCCCATCCATTACGAGCGCTACAATGACGTGACGGACATCCACAGCGAGATGTACCACACCATCGAGCAGATGCGCCGCTACGTCGAGAAGGACCCCCAGAAGCCCTTCTTCCTCTGCGAATATGCGCACGCCATGGGCAACAGCGTGGGCAACCTGCAAGACTACTGGGACCTCATCGAGGCGAATCAGGAGCTTATCGGCGGCTGCATCTGGGACTATGTCGACCAGGCACTCCGCAAGCCGCTCGAGGGAAAGCACCCCTGGAAGGAAGGCACACCGTGGTTCTGGGCCTACGGCGGCGACTACGGCGACGAACCGAACGACGGCAACTTCTGCTGCAACGGCATCGTGCAGCCCGACCGGCGCTACAACCCCTCCATGCATGAAGTAAAGAAGGTCTACCAGATGGTGAAGGCGGAGCCGGTGAGCGCGGAGAAGGGGCTCGTGCGCGTGCGCAACAGGTACAACTTCATCCCGCTGGATTTCCTCGATGTGCGCTGGGAACTGGCCGAAGACGGCAAGACCATTGCCGAGGGCACGCTTCCGCGCATAAGCCTGGCCGCGGGGGAAGAGACGGAAACGACCGTGCCCTACGAGTTGCCCGCGCCCAAGCCCGGTGCCGAATATCACGCGAAACTGGTTTTCGCGCTGGCTGATGATACAGCGTGGGCGGAAAAGGGCCATGTGCTGGCGTGGGACCAGTGGGAAGTGCCCGCAGCCGCGCCCGAAGCGCCGCAGGCGGATGTGAATGCCATGCCCGCCCTCGAAGTAGACGAGTCGCGCGCGGTGGCGCAGGTGAAGGGCGAGAGGTTCCAGCTTCGCATCAACAAGCTGAACGGCGCGCTGGAATCGTATGTGCTCGGGGACACGGAACTCCTCGACCAACCGCTGGAACCGAATTTCTGGCGCGCCCCCATCGACAACGACCGGGGCAACCGCATGCCTGAGCGGCTCGGCATCTGGCGCAATGCGGTGAAAGACCGCAAAGCCGTCGATGCCGAGGTGCGGCAGCCCCGCCCGCAGGTGGCCGAGGTCAAAATCGCGCAAATCCTGACAAAGGCCAAGGACTCAAAGTACACCATCACGTATACAGTGTACGGAAGCGGCGAAATCGTGGTGCATGCAGACTTCGAGCCGGGCAAGCGCCTGCCGAACCTGCCCCGCTTCGGCATGCAGATGGCCATGCCCAAGGCCTTCAACCAGATTTCCTGGTTCGGCCGCGGCCCGCAGGAAAACTACTGGGACCGCAAGACCGGCGCCGCCATGGGCCGCTACGAAATGCCCGTGGAAGCGTTCATCCACCCCTATGTCCGTCCGCAGGAGAATGCCCACCGCACCGATGTGCGCTGGGCCGCGTTCACGGACGAGGCAGGGCGGGGGTTTCTCGCCGCCGGCATGCCGGAAATCGAGTTCAGCGCATGGCCCTACACGATGGACGATCTCGACCAGTCTGAACATGACTATCAGTTGCCGCGCCGCGATTTCGTGACGGTCAATCTCGATTACCGCCAGATGGGCGTGGGCGGCGACAACAGTTGGGGCGCGCGCACGCACCCCGAATACACACTGCCGGCCGCGCCCTACCAGTACAGCTTCCGGCTTGTGCCACTCGACGGCAACGCCGACCCCAACGCACTGGCGAACCGGCGCTTTGAATAGAGAACCAACCGGCGGGAGGATACAGATGCGTTCGGCGCTTGCCTGTTGTTTGCTTGCCCTCGCCCCGGCCGTATGCGCGGCGGTGCAGCCGGAATTGCAAGTGGTCGCGCGCGAAGGCGGAGACGGCGTCGAGATTCGTTGCGGCGGCGACGCCTTGCTGGCGTCGCCGAAAGAAGGACTGTGGAGCATCGCCACCGACTGGCGGGAGGAGTGGCCCGCGCAATGGCGGCATGCGCACGCGGCGCGCGTCGAGCACAGCGGCGAATGGACCATTTTCCATGGCGTGGTCCAGACACCGCGGGGCGACTGGCGGGTCCGCGACTCCTACCGACCGCGGCAGGGGCTTATCCAGTGCGTCCGCCGTTTCGAATGGACCGGCCGGAAACCGGCGGAACGGGCCACGTTATCGGTGCGTTTTCTTGCGCCCGGCACGGGCACAGGCGTGCTGATGCCCGGCATTCAGTACCACGGCAACCCGTCGGGCGCGAAGAGCGGCCGCACGCCCGTGTACACCGGCGCGCCGGGTGAGACCGCCGTCTATGAGGAACACCGGTTCCCCATGCCCTTCGCCAGCTTCGAATGGAAAGACGGGGATGGGTACCGCGCCGCGGCGCTGCATGCGCTGCCCTCGCCCGCGCCCCACGGCAATGTGGATGACCAGTGGTGGTCGCTCGGTGTCATCGCACAAGAAGACGCAACCGAGTTGACGCTGCTCAGCGGGCCCTGTGCCTCGAACGGGAAACGCGGGGCGGTCAAGGCCAGCCAAGGCGGCTTCGTGCCGCTGGAAGGCATGTACCTCAATGTGGCGCCGGGCGCGATTATCGAGAAGACGTTCTACCTGCAGGCCCTCCCCCAGACCGTGGAAGGGGCCGGATTCCGTCCCGCAGTTGCGCGGGCGCTCGACTTGTTTCCGCCCCTGGTGGACCCGGAACTGCCTTCCTTTGAAGAAATCCTCAAGGCCAAGTGGCGCTTTGCGCAGACCCGGTGGCATGAGTCCGGCAACGAGGCCGGATTCCACAAGTATCCCGACAAACCCTTTTTCGTGGTGGGCTGGTGTGGCCAGGCCGCCGCACTGGGCTACGCGATGCAGGTTCTGCATGAGGGCCTCAGCGAATACGAGCCGCTGAACAAGGCCCAGCGTTCGCTCGACTTTCTGGCGGGCGCGCAGTTCTATGACGGCGGCTTCCACACCTGGTACGACCACGCGAAACACGAATGGTCCAGGCACGAACCACTGTCTCAGGGCCAAGGCATGCTTAACGTCGGCAACGCCATCCGCATGGCCGGAAAAACCGGCCTCGACGCCACGCGCTGGCGCGCCTTCCTCGAGCGCGCCTGCGATTTCCACNNGCGCCCGCATCCTGGCGGAGGACTGGAACCCCAACTCGACGGACGAGGCGTTCTTCATCGCGCCGCTGTGCCTGGGTGCGGACCTGTTCGATAATGACGCGCACCTCGCAGCCGCGGTCAAGGCGGGTGAAACCTATGCTGCGCGCTCCGTGCCGATGCGCGAACCCTACTGGGGCGGGACGCTGGATGCCAGTTGTGAAGACAAGGAAGGCGCCTTCGCGGCGTTGCAGGGCTTCCTGGCCCTTTACGAGACCACGGGTGAGCAACGCTACCTCGACTGGGCCGCGCACGCCCTGGACGTCACGCTTACCTACACGGTGCTGTGGAACATCGACTTGCCCCCGGGACGGCTGCGCGACCACGCGTTCAAGACGGCCGGCTGGACCGCTGTTTCCGTGCAGAACCAGCACATCGACGTCTACGGCGTGCTGATCGCCCCCTTTGTCTACCGCATGGGGCAATTGCTTGAACGCAAGGAACTGGAAGACCTGGCGCTGTTGATGTACCGCAGTTGCGGGCAGTTGCTCGACCCCTACGGCAGCCAGGGCGAGCAGCCGCAACACACCAACTACGCCCAACGCGGCGAAGTGAGCAGCGCCCAGGGCCATCGCGGCGGCTACGTCGAGGACTGGACCGTGTTCTGGATTACCGCCCATTTCCTCAACGGCGCAGCGCTCTTCAAGGAATGGGGCGCGCCGGTTTTCGAGTAGGGCAAGACTTGGAGAAACTCTATGAGCCAGTATTCCGGGCGAAGCGCGCAAGGGGAGAACATGCTGCGCGCGCTGCATTTCGACCACCCGCGGTGGACGCCGGTCAGTGTGTGGTTCCTGCCGGCCTGCCGCGCGAAATACGGCCCAGCGCTTGATGAGGTGCTGCTCAGGCACCCGCGGCTCTTTCCCAGCTACGACCCGGCGACGCAGGAACCGGCAGGCGCCTTCTACGACCTCTACGTGGAGGGCCGCGCCACCGACTGCTGGGGTTGCGTGTGGGAGAACCTGCACGGCGGCATGGTGGGCCAGGTGACCGGCCACCCCCTGGCGGACTGGTCACACTTCGACGCGTGGAAGGCAAGCGCCCCCGACCCCGCAACGGACGGGCTGCTCGGTCCGCGCGACTGGGACGCCGTCCGGCGCGATATCGCGCGCAAGAAGGAAAAGGGCCGCTTCTCGCCCGACCACGCGCTCTCGCACGGATTTCACTACATGCTGCTCTGTGACCTGCGCGGATTTGAGAATGTGATGATGGACATGGCCGTGGGCGAGCCCAGGCTCGACGAACTCATAGACGTCATCGTCGGCTACAACCAGGCGGTCACGCGGCGCCTGCTCGATTGCGGCACGGAATTCATGGGGCTGGCCGAGGACCTCGGCATGCAGCACAGCCTGCCCATCAGCGCCGAACTCTGGCGCCGTTACGTCAAGCCCGGCTACGAAGCCACCGCCGGGCAGGCCCGCGACCGCGGCATCCCCGTCTTCTTGCACAGCGACGGCCACATTCTCCCCATCCTGGGCGACCTCTACGAGACGGGCATCCGCATGGTGAACCCGCAGGTCCGCGCGAACGGGCTGGACGGTCTCCGGGACACGCGCGGCGAGTTGGCTATCTGTCTCGACCTGGACCGCCAGTTGTTCCCCTTCGCCGCGCCGGAGCAGCTGGAGCGGCACGTGCGCGAGTGCCACGAAGCGCTGCACCGGCCCGAGGGCGGGCTCATGCTCAATGTCGAGATGGGCCAGGATGTGTCCCTGGAAAGCATGGAAGTCTTGTTCAACGCCGTCGAAGACGTCTGCAACTTGCCGGAACCCGAAGAAACCGGCGGCGAGCCGACAGGCTTCTGAGCAGACCCGCGCACGGACCGAAAAGGCGTGCAGCCCCCTCCATTGCGTTCTCTTTCTGGCCTGCCCCGCCGTACCTGCCTACTCGCCCAGCGGCAGCGTGATAGGCTCGCCGCGGTCCAGCACGCGCAGGTCGTTGTCCGTGCCCACGGTGAGCGTCTTCAGGCGTGGATTGAAATCGATGGCGTTCCACCGCCCGTACACGGTGTCTTCAAGCGCAACGTTTCGGCGCACCGTGCGTCCATTGGGATAGGTGATGGCGATGGAGAAGCGCGGGCTGCGGTCTTCCGCGTTGATGACTCCGTACATGACCACCTCCACGCCCGGCTCCTCAATGGGCGGTGCCGCTTCGCCGGGTCCTTGCGGCGTTTCCCGCGCGGCGCCTTCCGCCGGCGCCGCGGCCTCTGTCTCTGCCGGCAACGGCTCGGTGGGCGCCGTCTGCGTGGCCTCGGGCGCGGACGCCGCCTCAGGCCGGGACCCAAGCGGTTCCAGCGTGAATTCGTGCACGATGTCGTGCGGCCCAAAGAGCGAGTAGGCCAGTTCAGCGCGGTAGGCGCCCGGAGCAAGCTTGTAGCGCAGCGTCAATTCCTCGCCGGGGCCCAGCGTGACCGCGGGAAAATCGGGGGCATCAACGCTGTTCCACCACTGCGCGTCGCTGCGCTTCAGGCTGTGCGGCACGCTCTGGTCTTCCCACGAATCGCCGCCAATGCGCCGCTCGAGCAGAAATGTGGCCGGGGTGGGCACCTGGTCGGACTTGGCGCCCAGCCAGATCGGCCGGCTGCCGCGGTTACCCACCGTGATGGTGACGTCATACCGCTTGCCCGTTTCCGGCGCGGCAATGTGCGGCCGCGCAAGGTACGGCTCCGCGGACAACAACCCGCCCGCGTCCGTGAGAATGAACCCCACGGCGAAAAGTATCAGAATAACGGTGACCGGCGGAAGACGGCGCAGATTCTTGAACGGCGCCAGGGAGACGAAAGCGGCGGCGCCGGTGACCACCGCGCACACGGTAAGCAGCAGTATGCCCGGCTGCAGATACCAATACGGGTCGTTGCGCATCGCGGTGCCGATAACGGATGGGCTGTACCATTTTTCGTGCAGTTGGTATGCATAGCCCACGCAGCCCACAAGCCAGGTGAGGTTGATGAGGATTCCACGCAGGTCCCGCCGCGGGATGGAAGCGAATATCACCAGGAGCGCCGCGGCAAAGAACGGGGCGAGCACGGCGCGGTCTGTCAAGAGTGCCGCGCTTGCGCGCTGGGCGCTCGATACCGGCGTCACAATCGACAGAATGAGCAGGGCGGCGGCAATCCAGGCAATCCACGAATCGGGCCCAATGCCGCCGCGTTCAGGGGCCCGGCCCATGCGCTTGAGGAAAGTCCCCTCGGGATGGGGCAATTCCCGGGCGGAGTTGGCGCTCACGGCGTCGGCGGCGAGTTCGCGGGCGCGCCGGTTGTCCCGCTGGCCCTGGAGCAGGGCAAGCTCGAGCGCCTGAAACTCCTGGTCGGAAACCTCCTCCCGCTGCGCGCGGTCGCGGGCAAGCTCAAGCCGGGCCTTGATGGCGCGAATATCGTTTTCGCAGTCGTCGATAACCTGGGCAAGCCGGTCGCGGGCGAATTTCACCCTGGCCTGGGCGCGCTGATAGGCGGCCTCCGCATCACCCAGGCAATCCTCACGGGCCTGACCCGCAAGGGCGCCTTCCTGTTCCATGCGCCGCACCTCCGCCTGGCGGCGCTCCATCTGGTCGCGCTCTTCAAGCGCCGCGCGCAGATGGCCTATGCACTCATCCACCAGGGCCTGGCCGGCATGCGGCGGGTGCTCAAGGGGGAAGGAGACCTCGATTTCCTCAAAGGGCACGTCTTCAAAGGACAAGTCTTCGTAGCCGCCCGCCAAGTACGGGTCGCCGACGGCAAGCCAACCGCGCAGATTCTGGCGGCGCCGCGCCAGCCGCTCCCGCCGATGCCGCAAAGGAAGCGCCTGCGTGAGAAACTGCTGGTAGTCCGCCTCTCCAAGCCGCAGCGCCAGGATATTGCGCGCCACTTCCTCTTCCACACCGGAAAGCTGGTCGGTGACCTCGTGCAGGCGCCGGCGCAGTTGCTCGTCCAGCCCCCCGCGCGCGCTGCGCACCAGTGCCCGGTAGCCCATCAAGGTCGCCTTGTCCGCCGCGGAAGCAACCTCGCTCTCCCCCCGGCGCAAGGCCTCCAACTGGCGCACAATCTTGTGTTCCAGGCTGGCCAGCACCCGCAACGGCTCGAGCACGTCGAGCGGCGCCGCCCCAGGTTCTTCCTCTTCACCTAAGGTCACCACGCCCGCCTCTTCGGCCTCTACCTGTTCGGAGGTCCGGGCGCGCGCGGCCTTGCGCAAGAACTCGGGATGGTCTTTCAAATACAGTTCGCGCGAGCCTTCAGGGATTTCGTCTTCCCGGGGGATGCGGATCTTCTGCCGGCACGCCACACACTTGCCGGGACGCCCGTACATCGTGGGCGATACTTTCATCTTCTGGCCGCAGATGCAGTAAATGCGCAGCTTGGCGGATTCTGTTCCAGGCATTGTGCGCTCCATCTGGCGGAACCCGGGCGGACTCATTGCTGGACTGCGGCCGGGACCGCTTTCTACTTGCTCCATGCCCTCCACGGGGCCACGAACCGGCTGCTACTATTCGTATAATTCTGCGCCCATTGTACACCAAATCTTGCCGGATTTGTGCTTTTTCTCCCGGGCGGGACTGCACCCGCGCACTGGAGATAACACGCTTTTCGGCCGGCCCCGAGCATGCTTTAAAACCCGGGCCGGAACACGGTACCATAAGCGCCTGCCGGCAACCCAACCGAGGGAGGAAATCATCGTGGCACAGGCACTCAGCACATATCTCGAACAGACGCCGTCGGATAAGATAGATGCGGGTTTTGCGGGTTACATCGCCGCGATGGAGACCGTGGCGCAGGTAGCACCCGAAGTGGCGCGCGCCATTGTGCATGAACTGCACGACCAGCGCAGTTATCTCAAGCTTATCGCGAGCGAGAATTACAGCTCCCTCGCCACGCAACTCGCTATGGGCAACCTGCTTACAGATAAATACGCCGAGGGGTTTCCGTATCAGCGTTTCTACGAGGGCTGCGAGAACGTGGACGCGGTGGAAGCGTATGCCTGTGAACAGGCCTGCAAGCTCTTCAACGCGGAGCATGCCTATGTGCAGCCGCACAGCGGGGCGGACGCCAACCTGATAGCGTACTGGGCGATACTGACGGCCAGGGTCGAGGCGCCCGCGCTCGAAGAGTTGGGCGCAAAAAGCGCGGCAAAGCTGTCGCAGGACGAATGGAACACCGTGCGCCAGCGGCTGGGCAACCAGCGGCTGCTCGGCATGGACTACTACTCGGGCGGGCACCTCACGCACGGATACCGCTACAACCTTTCGGCGAAGATGTTTGACGCCTGCACCTACGCGGTAAATCGGGAGACCGGCCTGCTCGACTACGATGAGATTGCGGCCATGGCGGCGGAAATCCAGCCCTTGATCCTGCTGGCGGGCTACAGCGCCTATCCGCGGGAGATCAATTTCCGGCGCATGCGCGAAATCTTGGACAGCGTGGGCGCGGTGTTCATGGTTGACATGGCCCATTTCGCCGGACTCGTGGCGGGCGGCGTGTTCACCGGCGATGCAAACCCGATTGAACACGCGCACGTCGTGACGTCGACCACCCACAAGACCCTGCGCGGTCCGCGCGGCGGCATTGTGCTGTGCAAGAAGGAATTCGGCGAGTATGTCGACAAGGGCTGCCCCCTCGTCATTGGCGGTCCGCTTCCGCACATCATCGCGTCCAAGGCCGTGACCTTCACCGAAGCGAACACACAGGCATACAAGGACTACACCCACCGGATCGTTGCAAACGCGCGGACGCTTGCGGCCGCGTGCATCGATGAGGGCCTGACGATTGCCACGGGCGGCACGGACAATCACCTGATGCTGATCAACGCGGCGGAAAGCTGCGGGCTTACCGGCCGGCAGGCGGCGGGCGCGCTGTATGACTGCGGCATCACGCTCAATTTCAACTCGCTGCCCTTCGACCCGAACGGCCCGCTCATTACCAGCGGGCTGCGTTTGGGCACCCCGGCGGCCACGACCCTCGGCATGGGCGAGCCGGAAATGCGCGAGATTGCCTCGATTATCAAGAGCGTGCTCGACGGCACGAAGGCGACCCTGCTGACATCCGGCCCGAATGCAGGCAAGCCGAGCAAACGCCAGTATGAACTCGACGGGAAAGTCCGCGATGAAGCGCGGCAGCGGGCTCATGCCCTGCTTGAACGGTTCCCGGTCTACCCGCAACTGGACCTGGCGTTTCTCGAGAAGCACTTCGGCTGAGGTCAATCCATTACGCCGCGGCTCCACGTCTCCACGCGGGGCGGTCTTTCGCCCCGCAACAGGGCCGCGACGGCCGCCACCGATGCGCCCGCGTCCCCAAGCGGGATGGGGAAGGCGTCCCAGTGTTCGCTGTCTTCCCCGTCATGGTTGGGGATGACCCGTCCAAAATGATGCGCCGTGCGCAACTCGTCCGGGGCGGCCGCGGCGCGAACTTCCAGGTCGCGCACCGTGGCCAGGTCAAGCCGCAGGCCGAGTCTGCCGGCGCGGCGCAATTGTTTGCGCAGCATCATGCCGGCAATCACCTCATCCAGGTCCGCGGCGCCGGACGCGCGAATGCCCCCTATCTCGGCCGCTGACAGGGGAGAAATGAACAGGGCCAGACACGGCAGACCACGCGCGTCCGTGTGCTCCTTGAGCGCTTGGGCCATGTCCGGGCTGCCCTCGAAGAACACGTCGGACCTTTCTAGCGCGGCTTCCAGTGCTTCAAGGTCGACCGCCTGCAGGTCATTGCGCACCCCGACCACCGCGAACCGGCCGTCGTCGCGCATCACGGAGAGTTCTTCCCGGCTGCGGAAATGATAGCTTTCGCCGTCCTTCTCGCCGGGCCGCGGTGCGCGGGAATTGTAAAGCACAAGCGGTTGCAGGGCGTCCATGAGGTCCGGGTGGAGCTTTCGCAGCCAGCGCGTGAGCGGGGTCTTCCCCGTGCACGACGGGCCGGTCAGAATGACGAGGCGGTGGGCGCTCATGTCCCCTTCCCGGCCTTGGCCCGGGCTTCACGGCGCGCCTCCTCGACGGCGGCCTCCCACCAGGCACGCCAGACACGCGTCAACCCCTTTGGCCTGGAGGCGTAAACGCGCCGGCCCAGGGTCTCGGCCTCGGCCTCAAGGCACAGGCGCCGCGTATCGAGCAACTCCAGGAACGCGTTCACCGTCTCAGGCGGCCCATAGGTATCCGGCGCGCTGCTTATGCGCTCCCGCAGCACGGCGAGGTCGTGGTCGTCCCCCAGGTAATCCGAGAGTTGCTTCAGTTCCTTGCGCAGGGCTTTGGTGACGCGGGGCCAGGCGCCTTTTAGCAGGCGCGCGTGATACCAATGGTACTTGACCCGCTTGCGCCACTCGTGGAAGGCGGCGCTGGTCCGTTCTTCGCAGGCGTCCTCGAGCGCCTTGCGCCCGCGCCGGTAGGTCTTTCTCAGTCCGCCCTCGACAACCCCGAACTTCCTGCCCTTCAACGGCCAGGTGCGTATGCGTTCGCGCGCCTCGCACATGGCCTCGCGAAACTCGGCCAGGCGGGCGTCCAGAGCGCCCTCTTCCTGCGCAAGCGCTTCCCGATGCTGCAACAGCGCTTGATGAACTGTTTGAAAACGTTCAACCTTCTCCTCCTCCTGCCCGTCCATCAGCAATTCGAAGCTTTCGAGTTGCGCCTGGGCGTCGCGCAAGTCGGACAGTTTCCCCGCGGCGTCACGGAAGAAGCCGTTCTCCTTCTTGTAGGTCTTTTCCATCCGGGGCCGGACGATGCGCAGCACCGCGCGTATCTTCTTGCAGCGCTTGCGCACCTGGTGCACCGCTTCATGACGGTCCAGTTCAGGATTGTCGATTTCGGCGAGCGCCTTGTCTATCTGTTCCCGGACTACCCGCTGCACGCCCTTCGAAAGTGGTTCCCCTCGCTTGAACTTGTATCCCATGCGTGCCTCCTTGCCACGGCGGTTCCCCCTCACGCGCCGAACTTCTCGAGCCGGCGCGCGTGTGCCATGGCCAGGGGCATTATATGCCTTGCCGGCAGCATTCCGCCAAGGCAACCCGCGGCGCATGCCCGCTCGCCGAATGCCTGTGCGCCGTCGGCCCGGCAGTACCTCGAGTGGATAAGCAGGGGCACCGGGTGCCAGCTGTGCGACTTCATCCGTGCGGGCGTGGAGTGGTCGCCCGTCACGACGAGCACATCGGGTTCGAGCGCCACGGCGCGCGCGACCTGTTTGTCCGCAGTCTCAAGCAGGGAAACACGCTTCTCGAAATCGCCGTCTTCCCCTGCACTGTCGGTCGGCTTGAAATGCAGATAGAAGAAGTCGTAGTCCTGCCAGTGTTGTTCAAGCGTGGCGACTTCCTCGCTCATTTCGCTGCCGGTTTCGAGCACGTCCATGCCCAGGAGCCGCGCCACCCCGCGATACATGGGATAACCCGCGATGGCCGCGGCGCGCAACCTGAACACCTCCGGAAAACGCGGCCAGTCGGGTTTCTGAGAAAAACCGCGCAACAGAACCATGTTCGCGGGCTCCCGGCCCTGCAACCGCTCACGGGCCTGCTCAACGAACGCCCGGATGGACTCAATGGTCTTGTCCGCGCCTTCCCGGCGGGCCCTGGGCGCCACGGGCTTCTTCCCGGCCGCCTGGGGGTCGGTGTCTTCCAATGCGCCGGAGAGCCCCTCGCCGCGCAGTACCAGCAGAAAACGATATTCCTTCACCGGTTTGACGAACACTTCAGCGCCGGGCGCCGATATCCTGCTCAGGACCTCGCACAACTCGGCGCCTTCATCGGTGGAGATACGTCCGGCACGGCGGTCGGTCACGACTCCGGAATCATCCACCGTGCAGAAATTGCCGCGCACGGCCACATCGCCGGGTTGCAGGTCGAAACCGATGCCCAGTGCGGAAAGCACTCCGCGGCCCACCTCGTAACGGAGCGGGTCGTAACCGAAGACACCAAGATGCGCCGGGCCGCTTCCCGGCGTGATTCCGGGGGCCACCGGCACGTGGAGGCCGCACTCAGCCTGCGCGGCAAGCTCATCGAGGGCGGGCGTCGCCGCGGCCTCCAGAGCCGTCTTGCCGTCGCGCATGGGCAGGCCTCCGAGGCCGTCGATGACCACCATGAGGAGCTTGCTGTCCGTCTCGATGGCGAGTTCGCGTATACGTTCCAGATTCATGTGTCCAGTTTCCTTTGCCGGCGGGGGCTGTTCGAGGTGGCGTATTTCCGGGATTACGGGTAGGGGTAGCCGCCCGGGTAGGGGAAATAGCCGGGTGTGAAGACGTCGTAATCCGGCGTGTATTCCACGCTGAGCCGGCTTATCACCCGCCGCGCCCCGCCTTCGTACGCGTTCTCGATGGCGGACTCATGTTCGCCCGGGGTGTCCACCTCGCCTTGCAGCGTGGCCACACCGTCTTCGACGGTCACCTCGATGCCATCACCATCGACAAACGGACTCCAGAAAAACTCGCTCTGAATCTCCTCCTTGATTTCCCAGTCGCTGTGCCACTCCCAATCGGAGATCTCGAGAAGATTGACCACTTCGATAACACCGCGCTGACGGGCCGCAATATCCTCCACCTGCTCACGCTCGAAGGTGGAGTTCACGCGCCCATCGAGATATACGCGGCCGTTATAGGCCTTCACATCAATGTCGTATTGCTCGACAACGGGATTGATGCTCAGTGCGCGAATAATGTCGTTTCGTATCGCCTCATCCGTGGGCCCCTGGGTGGGCCGCACCTTGATGAGGTTGGTGACGCGGTACACGCCGACCGTGTTGCGCGCCGTGCGCTCGGCGGCACGCTTCGCGGCGAGACTGTCGACTGTGCCGGTCAACGTGACGCTGCCGTGGTCGGCTTCGGCCTCAACGGAAAATGACAGCACATCGGGGTCGTAGAGATAGGCGTCTTCGATCGCCCGCTCCACGGCCTCATCCGATTTCACCTTGTACTTTTCCGCCCGGCGCATGGCATCACGCGCCCACCATTCCACCGCGAGCCCGCCGTGCTTCACCGATTCGACTCCGGCCACCCAAGCCTTGGTAATGGCCCGTGATTTCTCCGTACTGCTCCCGACCGCGCCCTGGAGCGTGACATGACCGTCTTCAACAGAGACATCGATGAGCGCGTCGTCAATCCAGACACTTGCCCTCAGGGCGCGCTCCACTTCCGCCTGGATATCCGCGTCATCCCGGTTGCCTTCGAAGGCCCATTCAAGTTCGTTGTTCACCCGGCGCACACCACTCACACTTTTCGCTACGCGCTCCGCAAATTGTTTTTCCGTCCATGAGCCCACGGAACCGGTGAGCGTTGCGACGCCGTTCTCGGCCCGGACGTCGACTTCCCACGAATCGGCCACCGGGTCGCGCAGCAAGGCCCATGTGATGTCGCTCTCTATGGTGGCGTCCCGCTTCCCGGCAGGCGTCACTTCGAGTTCATTGACCACCGCACGTACACCCAGCACCGCCTGAGCGATGCGTGCCGCGCGCTCGCGGGCGAGCAGATTTCCCACCGAACCGCTCAGCGTCACAATCCCCTCGATAACGTTGACATCAATCTTATCGGCCATGACTACGGTGTCCATCACCATGTCCGTTTCTATTGCGCGGGCGATATCGCTGTCTCGCGGCGCTTCCGGCGCCTGTCCACTGACCGGTCCGACTTCCNNAATGAGCGGCGCGCCGACAAGCAGCACCGCCAGCATCAGGCACACAAGCGCGCCCTTGCTGCAGCCCCTGTCTCTGTCACGAATATCCATAACGTATGTCCACCTTCCTTCTCGTTTCTTGGGCCGTTACGGCCACTTTCGACGAAATTCCATCACCGGCCCGAGGTGCCGAAACCGAGAAATTTGCCGCCTTCGTCTTCCGAAGCTCCCGGCTTCGACCGGCATGCGCCTTCCAGTTGCTCGCAGTTCACCAGACCCAGGACCACACCTTCCGCGTTGACGACGATGGCGCGCCTGAGCCCTCTCGAACGCATCAGGGTGGATGCGTCCACCACATCCATGGAGCCAAAGAGAACGCTGTCCTCCGCCACTTGGACCTCACCGACTCGGACCCGGTCCGCGTCGACGCCGTGCGCAATCACACTCCGCATCAAGTTGCGGTCGGTAAGCAGGCCCGCTATGCTCCCTTCATGCCGCACGGCAAGCACGCCAAGCGCTTCTTCATCCATCCGCTTGGCGGCCTCGCGCAGTGTTCGGTTATCGCGAATGACTCCGACGCGTTCCATTTGAAGGTCTTCTATTCTCACGTCATCACCTCGTATATTGCCGTCCCGCCGTGGCCTATTGGTTCTCCGTCGGCAAAGGGTTGGTTCCCGGTCGTATTCGTTCTGGAACGAGGTATGCAATATTCGTGCCGCCAGCCCGAAACATCTGGCAAGTGGATGCGCCTCAGGCCTATGATGCTCATAGGCAGGCTCTGGCAACGTCCACCATTCCGGCGGTGCACAGCGGTCCGGCCGCCGCACACGCCCTCTGCGCGACGGCCTGCGAATTTTCTACACAGCGCGGATAGACATTACACGGCGCAACGCGGCGGCATGCGAAAAAGGGAAGAGGAAACCTTGGCACGGGATTTGCACATTAAACCGCATGAACACGAGGAGGTTGAAAACCGAACGCGGGAATTCCGATTCCCCGCCAATGCATTGAGGAGACAACGCCGATGAGAACCCAAGGCTCCAAACCGATTTCAGTGGCGGCCGTATTGCTGGCCCTGGCGCTGTTCTGTACCGCCCACGCCACTGCGGATGTCACCGCGGAACCGGACGTGCTGCGTTTCGATTCCCGGAGTGATTCAGCAACGGTTCAACTCCGGTCCAATGGGGAAGCACTCCCTGCCGACGCCCTTCTTGGACAGCGGCTGCTCGCCAGCGGACATGACTATGCTTACATGTTTACATACGACAAAAGCGATGGCGCGTTGAAACTCACCCCAACCGGCGAACTGGAAGTCGGCAGCTATGACCTCGTACTGGACACCAGCGCGGGCCACGCGACCGTCAAGGTCTACGCGCCCCTTGCCGAAATGGAGAGCGTCGTCGAGAAAGCCGCCAGTCACCCGGGGATTTCCATGCAGGAAGCCCGGCAGCGGCTCGGCCTGACCACGACACTCCCCCGTGTGCAGGTGGACATCGGCCTGCCGCCCGTCTACTACGAGGGGCAGGCGCTTCATTTGCACATGCCCCACGACGCAAACCGTGTGTATGAATGGGGCGTTAACGGCGTGGTGCTGAAGCAGGGTCCCGGCGAAAGCGCGTTCACTTATGTGTTCGAGGAACCGGGCAACTACCTGATTTCTTATGTCGAGAAGGAAGAGGGCAACGTAGTGGCGGCGGAACTCGAGGCAACCACCGTGGTGCCGTTGCCCCCGGTGGCCTGGAAGGTGGAACCGGGCCAGACCGCGGTCCTCATGGGGCCCGCCGGCTACGCCGCCTATGTGTGGACTGTTGACGGCAAGGAACACTCCAGGAACCGGGAATTCAAGCATACTTTCGAACAGGCCGGCCAGTATGTCATCGAATGCATATCCACCGGCCCGGCCGATGGTCCGGCCACGTGCTTCCTTCGGCACAGGTATGAAACGACGGTGCCGGGCATGTGAAGCCCCCGGCACCACCTGTTGCGTGATGGAAAGCGCGCCGCGCCTATTCTTCCGTGTCCAGTTCCTGCACCTGCTCGGCGAGGTTGGTCTCCACCTCCAGACCGCCCTGCCGAGGCGGTGCTTCGGTGGGAAAACCGAACTCAAGCTGTTGCCGTCGCACGAGGTCGTAGCGCTTGAGCAGGCGCAGCGTCTGCAGCGTGTCCGAGGGCGCATAGTTGCCGTAGGCATTGATTCGGTGCAGGATATCCGCGAGCACGGCCGAAAACTCGAGCACATGGCTGATGCCGAAACCGCGGAGCAATTCGACAGCGCGCGCGCGCGGGCCCGGCGACCCGGGCAACTCGGAAATGACCAGCACCGTCTCAAACGGGGAACCGCCGAAAACGGACTCCGCCAGTTCACGCGCTTCCGGACCGGCGACATGGCCCAGAATGGGGCTGGATTCAATGACGGACGCATAGAATCGATCGGCATGCCACGCGCGCACCTCCACGATGGCCTTCTCTATGGCGCCCAATTCCTCGGGACGCAAGACGAATCCGGCTTCCTGCCCCGGCCCCGCGTTCAACCGCTCCACAAACAGAATTGAGCTGATATCCGAAAACCGGGGCGCGTGGTCGTGTTGCCAGTGGGTGAGCACGTGAAAGCGGTTGAGTTCGAAAAACTCGCGCACAAGCTGCATGTTTATGTCGCTCACGCCACGTCCTCCCCGCTGCTGCCGCCGTCAGCCTGCCGGCGCAATGAAGGTCTTCGCCAACTTGTGCTCCGGGTCTAACTTGAGAATGGCCTCGCCGGTCTTGCGCGCGCCTTCCGCGTCGCCCAGCTTCACCTGGCACAGCCCGCGCTTCGACAGCATGTCGACCAGCGTGAACTGCTCGCCAAAGGCCGTATAATTCCTGCCCATCTCGCCGCGCCGCATGGCGTCGGTGTAATTCTCCAGCGCCTTGCCGTAGTTCTCCTGGGCAAACAGCACCTCGCCGCGCAGGAAGTAGCCCTCGGGCGCGTCTGGGCTGGTTTCGATGGATTTCTCAATGACCTTTTCCGCCCGGGCAAGCGCCTCGGCAGACAAACCGATGTCCCCCGCGAGACCCGCCGCACGCCCGAGCAGGTAGAATGCCGAGAAGCTCGTCCCGCCGAGATTGATGCTCGCCTGCGCAAGTTCCACCGCCGCCTGCCACTGTCCCTCGTGGAATGCGCACGCAGCCAGCCCCAGTTGCGCGCGCGTGTTCCCGGGCCGTGCCGACGCCACCTCGGAGAACACCTGGCGCGCACGCGCCACTTCGCCGAGTTCAAGCGCGACGAAACCGTAGTCAACGCGCGCGGGGACCAGGTCCGGCTTGGCGGAAATCACCTGGTGCAAGATGCGCGCGGCGCGCTGCATTTCCCCCAGACGCTGGTAGCAGCGCCCGAGCTGGTGCATGGCCACGTGCATTCCGGGGTCGAGCTTCAAGGCGTGCTCAAAATGGGCGATGGCCTGCGTGAGGTCGCCCTTCATGCTCGCGGTCAGACCTTCGTCGTAGTAGCTCTCGGCATTCTCTCCGCCAAAGACCATCTCAACCTCCTCGCCTTCAAGTGCTTCGTATCAAGGCCTCGAACGCGGCCCGGGCCTCCTCGACGGGAATATCGGTGCGCTGCGCGACGGCGCCCAACCGCTCCGGAACGATGAACTTGAGCGTGCCCGCGCGGGACTTCTTGTCCTTGCGCATGGCCTCCAGCGCCTCCTCCACGGGCAGTTCAGAAAAAGCGACGGGCAGGCCGTACGCCGCGATACAGGCGCGCTGCCGCTCCGTGAAGTCCGTGCCGACCATCCCGAGGCGGAGGCCCAGTTCGCCTGCCGCGCACATGCCCAGCGCCACGGCCTCGCCGTGCAGAAAACGGCCGTACCCGGTCACCGCCTCGATGGCGTGCCCGAAGGTGTGGCCGTAGTTGAGAATTGCGCGCAGGCCATGTTCCCGCTCGTCTTCGGCCACGACCTGCGCCTTAATCTCGCAAGAGCGGCGAATGGGATACTCGAGCTTGTCCAGGTCGCGCGAGAGAATGGCCGCCGCGTTCTCCTCGAGGTAGTCAAAGAGCGCCGCGTCAGCGATCACGCCGTGCTTGATGACCTCGGCCATGCCCGCCCGCAATTCGCGGTCGGGAAGCGTTCGCAGTGCGGCCATGTCAATGAGCACGCCGCGCGGCTGGTGGAATGCGCCAATCGTGTTCTTTCCCAGGGGATGGTTGACGCCGGTCTTGCCGCCGAC
>NPIG01000633.1_pt1 | contig 24796 bp, 27 predicted proteins | sample 8637441 | NCBI WGS metagenome assembly NPIG01 (sample SAMN07420675, study PRJNA396082) | bioreactor metagenome | isolation source: sample BR6 brine-fed electro-methanogenic bioreactor BR | place: Japan: Kochi | collected 2016-06-14 | reverse complement strand
CTGGCGGCGGCGGGCTAAGCGCCGAACGCCTGTCCGGCAGACCTGCGCGGCTGTGCCGCGCCGCCCCCACCCGTGGCGGATGGGTGGGGGCGATCGTGCCGAACGTCGGTTCGGCGCCGCGCCTATTCCCCGGCGTCTTCCGCCTCGCTCTGCTCAGACCGCTCGCAGGTCCAGACCGTGCGCACCGACTTCTCGGCGATGCGTTCGAACCCGGCCGCGCGCAGGATGTTCTTGCATTCGCGCATGCCGCCGATGCCATAGGCCTTGGGGAGGAACTCCAGCACCATCGCGCGGAACCCCGACAGGTCGGCGTGGCGCAAAATGTCCAGTTCGCCGCCCTCGATATCCATCACCAGGACCGTCGGCCTGAGCCGGTCGCAGACCTCCGAGAAGCTCTCGGTCGGCACCTCGACGGCGGTGCTCTTGCGCCCAGTGGGCTCGATCAGCGAGGAGCCCAGATAGCTGCTGTGCACGTGGAAGGTCACGCTGTCGGGGCGCTCCGGCGCGCTGACCAGCACGGCGTTGCGCACCGAAATGCGGTCCTGCAGCCCGTTGGCGGCATAAAGCGCCTCGATCGCGGGGATCAACTCGGGGTTGGCCTCATAGGACTGCACCGCCTGCGGTTTCGCATTGGCCGCGATCACCGCGCCGACCAGCCCGATCCCCGCGCCGATTTCCAGCACCACGTCGTCGGGCCGGACCACATGCAGCGCGCCGGCCATCTCCAGCCCCTCGTATTGCGCCGCGTTGATCCGCGCGATGCGCTTTTCGTGCAGGAACCGCGAGGCGGGCACCTTCACGCCATGGCATTCCGCCGCGATTTCGGAAAGGTCGGTCTGCTCGGTCATGGGGCGGCCTGCATTGTTCGCTTTGGCCGCCATCCTGTTGCGCCCTGCCCGCGAAGGCAAGGACGGCCCGCCGCCGCCCCACACCTATTCGGCCGGGCGAGTCCGCTTTGCATCACCTCCCGCGGCCTGACTCAGACCTCGGGCACGATCAGAACCAGCCCGTCCAGCGCCGCGCTGGCCTCGATCTGGCAGCTCAGGCGGCTGGCCCCGGTGCGTTCGCCGGCGACCATGTCCAGCATCACCTCCTCGGTCTCGCCCGGCTCGCCCAACCTGTCCTGCCAGTCCGCCTCCACGTAGACATGGCAGGTGGCGCAGCTCAGACACCCGCCGCATTCGCCGATCACGTTGGGCACGTTATTGGCAACGGCCGCCTCCATCAGGGTCACCCCCTCCGCCACGTCCGCCGTGATCTCGCCGCCGTCGGGCAGTTTCCAAGTGACCTTCATCGCCATCCCCTCAGATGAAATAGACGTAGAAATCGCGCAGCGCCTCGCCCTCGAGATCGCGGGTTTTCTTGACCTCTTTCTGCTTCATAAAGACGTGGTTCGCCACCAGTTCGGCGCCGACCGCCTCGGAGAGCGCGACATCCTTCGCCAGGTCGGTCACCGCCCCCTTCAGATCGGTCGCGGTACCCTCCTTGGCGTCGGTCTTCTCAAAGCCGTCGCCGGTCTCCATCGGCGGCAGGCCATAGCCGTTCTCGACCCCCAGCCGCGCCGCGTGCAGCACCGCCGCCACCGCCGTGTAGGGGTTGGCACTGGCATCCGCCGTGCGGTGTTCCAGCCGCGCCTTGGCGCCGCCCTCGGAGGAAATCCGCGTGGTGACATTGCGGTGATCACCGCCCCAGTTGCGCCAGAACCCCGACAGCGAGCCGGGCTGCAGCCGCATGTAGGAATTCGCCGTCGGCGCGATCAGCCCGGCCAGCCCCTTGTGATGGTGCAGCAGCCCCGCCAGACAGCCGCGCGCCAGGTCGTTCATATGCTCGGGCCCGCCCTTGGGGCCCGACGACAGCGCGTTGCCGCCGCTCTCGTCCACGAATGAGAAGTTGATGTGCATTCCCGACCCGCCGGCCTCGGGGATCGGCTTGGGCATGAAGGTCAGGATGATGCCGTATTCCAGCGCCACCTCCCGCGCCATCAGGCGGAACAGCACGATATCGTCCACCGCCTTGACCGCATCGTCGAAGGTCAGCGTGTATTCGAATTGCGGCGCGTCGTATTCCGCCGTGATCATGTCCAGCGAAAAGCCCAGCTCCTCGGCCAGTTCCCAGATCCGGTCGTTGAAGCGCAGCGGATCGGCGAAGGGGCCGGTGCCATAGACCACCGCGCCGGGGGTGTCATAGGGTTCCAGCCGCCCGTTCTCGTCGGCCTGCAGCGCGAAGGCCTCCAGCTCGATCCCGACCTTGGGGGTCAGCCCCCTGTCCTGCCAGGCCGCGACCGCCCGCTTCAGCGCCCCGCGCGGACACAGGCTCAGGGGTTCGCCCGCGTCGTCGTAAAGATCGCCCAGCACGATCTGGGTATGCGGCTCCCAGCTGGGGCGGATGTCGTCATGGCGCCATTTCAGCTCCATATCCGGCAGGCCCTGATAGGTCATCGCGCCCGGCGCGTTCAGCAGGTCGCGGTCGTAATGCACCCCGAAGGTCGAGCGGCAGAGCCGGGTGCTGTCGTCGCCGATCTTGTGGTTCGGCAGCATCTTGCCGCGCATGATGCTGAGATGATCGCAATAGAGGGCGCGCAGGCGGTCTTTCATCGGGCTCTCCTCAGGCCAGGGTGACGGTGACGGGCAGTTCCTTGATCCCGCCAACGAAATTCGAGCGCAGGAACTTGTGCGGGCCTGCAGGTTCGATGGATTTCAGACGTTTGGCAAGTTCCTGGAACAGCACCCGCACCTCCAGCCGCGCCAGCCACATGCCCAGGCAGACATGCGGCCCGCCCTGGCCGAAACTCACGTGCCGGTTGGGGCTGCGATAGAGGTTCACGCGGAACGGGTCGTCGAACACCGCCTCGTCCCGGTTGGCCGAGGAGAACCAGTAAAGCACCTTGTCGCCCGCCTTGATCGTCTTGCCGTGCATCTCGTAATCGCGGAGCGCCGTGCGCCGGAAATAAAGCGCCGGCGTCGCCCAGCGGATGATCTCGTCGGGCGCGGTGTCCCAGATGTCGCCGCCCTCCTGCATCTGTCCCAGCAGCTCGGGCTGGTGGCACAGCGCCTGGATCCCGGCGGCGATGGAATAGCGGGTGGTATCGTTGCCCGCGGCCACCAGCAGGCAGAAGAAATTTCGGAACTCAGTTTCCGAGATCACCGAGCCGTCCTTGGCCGGCTGACGGATCAGGTTCAGCACGCCCGAGGTGTCGCCCGAGGCCTCCTTCTGCGCCATCAGCTCCTTGGCATAGGCATAAAGTTCGGCTCCGGCAGGCGAATTGAACGGCATCATCCGGAAGGCGTCGGTGTCCATCTTGTCGAGCACATGGGTGGTGAAATCCGGGTCGGTGTTGGCAATCAGCGCGTCGCCCTTCTCCACCAGCCAGGGCAGGTCGGCGTCCGGCAGGCCGACCACCCGGCCCAGCATCCGCATCGGCAGTTGCCGGGCAATTTCCCTGGTGGCGTCGAAGCTGCCCTTGTCCAGCGCGGCATCGAGGATCTCGTCACAGAGCTGGCGGATATCCTCCTCGTACTGCGCCATCACGGTGCGCGAGAACGCCGGCATCAGCAGCATCCGCACCCGGGTATGCTCGGGCGGGTCGGTCTCCTGGAAAGTGCGCCGCGCCATGTATTCCTCGTGGCTCTGGTCCTCCATCCGGATGCCGCGCGCCGAGGAGAACACGGCGGTGTTCTTGTTCATCTCGGCAATATCGGCGTGCCGGGTGACCGACCAGAAATCCTGCCCGTCCTTGTATTCGGTCCAGTGCAGCGGATCCTCGCGCCGCAGCCGCGCGAAGGTGTTGTGCGGCGCGCCTTGGGCGAAGGTGTCGTGGCTGGTCAGGTCGGCGTAACCGTCGTCATTCGGTGTCCAGAGGGTCATGAGGGCTTTCCCGCGGCTGTTAACATGTGTATATTAAAAGGACCCATAAATATGTAAACATAAAACTTGTGAGCATTCCCATGCACTTGGCCATCCTGATGACGAATACGGACGAAAGCGACTTTGCCCAGCGCCACCCCAAGGACGGCCAGAAATTCACCGATTTCATCCAATCCGTGCGGCCCGGCTGGACCACCGAGGTGTTTTCGGTGAAGGACGGGGTCTTTCCCGACAGCCTGACCCGGTTCGACGGCGCGATGATCACTGGCAGCCCGGCCTCGGTGCGCTCCGGCGCGGGCTGGACCGAGGAACTGCTGGTGCTGATCCGCGCGATGCATGCCGCCGGCCTGCCGCTGTTCGGCGCCTGTTTCGGGCATCAGGCGATCGCGCTGGCCCTGGGCGGCACGGTGGATCACAATCCCGGCGGCTGGGTGCACGGGCTGACCCATAACGAAACGCTGGCCCGTCCCGGCTGGGCGGGGGATCTGCCCGATAGGGTCCGGCTCTATGGCAGCCACACGGAACAGGTCACCGCCCTGCCCGAGGGCGCCGTTCCCCTGAGCCGGTCCGAGGATTGCCCGATCTCGGGCTTTGCCATCGGCGGCACCGTCTACACCACCCAGCACCACCCGGAGATGACACCGGCGTTCATCGCCGCCCTGACCGAGGAACTGGCCGGCCAGATGGGTCCGGACCTGGCCGCGTGCGCCCGCGCCTCGCTTGCCGAACCGGCCGACAGCCTGGCCTTCGCCGAAAGCGTCGCGCGCTTCTTCGAACAGGCCGCAGGAACCTGACCCCGACGACCGCGCCGGGCGCAACGCGGGGTGGGATCAGCCCAGCGCCGCCAACAGGTCCATCACCGTCGCCTGGTCGAACTCCATATGCGCAATCATCGCCGCCTCGGCCGCCTCGCGCCTGTGCGCCGCGATCAGGTCGGCAATCTCCCGGTGTTCGCGCGCCGAGGTCGCGATGGCCCCGGGATAGCGGTACTCGGCCCGGTAATAGGCCATCAGCTTGCGCGCATTGGTCTTGATCATCTCGACCAGAAACGGGTTGCCGGCGGCCAGCGCCACCGCCTCGTGGAACCGCAGGTTCAGCTGGTAATAGGCATCGGGGTCCGCGTCGCCCTTGTCGCGGGCATGTGCCTCGCAGGCCAGGACGACCTCTTCCAGAACCCGGGCCTGCGCCGCCGACATGCGCCGCGCGGCCAGACCCGCCGCCTGCCCCTCCAGCCTGATGTGCACCTCGAGGATGCCCAGGAATTCCTCCAGCGTCGGCTTGAACAGCACCGCGCCCTTGCGCGGCAACCGCTTGATCAGCCCGGCGGTCTCGAGCTGGATGAACGCCTCGCGCACCGGCGTGCGCGACACCCCGTGCGCGGCCATCAGCGGCGCCTCTTCCAGCACGTCTCCGGGGTTCAGCCGGCCCGCGTCGATATCCGCCAAGACCGCGTTGAGTACCTGTTCCGTCTGTCCGGCCATGCGATCTCCTCTCCCGGGTTGGCGGCAGGTTAAGACGTGGCGCGGACGGGTGCAATTCACCTGCAGGCGCCGCGCCGCCACAACCGTAAGACGATGAAGACGCATGCATTTCGGCATGATATGCTCGCCCCCGGGGCCGGACTGCGAATACCCCGGCTTCCCAAGAATATTTCAATAACCCAACAGTGAACGGAGTTTGAAGATGTGCGATCTTTGCGTGATCAACGCGGTGAAGGACAGGATGCTGTCGCGCCGCGGCTTTCTGACCGGCAGCGCCGCCAGCGTCGTCGGCGCCGCCGCGGCAACCGTGGCCAGCGGCACCACGACGCCCGCGATGGCGGCCGGCCATGGCGGCGTGATGGACATGACCCATACCTATGACGCGGCCTTCCCCACCTATTTCGGCAAACCGGGGCTCGAGGCGACGCAGGCGTTCAATTTCAAGGACAACGGTTTCAACCTGTTCAACCTGGCGCTCAACGAACACACCGGCACCCATGTCGACGCGCCGCTGCATTTCTCGGCCGACGGCCTGGCGGTGAACGAGATCCCGGTCAGCAACCTGGTTTGCCCGCTGGCGGTGATCGACATCGCCGCGCGCGCCGCCGAGGATGCCGATGCCCAGGTGACGCCGGCGGACATCAAGGCCTGGACCGACGCCAACGGCCCGATCCCCGACGGCGCCTGCGTGGCGATGCATTCGGGCTGGGCGGGCAAGACCGGCGGCGCGGGGTTCCGCAATGCCGATGACGCCGGCACGATGCATTTCCCCGGCTTCCACGTCGAGGCCGCGCAGATGCTGATCGAGGACACCGGCGCGGCGGCGATCGCGGTGGATACGCTGTCGCTCGACCACGGGCCCTCTGCTGATTTCGCCACCCATTACGCCTGGCTGCCCACCAACCGTTACGGTATCGAATGCCTGGCCAACCTCGACAAGGTGCCGGCCAGCGGCGCCACTCTTGTGGTGGGGGCACCGACCCATCGCGGCGGCAGCGGCGGCCCGGCCCGCATCTTCGCGATGGTGTGACATGGCAACAGTCCGTCTTTTGACCGACGAGGAGGCCAGCGCCGAGGCGCTGGCCGTCTTCAACGAGATCCGCGCGCTGCGCGGCACCGACTACGTCAACAATTTCTGGCGTGCGCTGGCCCATGATCCGGGCCTGCTGCGGGCGACCTGGGACCGGCTGAAACCGGTGATGTCCCCCGGCGCGCTGGACCCTCTGGTCAAGGAGATGCTCTATGTCGCGGTCTCCATCGCCAACAATTGCGACTATTGCATCCACTCCCACACCGCCTCGGCGCGGGCCAAGGGGATGACGCCCGAGATGTACGGCGAGTTGCTGGCGGTGGTCGGCATGGCCAGCCAGACCAACGCACTGGCCAACGGCATGAAGGTGCCGGTGGACGAGGTCTTCACGGCCTGACCCGGGCAAGGGGCAAGACGGGGGGCAAGGCGGGGCGGGGGCGGCCGCCCCGGTCCGCCTTGTGCCGGATGCAGGGCGGATATGCGGCAGACGCCCTAGCCGATGCTGCACCTGCAGCATAAGTAGGCTTTCAACAGGAAAACCTACATTTCGCAGGATCAGACAAATGGCACACTCCCTCGCTCCCGCCACCGGCTTCATCGGATTTCCCAGCCTCGCCGCCCCCTTCGCGGCGCTGTTCGGCGCCTTCGGCGACAGCCTCTCGCGCGCCCGCCAGATCGACGCGCTTTCGGCTTTGAGCGATGAGGAATTGGCCGACCGCAACCTGCGCCGCGGCGATATCGCCCGTTACGTCACGCACGACTCCTTCTGGCGCTGACCCCAACCCTGCGCCCGTTTTGCAAGGCCCCGCCATTTGGCGGGGCCTTTTGTTTTCCGCCGACGGAATAGGCACATCTCCGACGCTGCATTGCAGCAAATGCAAGGCGGATATGTAGCCATGCCCTCTAGTCATGTCAGCATTTGTGACCAATTATCACCGCAAGGGAGGGCCAACGCGTAGACACAAATACGAGGGTCCAAATGGCACATATTTCGACACAACCCAGCGCCGGTTTTTCCATTCTCCGTCCGTTCGTGGCCTTCGGCCACGGCTTCATGGCCTGGATGGAACGCGTCGCGGTCGCAAACTCGCGGATCGACGAAATCCGCAAACTGCAGGCGCTGAGCGACGCGGAACTGGCCGAACGCGGCATCGAGCGCGAGCGCATCGTGTACCACGTCTTTGCCGACCGCATCGGCATCTGAGCCCGGCCTCGGCCAGACAATCATCATCAGAACCGGGGCGGCCACCGCCCCGGTCTGTGACGGTCTCACTCCTGCGTAAGGCGTGACACCACCGGCCGGAGCCGCCCGCGCAGCACCGGATCGGAAACGGTGGTCTCCATCACCTGCAACGCCTTTTTGCGCGTCCGAACGCCATCGCCCCGCAACCGGGCCAGCAGCCGGATCAGCGCGGGGTTCGCACAAACCCCATCGTCGAACCGCCAGACATCGGCGCCGACCACATCCCCCGGCTCGGGGATCAGGCCGCAGCGCCGGTCCGGCGCGGCATTCCTCCACAACAGCATCGCCAGATCCGCCAGCACCGCCGGATCCGCAAGCATGTCGCCGGCCGACGGCGAAAGATCCACGCTGTCCATCGCCGGATCGGCCATCGTCGCCTCGCCGCCCCAGCCGGCGCGCAGGGCGGGACCGTAAAGCCGGCGCGCCAGGCCCACCTCGCTGTCATGCTCGGAGGCATAGAGCGTGATCCGCTGCACCAGCGGCCGCAGCTCGGGCAACAGATCCCGCAGCCGCTCCGCCCCCATGTCCGGCACGGCGAGGATCAGTTGGCCGAAGGGCGGCGCGGGTGGCTCGCCACGCGCGGCGATCAGCTCCAGCGCATCGGCCACCACCTGCGCCCCCATGCCCCGCGCCACCAGGTGCGGGGGCGGCAGGCCGGGCCGCGCGGCCAGATCCCGCAACAGCTGCGCCAGGTGCCGGGCGGCGGTGCGGGTGGCGGCGCTGTCCGCCATGTAGTCCAGGCGCGACCCCGACGCCGGCCAGGAAAACAGAACCGGCAGATCCACCCCGCCCAGATCAGAGGCGAGCAGGGCCGCCCGACGCGCCGCCTGCTCGAACGGGGTGGCGGCGCCGTGCACATAGACCAGAACGCCCTGCCGCGGGTCCGCCGCCAGACGACCGAGCCATTCGGCCCGGTCCAGGGTCTGCACCGCGCGCAACTTGGACCGGTCGACCGGACCCGGCGGCGCGGCGCGCGACACGACGGCCAGGCCGGCCTCCAATGCCCCACCCGACGCGCCGTAGTGGCGCGGCGCGTCCGGCTCGCCGCTGATCGCCCGGTCGGTGGCGTAGAACAGGGGGATCGCCTCAAACGCCTCCTGATCCGCCGCCGGTGCAAGCGCGGGCGGCGCCTCGCCCAGCGCCGAGGAGAGCGCCGCGATGTCCCGCGCGGTCCGGGCCAGATCCTCGGGCGCGGCACCGGTGAGGCGCTGTTCCTGGTACATCGACAGAAAGCTGTCGCGCGCCGCCCGCGCCTGCCCGGTATCGCGCAGAAGCGCGGCCGCCTCGGCATAGATCGGCAGCGGGTCAATGCCCAAAGTACTGCGATCCCGCGCGGCGAAATCGGCCAGCCGGGCAAGGATCTGCGCCGCCTGCTCCGCTTGCCCGCCCTCGATCATCAGGCCCGCGGCCATGCGATAAAGGTCGAAGACCGCGCGCGGGTCGCGGTCGGCGTCGGGCCGTCCGGTCAGTTCGGCGATCCTGTCCAGCGCGGCGTCGGGGTCGGTCTCCGCGAGATAGGGCAACGACGCAAAGGTGTCGGTCCCTTGCGCGCCCGGGGCGGACGCGGTCACGCAGAGCGCGAGAGCACAAAACAGGAGAGAGGCAAGGCGGGGCATCATGGCGTTCCTTCCGGGCGAAGGCATGGCCCATTCTTCCCATCGCGCCGGTCAAACCGCCAGCCCGAATTGGGGAGTTTCCGGCCCGTTTTGTACACTGTGCCGCTTTCGCCCCCGACCTTGGGCATTTCGACTTGCCCCGCTGCGCGGAACTCCCCAGAACTGGGTAGATGGGATCGGAGGGGAGACATCACGGGCATTGCGTTACCAAATTTCCGAAATCATGAGTTTCCCGTTACATTTCCCTTGCCCCGAATCGTCTCCGATCGTATTACCCGACCAATCGGTCGCCTATTGGAACACGGAAGTACTGGAGAACCGAACGTATGGACGCCTTCATCTGCGACGCGCAGCGCACCCCGATCGGACGTTATGGCGGGGCCCTGTCCAAGGTCCGCACCGACGACCTGGCCGCGATCCCGATCGCCGCGTTGATGGAGCGGAACCCGCAGGTCGACTGGGCCAGCCTGGACGATGTGATCTACGGTGACGCCAACCAGGCCGGCGAGGACAACCGCAACGTGGCGCGCATGGCCGCGCTTCTGGCCGGGCTGCCGGTCGAGGTGCCGGGCACCACGGTCAACCGGCTTTGCGCCAGCGGCATGGACGCGGTGGGCATGGCCTCGCGCGCGATCCGCGCCGGCGATTATGACATGGCGATTGCTGGCGGCGTCGAAAGCATGAGCCGCGCGCCCTTCGTCATGCCCAAGGCCGCCACCGCCTTTTCCCGCGCCAACGCGGTCTATGACACCACCATCGGCTGGCGCTTCGTCAATCCGAAGATGAAGGCGAAATACGGCGTCGATTCGATGCCCGAGACCGCCGACAACGTCGCCGCCGACTACAACGTGTCGCGCGAGGATCAGGACGCCTTTGCCGCCCGCAGCCAGGCCCGCTGGGCCGCCGCGCATGAGGCCGGTGTCTTTGCCGAGGAGATCACCCCGGTCACCGTGCCCCAGCGCAAGGGCGAGCCGGTGGTGGTCGACACCGACGAACACCCCCGCCCCGGCACCAGCGCCGAACGGCTGGCCAGCCTGCATGGCGTGAACGGCCCCGACCTGACCGTGACCGCGGGCAATGCCAGCGGCGTCAACGACGGCGCGGCAGCGCTGCTGCTGGCCAATGAGGCGGCGGCGGCGAAGAATGGGCTGACGCCCATTGCCCGCGTGGTGGCGATGTCCGCCGCCGGTGTCGAGCCGCGCGTGATGGGCATCGGGCCGGTTCCCGCCAGCCGCAAGGTTCTGGCCAAGGCCGGGCTCACCATCGAGCAGATGGATGTGATAGAATTGAACGAGGCCTTCGCCAGCCAGGGCCTGGCCACCCTGCGCGCGCTGGGCGTGGCGGACGATGCCGCCCACGTGAACCCGAACGGCGGCGCCATCGCCATCGGTCACCCGCTGGGCATGTCCGGCGCGCGGCTGGTGCTGACGGCGGCCTATCAGTTGAAACGCACCGGCGGGCGCTATGCGCTTTGCACCATGTGCGTCGGTGTCGGTCAGGGCGCGGCCCTGATCCTCGAACGCGTGTAACCACGGGAGGACCCGCGATATGTATGCACAGATGATCAAGACCGCCGGAACCGGCGTCAAATCCCCCGAGGAGATGTCGGAGGAGGAGCGCAAGTTCCAGGCGCATGTGGACGCGAACGAAAAGATCGAGCCCAAGGACTGGATGCCCGACGATTACCGCGCCACGCTGATCCGGCAGATTGGTCAGCATGCGCATTCGGAAATCGTGGGTCAGCTTCCCGAGGGCAACTGGATCACCCGCGCGCCGACGCTGGAGCGCAAGGCGATCCTGCTGGCGAAAGTGCAGGATGAGGCCGGTCACGGCCTCTACCTCTACTGCGCGGCGGAGACGCTGGGCATTTCCCGCGACGAGCTGACCGAGGATCTGCTTTCGGGCAAGATGAAGTATTCCTCGATCTTCAACTATCCGACCCTGACCTGGGCCGATATCGGCGCGGTGGGCTGGCTGGTCGACGGCGCCGCGATCATGAACCAGGTGCCGCTGCAGCGGACCTCCTACGGTCCCTATTCCCGCGCGATGATCCGCATCTGCAAGGAAGAGTCGTTCCACCAGCGCCAGGGCTACGACATCATGATGAAGATGGCCCAGGGCACCGAGGCGCAGAAGCGGATGGCGCAGGATGCGCTGAACCGGTTCTGGTACCCGTCGCTGATGATGTTCGGACCCTCCGACAAGGAATCCGTGCACTCGGCCCAGTCGACGGCCTGGAAGATCAAGATCAACACCAACGACGAGCTGCGGCAGAAGTTCGTCGACCAGACCGTGCCGCAGGCCGAATACCTCGGGCTGACCGTTCCCGACGAGAATCTGAAGTGGAACGAAGAGCGCGGTCATTACGATTTCTCGGAACCGGATTGGTCCGAGTTCTTCGACGTGCTGCGCGGCAACGGCCCCTGCAACAAAGACCGGATGAGCGCCCGTCAGAAGGCCTGGAAAGAGGGGCAGTGGGTGCGCGACGCGATGCTCGCCCATGCCCGCAAGAAGGCAGCGGCAAAGGTCGCCGCAGAGTAACAGACCGGTTTGGCGGGCCGTGTCGGCCCGCCGGCCCCAGACCCAGTTCCCGGCGCATCGGCGACCGGAGCCAGGAGGAGACCCCATGAAGAACGAATGGCCCCTTTGGGAAGTGTTCATCCGCGGACAGCATGGCATGTCGCACCGCCATGTCGGCAGCCTGCACGCGCCGGACGCCGAGATGGCGATCAAGAACGCCCGCGACGTCTATACGCGCCGCAACGAGGGCGTGAGCATCTGGGTGGTCGAGGCCAAGCATATCGCGGCCTCCTCGCCCAGCGACAAGGGCCCGCTCTATGAGCCGAGCGAGTCCAAGGTCTATCGCCACCCGACCTTCTTCGACATCCCCGAGGAAGTGGGGGCGATGTGATGACCCGCGACGAAGCCTTTTTCGAATTCTGCCTGCGGATGGGGGACAACACCCTGGTCCTGGGGCATCGGGTCAGCGAATGGTGCGGCCACGCGCCGGTGCTGGAAGAGGATATCGCGCTGGCCAATACCGCGCTGGACCTGATCGGGCAGACGCAGCTGTGGCTGGGGCTGGCCGGTGAGGTCGAGGGCAAGGGCCGCGATGCCGACAAGCTCGCCTTTCACCGCGACGCCTGGGATTTCCGCAACGTGCTGCTCTGCGAGGTGCCGAACGGCGATTTCGGCCGCACCCTGATGCGCCAGTTCCTGTTCGACGCCTGGCACTCGATCTATCTCGCCCGGCTGTTGAAAAGCAGCGACAAACGCGTCGCCGAGATCGCCGAGAAGGCCGGCAAGGAGGTCGCCTATCACCTGGAACGCTCTGCCGACACGGTGGTGGCGCTGGGCGACGGCACCGAGGAGAGCCACGCCCGGATGGAAGAGGCGCTGGCCTATCTCTGGCCCTATGTCGGCGAGATGTTCGCCGGCGACGCGGTCGACGCGGCGATGGCCGAGGCCGGGATCGCCCCCGATCCGGCCAGCCTGCGCGAGGAATACGACGCGCTGGTGGGCCGCATCCTCAAGGACGCGACGCTGGAGCTGCCGGAAAGCCGCTTTGCCCACAAGGGCGGGCGCGACGGACGGATGCATACGGAGCACCTGGGCCACATCCTGACCCAGATGCAGTGGCTGCAGCGGGCCTATCCGGACGCAAGCTGGTAAGAGCGATGACACATCCGAGCGTCGATCAGGTTTGGGGCTGGCTGTCGGCCGTCCCGGACCCCGAGATCCCTGTGATCTCGCTGACCGATCTGGGCATCATCCGCGATGTGCAGTGGCGGGACGACACGCTGGTGGTGACGGTCACGCCGACCTATTCGGGCTGCCCGGCGACCAGCGTGATCAATTTCGACATCGAAAAGGCGCTGCGCGAGCACGGTGTCGAGAAGATCGAGCTGAAGCGGCAGCTGTCGCCGGCCTGGACCACCGACTGGCTGTCCGAGGATGGGCGCAAGAAGCTGGAGGACTACGGCATCGCGCCGCCCCAGCCCGCCGGCGGCCCCGATCATTGCCCGCGTTGCGGGTCCAAGAATGTCGAGAAGGTCAGCCAGTTCGGCTCGACCCCCTGCAAGGCCGCCTGGCGCTGCAAGGACTGTCTCGAACCTTTCGATTACTTCAAGTGCATCTGAGGAGAAGCAGATGGCGCGTTTCCACGACCTGACCGTGACCGATATCCACAAGACCATCCGCGATGCTGTGGTGGTCACGCTGAAACCGCAAGACGGCGACGAGGGCGCCTTCGATTTCATCCAAGGCCAGTACCTGACCTTCCGCCGAGACTTCGACGGCGAGGAGCTGCGGCGCAGCTACTCGATCTGCGCGGGCAAGGACGAGGGCATCCTCCAGGTGGGGATCAAGCGGGTCGACGGCGGCGCGTTTTCGACCTGGGCGAACGAGGAGCTGAAGGTCGGCGACACCCTGCAGGCGATGGCGCCGATGGGCACCTTCCACACCGGCCTCGACGCGGGGGCCGAACGCTCCTACCTGGGCTTTGCGGGCGGCTCGGGGATCACGCCGGTGCTGTCGATCCTGAAGACCGTGCTGGCGCGCGAGCCGAAATCGACCTTCACGCTGGTCTATGCCAACAAGGGCGTCACCTCGATCATGTTCCGCGAGGAGCTGGAGGATCTGAAGAACCTCTATATGGGGCGGCTCAACGTCATCCACGTGCTGGAGACCGACGCGCAGGAGATCGACCTGTTCACCGGGCTGGTGACCGAGGAGAAGTGCGGTGAACTGTTCAAGCACTGGATCGACATCGAAAACGTCGACACCGCCTTCATCTGCGGGCCGGAGCCGATGATGCTGGGCATCGCGGCGGCGCTGCGCGCTCATGGGCTCGACGACAGCCAGATCAAGTTCGAGTTGTTCGCCTCCGCCCAGCCGGGGCGGCTCAAGCGCAAGGCCGTCAGCAAGGATGCCGCCAGCAGCGCCAACCAGACCAAGGCGGCGATCACGCTGGACGGGGCGACCCAGACGATCACCATGGGCAAGGACACCTCGATCCTCGACGCCGCGCTGGAGAACGCGATGGACGCGCCCTATGCCTGCAAGGCGGGGGTCTGTTCGACCTGCCGCTGCCGCGTGATCGAGGGCGAGGTCGAGATGGTCGCCAACCACGCGCTGGAGGATTACGAGGTCGAGAAGGGCTATGTGCTGTCGTGCCAGTCCTATCCGCTGACCGATACCGTCACGGTCGATTACGACCAGTAAGGGAGGCTGATCATGGCCGAAGACATGAGCATCGAAAGCTACCTGGCGCAGGGCGGGGTTCTGAGCAACCCGGCCAACGTGCCGCCGCGCTATCGCGCCGAGCTGCTGAAGCTGATGGCGACCTTCGTCGACAGCGAGCTGGCGGGCGCGGCGGGGTTTGCCGACATCATCAACGAGGGACCAGGGATCAAGGAACGCATCGCGGCGGCCAAGATCGTGCTGGAAAAGACCGACAACGCCGACCGGGTGCTGCGCATCATGGGCGAATTCGGGGCGGATACGGACCGCTATGCCAATCACCACCCCTGGACGGCACGGCTGGACCGTGACGCCGACATCGGCACCTCGCGCAGCGCGCATGACATGCGGCTCGCCGTCTTCAACTACCCGCTGGAAGGTTGGGGCGACGCGGTTGTGATGAACCTGCTGATGGGCCGCGCGGTGGCGGTGCAGATGGCGGAATTCGCGCTGGTCTCCTACCAGCCGCTGGCCGAGGCGTTCCGCGCCGTGGCCCCGATCGAGGCGCGGCACGCGGAACTGGCCGAGGAAGGCGTCGTGAAGCTGCTGGAGGGCGGCGCGGCCGCCGCGTTGCAGGACAGCGTGGAGTATTGGTGGCCGCGGGTGGCGGCGAGCTTTGGCTCCACCACATCGACCAAGGCCGAGAGCCTGAAGGCGATGGGGCTGCGACGGGCGACCAATGCCGAGCTGAAAGCGCGCTGGGAGGCCGAGGCCGGCGCGGTGCTGACCCGGCTGGGATTGGCGGTTCCGGGGTAAGGTGCCGGCCAATATTGAAATGTTGAGCGTCCCGGCCTTTGTGCCGGGCTGTTTGGTTTTCTTGCGACGAAAGGGGTTTCCCATCTAGCCCGGACTCAAGGCGCGAAGCGCCGCCGGGCAGCGCCCGNNCCGCCCCCATGGGCGGGCGCTTCGGCCCCCGTTCAGCACAGAAGCCACGTTCGATATGGGGGGCTGCCATAAAGTGACGCTCTCACAGCAACCGAGCGCCCGCCCGCGGTCGTGCACTGCCCTATGTTGCGCGCAAAGCAAACCGGCGCTCAGCGCCCGCCCGCCGCCTCAGATCCCGCGCACGCCCTTCAGCGTCAGATCGCAGACCAGCGCGGCATAATCGTCGCGCTCCTGCGCGCCGGCGCCGGAATTCCACATGAAATACCAGTTCAGCATGCCATAAACCGACATGGTCGCGCCGCGCAGCTTGTCCGGCGCCGCCTCGAAGACCTCGGGCGCGGCCTCGCGCAGGCAATTGCCCATCAGCTTGACCATGTCGCGCTGATAGGCGCGCATCTGCTCCTGCTGCTCCTCGGGCAGGGCCGAAAGCGCGCTGATCTGCACCTGGTGTTCGTGGTCGGCCCCCTGGTAGGCGCGCAGGATCTCGCGGATCACCCGGCGCAGCCGGTCCTCGGGGCCGAGCCCGTCGGTGTCGACGGCATGGATGCGATCCCTGAGCTCGGACAGGTAGCTGTCCAGAATGTCGTAGAGGATCGCATCCTTGCTGTCGTAGTAGTGGTAGATATTCGCCTTGGAGATCCCGCACTCGCGCGCAAGCTTGGTCATCGACGCGCGGTCGAACCCCTCCTCGGCGAACACTTTGGCCGCCGATTTGAGGATCTGGGCGCGTTTCTGATCGTGGTCCTTGGCGATGGTGCGGGCCAAAGCTTACTCCTTCGGGCGGTTGTCGACGACGCGCACGGCCTTGCCCTGGCTGCGGGCCACCTCGCCGGGGTCCTTGACGTCGATCTCGGTCGAAACGCCGACCACGTCCTTGATCCGCTTGTAGAGCATGCGCGCGGCGGCGGTCTTTGACGCCTCGTCGGTGGAATCCGGAGCGCATTCCACGAACACCCGCATCGCGTCCATGCGGCCGGCGCGATACAGCTCGATCTGGAAATGGCTGCTCAGCCCGCCGGTGGCCAGCACCTGTTCCTCGATCTGGGTCGGGAAGACGTTGACGCCGCGCAGGATCATCATGTCATCCGAGCGCCCGGTGATCTTCTCCATCCGCCGCATCGACCGCGCGGTGCCCGGCAAGAGCCGGGTCAGGTCGCGGGTGCGATAGCGGATCATCGGCAGGCCTTCCTTGGTCAGCGTGGTGAACACCAGCTCGCCCATCTCACCGTCCGCCACCGGCTCGCCGGTTTCGGGGTTGATGATCTCGGGATAGAAGTGATCCTCCCAGATCACCGGGCCGTCCTTGGTCTCGACGCATTCGTTGGCCACGCCAGGCCCCATGATCTCGGACAGACCATAGATGTCGACCGCGTGCATGTCGAAGGCGTCCTCGACCTCGCGGCGCATGGCGTCGGTCCAGGGCTCGGCGCCGAACACGCCGACCGAGAGCGAGCTTTCGCGCGGATCGAGGCCGGCCTTGTGAAACTGCTCGAGGATATTGAGCATGTAGGACGGCGTGACCATGATCCCGTCGGGTTTGAAATCGTTGATCAGGGTAACCTGTTTCTCGGTCTGCCCGCCGCTCATCGGTACCACTGTGGCGCCCAGCCGTTCGATCCCGTAATGGGCGCCCAGGCCGCCGGTGAACAGGCCATAGCCATAGGCGTTGTGCACGATGTCGCCCGCGCGCAGGCCCGAGGCGCGCAAGGAGCGCGCGACCAGATCGGCCCAGTTCTCGATATCCTGCCTGGTATAGCCGACCACCGTCGGCTTGCCCGTGGTGCCGGAGGAGGCGTGCAGGCGCATGATCTGCTCGCGCGGCACCGCAAACAGGCCGAAGGGGTAATTGTCGCGCAGGTCGTTCTTGTAGGTGAACGGGAACTTGGCGAGGTCGGCGAGCGTTTTCAGGTCGTCGGGATGCACGCCGGCGGCGTCGAACCGCTGCTTGTACATCGGCACGTTGTCATAGGCATGGCGCAGCGACCATTTCAGGCGGTCGAGCTGCAGCGCCTCGATCTCGTCGCGCGAGGCGATCTCGATCGGGTCGAGATCGGATTTCTTGGGGGTCAGATCCTTCATGGCGTCCTCCTCGCCTAAGTCATTCTTCGAACAATTGGCCCTTGATCGCGCGGGACATGCCCCGGAACTCCGCGATTTTCTGGCCGTCCTGATTGGTCACCGTCACGTCGTAGATGCCGCTGCGCCCGGTCAGGCTGACCTCGCGCGCCAGCGCGGTCAGCCGGTCGCCCTGCATGCCCGGCGCAAGGTAGTTGATCAGGTTGTGCTGCGCCACGGTCGACTGGTTGCGGCTGTTGCAGGCAAAGGCGAAGGCGCTGTCGGCCAGCATGAAGATCACCCCGCCGTGGCAGATGGCGTGACCGTTGCAGTGATGCGCCTCGACCGTGAGTTCCAGCGTCGCGGTGCCCTCGTCGACATCGGTAATCGCCATTCCCGCCCATTTCGAGGCGTTGTCGTTGGCCCACATCGCCTCGGCGGATTTCCTTGCGCGTTCGGTCGGGGTCATGGTCATTCTCCCTTGAACACCGGCGCGCGCTTTTCGAGGAAGCTGGCGACGCCCTCGGCGTAATCCGCGCTTTCGCCGCAGGTCTTCATCGCGTCGGCCTCCAGCTCCAGGTGATCGGCCAGCGTGTCGGTGGCGGCGGCCTGGATCGTCTGCTTGGTCAGGCCAAGGCCGAGGGTCGGGCCATTGGCCAGCTTTTCGGCCAGCGCGCGGGCCTCGTCCATGAGCTGATCATCGGGCAGCGCCTTCCAGATCAGGCCCCAATCCTCGGCCCGTTTCGCGGTGAGCGGCTCGGCGGTGAAGGCCAACCCCTTGGCGCGCGCCTCGCCCAACAGGCGCGGCAGGTGCCAGCTGCCCCCCGTATCCGGGATCAGCCCGACCTTGGAAAACGACTGGATGAACTTGGCGCTTTCGGCGGCCAGGACCATGTCGCAGGCCAGCGCGAGGTTGGCGCCCGCGCCCGCCGCCACGCCGTTGACCGCGCAGATCACCGGAAAGTTCAGCGAGCGGATCAGGTTGACCAGCGGCGCGTAGAAGGTGCGCACCGTGTTGCCCAGATCGGGCGGGCCGTCCATCTTGCGCGGATCGCGGTCGCCCAGATCCTGCCCGGCGCAGAACCCGCGCCCCGCCCCGGTCAGCAGCAGCGCCCGCGCACCACTGTCGCGCGCGCCCTCGATGGCGGCCCGCAGGGCATGGTGCATCTCTTCGGTAAAGCTGTTCAGCCGGTCGGGACGGTTCAGGGTGATTTCCACCCAAGTCCCATGATCTTGCGTCAGAATCGTGTCGGTCATCGCGCCACCGCCTCCCGTGATTTCCGGACAAATTTCTTGCATAAACCGAACGGTTGGTCAATAAATAACTCCGACATAATTCACCTCCACCCCTTGCCGGGTCCAGCAGAGGAGAGAGACATGAGCGTTCAACAGGTTTCCAGTTTCGCCGCCGGAGAGTGGATCGCCCCGGGTGCGGGGGCGCGCAACATCGCCAGCGCCATCACCGGCGAGGTGATCGCCAGCGCCGGCAATTCCGCGCTGGATGTGCAGGCGATGCTGGATTACGCCCGCACTGTGGGCGGCCCGGCGCTGCGCGCGATGACCTTCCACGACCGCGCCCGCATGCTCAAGGCGCTGGGGCAGCACCTCAATGCCAACAAACAGGCGCTTTACGACATCTCCTTCGACACCGGCGCGACCCAGTCGGATCACATGATCGACGTGGACGGCGGCATCGGCACGATGTTCGTCTTTGCCTCCAAGGGCCGGCGCGAGATGCCGGACGATCACGTCTTCCTCGACGGCGAGCTGGAGCAGCTGGGCCGCGGCGGCACCTTCATGGGCCAGCATATCTGCACGCCCCTGCACGGGGTGGCGGTGCATATCAACGCCTTCAACTTCCCGGTCTGGGGCATGCTGGAGAAACTGGCGCCGACCCTGCTGGCCGGTGTGCCCGCCATCGTGAAACCCGCGACCAATTCCTGCTATGTCACCGAACTGGCGGTGAAGCTGATGCTGGACAGCGGCATTCTCCCGGCGGGCGCGCTGCAGCTGGTCTCCGGCGGGTTGGGCGATATGCTGGACCGGCTGGGGATGCAGGATGTGGTCAGCTTCACCGGTTCGGCCGATACCGCGCTGCTCTTGCGCTCGAACAAGACCCTGCTTGAAAACTCGGTGCGCTTCGTCGCCGAACAGGACAGCCTCAACGCCTCGATCCTTGGCCCCGATGCCGAACCGGGCACGCCGGAGTTCGACCTGTTCGTCAAGGAGGTCAGCCGCGAGATGACCGCCAAGGCGGGGCAGAAATGCACCGCGATCCGCCGCATCATCGCGCCCGAGACCCGCGTCGAGGCGGTGATCGAGGCGCTGAGCGCGCGGCTGGCGAAGACCGTGATCGGCGATCCCCGGCTTGAGACCACCCGCATGGGCGCGCTGGTCTCGAAAGGGCAGAAACAGGACGTTCTGGCCAAGGCCGCGATCATCGGCGCCGAGGCCGAGCGGGTGTACGGCGATCCCGACAATTTCGCCGTCGACGGCGCCGATGCCGACAAGGGCGCCTTCCTGCCGCCGATGCTGTTCCACTGCGCCGACCCCGACCGCGCCCACCGCGTCCACGACACCGAGGCCTTCGGCCCGGTCTCGACGATCATGGGCTATCGCGACCTGGACCATGCGGTGGAGATCGCCAAGCGCGGCCAGGGCTCTCTGGTGGCCTCGGTCATCACCCATGACCCGGCCGTGGCGCGTCAGGTGGCGATCGGCGCGGGGGCCTATCACGGGCGGATCTACATCAACGACCGGGTGTCGATGAAGGAATCGACCGGCCACGGCTCTCCCCTGCCCCATTTGGTGCATGGCGGTCCGGGCCGCGCCGGCGGCGGCGAGGAGATGGGCGGCGTGCGTGGGGTGAAGCATTACATGCAGCGCACCGCCGTGCAGGGCTCGCCCGACATGCTCAGCGCCATCGGCAACAAGTGGGTGCCGGGGGCCACCGAGATCGCAGCGCCCGCGCATCCCTTCACCCGCACATACGGCGAGCTGGCGATCGGCGAGACCCTGCACACCACGCCACGCGTGGTGACGATGGAAGACATCGAACATTTCGCGGAATTCACCGGCGATACCTTCTATGCCCACATGGACGAGGAGGCGGCGAAGCGAAACCCGTTCTTCCCCGGCCGGGTAGCGCATGGCTACCTGCTGCTGAGCTTCGCCGCCGGGCTCTTCGTCGAGCCGAACGAAGGGCCGGTGCTGGCCAATACCGGGCTCGACAATCTGCGGTTCATGAAGCCGGTCTCAGCGGGCGACAGCATCAAGGTGCGCCTGACGGTCAAGCAGAAGACTCCGCGCAACGCGGAATATGGCGAGGTACGCTGGCATGTCACGCTGACCAACCAGGATGATGAGAAGGTCGCGGAATACGAACTGCTGACCATGAACGCGTTCTGAACAGTCGGGTTTGAGGCCGCACGGTCCCGAGAATTCAGGATGGTGCGCGCGACATGGCGGCGGTATTCTGCCGCCATGAAAGACATTCAAGACAGCTGGTTCGAAACCTGCGCCCAGATCCTGACCGACCCGCAGAACCAGCGGGTCTGGTCGATCATCGTGTCGCTGTTCGGCGACCTGGCGCAGAAACCCGGCGACCGGCTGAGCGGCAGCGCGCTGTCGCGGATCATCATACCGATGGGCATCAAACCCGAGGCGATCCGCGTCGCGCTGCACCGGCTGCGCAAGGACGGCTGGATCGACAGTGCCCGCTCGGGCCGCGCCAGCGAGCATTTCCTCACCGAATACGGCCGCGCCCGCAGCGCCGAGGTGACCCCGCGCATCTATACCCGCAACCCGGACACGCCGACCGACTGGCACCTGCTGATCGCCGAGGATGGCTCCGGGCAGTCGGCGCTGGACGAGGTCTTGCTGACGGCGGAGTATTTCAGCCTGGCGCGTAACGTGGCGCTGGGCGCCGGCCCGGCGCCGGAGGCGGGCGAGGATCTGATGGCCTTCGACGTGCGCGCCCGCGCTGTGCCCGAGTGGGTCAAGGCGCGCGCCTGTCCTGCGGACCTCGCCGAGAGCTGCCGCAGTCTGCTGGACGCGTTGCAGCGCGCTGCCGCGCTGCTGCCGCCCGAGGGGCAGATCACGCCGCTGCAGACCGCCACGCTCAGGATGCTGGTGGTGCACCGCTGGCGCCGGGTGGTGCTGCGCATGCCGGATCTGCCCGCCGCCTTCTTCCCGCCCGACTGGCCGGGGCCGGAGTGCCGCGCGGCGGTGTTCCGCCTGCTCGACCGGCTGCCGCGCCCGGAGCTGTCGGCGCTCGACGCCGACTGACGCGGCGTCGCCCGTACAGTTTGGCCAAAGTTTTGTACATTTCGGCGCCCGCCCCGCTAGGCTGGCGCCGGAACAGCCGGGATGCACGCGATGCCGGAGGGCACAGAAACCGATATCCTGATCGTCGGCGCAGGGTTCTCCGGCCTGATCATGGCGCTGGAGGCGCGGCGGCGCGGGTTCGGCGATATCGTCATTCTTGAAAAAGCCGGGGACATCGGCGGCACCTGGCGCGAGAACACCTATCCCGGCATCGCCTGCGATATCCCCTCGCATCTCTATTCGATGGCCCGCCACCCGAACCCGGACTGGTCGTCCTCCTTTGCCGGGGGTGCGGAGATCTGGGACTACCTGCGGACCGTGGCGCGCGACGAGGGGCTCTATGACCTCTGCCGGTTCGGCCAGACGCTGAAATCCGCACGCTGGGACGGGGCGCGCTGGCAGGTGGAGACCGAGGAGGGTGCGAGCTATGGCGCCCGCATCCTGGTCTCGGCGCTGGGGCCGCTGCATGTGCCGAGCATTCCCAAAGTGCCGGGGGCGGAGGGATTTCCCGGCCCGGCGTTTCACTCCGCCGAGTGGGATCACGACGTCGACCTGACGGGCAAGCGGGTGGCGGTGGTGGGCACCGGTGCCTCGGCGATTCAGTTCGTGCCGGAGATCGCCAAGCAGGCCGCCCATGTCAGCGTGTTCCAGCGCACCCCGCCCTACGTCCTGCCCCGCGCCGACGGGCCGATCGCGCCCTGGATGCGGGCGCTGCACCGCCGGTTTCCGCCCAGCCGCGCGCTGCGCCGCTGGCTGATTTACCGCGCCTACGAATGGCGTCATGCGGTGTTTCGCGGCCAGCCGCGCGCGGTGCAAATGGCGATGACCATGTGGCGCAGGGCGATGGAACGGTCGATCGCCGACCCGGCCCTGCGCGCGGCGCTGACCCCGCCCTATCGCATCGGCTGCAAGCGGATCCTCAGTTCCAACGATTGGTATCCCACGCTGGCGCGGGACAATGTGACGGTAATCCCCGCAGGCGTGGCGCGGATCGCGGGCGACCGGCTGATCGCCGAGGATGGGAGCGAGACCCAAGCCGACGTGCTGATCTGGGGCACCGGGTTCCACGTCACCGACGCGATGCGGCGGCTGCGCATCACCGGGGCGGGCGGCAAGAGCCTGGCGCGGCTCTGGGTGCGGGGGATGCAGGCGCATCTGGGCACCGCCGTCGCGGGGTTTCCTAACCTGTTCTTCCTGCTCGGGCCGCACACCGGGCTGGGGCACAATTCGGTCGTGCTGATGGCCGAGGCGCAGGCCCAACATATCTGCCGCCTGCTGACCCGGATGCGCGAGGAGGGAATCGGCGCGGTCGAGCCGCGCGCAGAGGCGCAGGAGGCCTTCGAGGCCGAGATGGAGGACCGGCTGTCGGCCTCGGTCTGGCAGACCGGCGGCTGCGTGTCGTGGTACCAGGACCACAGCGGGCGCAACCCCACCCTGTGGCCCGGCACGGCGGGGGAATACCGCAGACGCATGGCGCGCGCGGGGCTGGAACACTACCGCCCGCCGCCCGCCCAGGAAGGAGGCTGACCGATGAGCATCGCCGTAACCGTTCTGGCGCTCTTGATCGTGGGTGTTGCGGCGCTGGTCGCCGTGGCGCTGCTGTGGACCCGGCATCTGGGCCGCGACGTGGAAACCCTGGTGCCGCAGGCGGGGCGGATCCAGGCGGTGCCGGGCGGCGCGATCCACTATGTCGACCTGGGCCCGCGCGACGCGCCGGTCGCGGTGCTGATCCACGGGCTGTCGGGGCAGCTGCAGCATTTCACCTATGGGGTCAGCGGCCTGTTGAGCGACGATTTCCGCGTGATCGCGCTGGACCGGCCCGGCTGCGGCTATTCCAGCCGCGACAGCGACGATCTGGCGGCACTGCCGGAGCAGGCGCGGATGATCTGGGCGCTGCTCGATGCGCTGGGGGTGGGCCGCCCGGTCCTCGCCGGTCATTCGCTGGGCGGGGCGGTATCGCTGGCGATGGCGCTGGAGCGGCCGGGTCAGACCGGTGCGCTGGCGCTGCTCTGTCCGCTGACGCATCAGCAGAGCGGCGAGATCGAGGCGTTCAAGGGGCTGGCGGTGGCTTCGCCCCTGATGCGCCGGGCGATCGCCCATACCCTTGCCGTGCCGATGGCGCGGCGCACGGCGGCCGACGTGCTGGAACAGGTGTTCCGCCCCGAACCCTGCCCCGAGGATTTCCTGGCCCGCGCGGGCGGGGCGCTGGGGCTGCGGCCCAAGGCGTTCATCGCCGCCTCGGCCGATTACATGGCGGCCAATGCCACCATCGCGGCGCAGCAGGCGCGCTATGGCGATGAGCTGAAAACCCCGGGCGGGGTCCTGTTCGCGGCCGAGGACAACCTGCTGCCGCCCGAACAGCACGGCGCCCCGATGGCCGCCTTTGGCATGACCTGGGAAACCGTGGAGGGACGCGGTCATATGCTGCCGATCACCGCGCCGGAGATCTGCGCCGATTTCATCCGCCGGATGGCCGCACTCGGGGACTGAAACGGGCGGCCGGCAAGGGGGCCGGGCACGCCCATGCGGCAGAGGACGGGGAATACAAGAAACCCGCGATTTCCCGCTTGACCCGCCCCCGCGACTCCCCTAAATGCCCTGTCACCCGTGGCGGAGTAGCTCAGTTGGTTAGAGCAGCGGAATCATAATCCGCGTGTCGGGGGTTCAAGTCCCTCCTCCGCTACCATTTTCCCAGACACTTAGACGACAGATGTCGAGACGCCTTTCCGCAGTTGGGAGGTAAGTTGCGAGACTTTGCTCCTTTTTCGTGCCGCCTCCAGCTTCTGGACCGCGGATGCGCCCAGGCTCGAATCCCGGCTCAGATAGTGCGCATCGAGGATCGCGGTGACCTGTTTCAGGCTGTGGCCGGTGAGCCTCATGGCACGCGACTTCGATCGCCAGGTCGCCGAACTCCAGATCCGCGCCGCCGTGCCGAACGGCTACACCGCGCTCGGCACACCTGTCACAAAGCCAGTGGGGTATCCCCGTGGGTGCGGGGGAACCGGACCACTCAAATCCGCTTGTCCGATGAATTTGGGTCTATCCCCGCGGGTGC
>NPIG01000632.1_pt1 | contig 24872 bp, 25 predicted proteins | sample 8637441 | NCBI WGS metagenome assembly NPIG01 (sample SAMN07420675, study PRJNA396082) | bioreactor metagenome | isolation source: sample BR6 brine-fed electro-methanogenic bioreactor BR | place: Japan: Kochi | collected 2016-06-14 | reverse complement strand
ATTGTTATCGATAATGCTTCTCCAGAGTATCACTGTGCAGATGATCTCTCTAAGTGAGCATGCTCAGGAGCGGATCAGGCGCCGCCCCTTCTCAGTCAGGAGAAAACGCATGGGCAGTTCCTGGGAACTGCATCTGCAACCGCTGCAACAGGCGCAGAGAGGGGATGGTTCCCCCGGAGTGCATGCGATATCCCCGGCGATATAGCCCATATGCTCCATCATCCTGAGCCGTTCACGGAGCTGATTAAGAGAGATGCCAAGATCACCAGCAAGCAGGGGGACTGCAACCCCTCCCTCTGCAAGTTTCAAAAGGATATCCTTGAACATTCAATCCCTCAGGAGTCCGGCAGAGAACTCCCTGCCCCACGCAATAAACCCAAGAAGGGCAATGACAGCAAGGTAGAGCTGCGGTACAATCGCTTCCCGAATCATTTCAAAGGTGATCTCCTCACCTTCAAAGATGGCGAGTGTGGCAAACCCGGCTCCAGTCGAGAGGAGCCAGATCAACCCAAATACCAGGGCAAGGGCGATTCCGACATGCAGGTAGGCAATACCTTCATGAATGCCTTTTGAGAGCTCCCGGTATCCGAAGATAAGGGTGAGCCCGATCACAACCAAAACAAAGCCCGTCGCCGGATCACCTGAGATCCCAAGAGGCTCAAAGATTTCTATCTCCGGTGACACCAGGGCGATGAATGCAGCCACACCTGCAATACAATACAGGAGTCCAAGGAGCCCTGCAAATAGCTGTTTCCTATATTCCGACATCGTTTATGCACCTCCGAGGACGTATCCGGCAAGATGGAAGGTAGCAAACGCCAGTATCCATGCCACCACCAGTCCATATACAACCGAGAACCCGGCCCAGCGCCAGGATCCGGTCTCTTTTCGTATGACCGCGAGTGTTGCCAGACAGGGCATATACAGGAGGACAAAGACCATCACCGCAAGGGCTCCTGCCATCGAGAGGGCGGGATCTGCAAGCAGTGCATCCGAGAGAGCGGCTGATCCTTCGTCCGCCCCATAGAGGACACCGAGTGAACTGACGACGATCTCCTTGGCAACGAAGCCGAAGAGGAGTGCAACCGCAATCTTCCAGTCAAGTCCAAGCGGTGCAACGAGCGGTTCAAGTACATGCCCGATCATCCCGGCAAAGCTCTCCTCGCTCCCGTACCCGACCCCGGCGGGGTATGAGGCGAGGAACCAGACGATTAAAGAGCCGATAAGGATGATTCCACCAGCCTTCTTCAGGTAGGTGGATCCCTTCTCCCACATATTCAGCATCGCGTTCTTTACAGTCGGGATCCGGTATGGGGGCATCTCCATGATGAATGGTGACGACTCGCCCGGAAGGACTGTGCTCCTGAAGAGTTTTGCCGAGAGGATTGCTACAAGGATACCCAGGGCATAAAGGCCGAAGATCACATTCCCTGCATCCCTTCCGAAGAAGACCCCTGCAAAGAGGATATACACAGGAAGCCGGGCACCACAGGAGATGAACGGGTTTACCAGGATGGTGATGAGGCGGTCACGTTCATCCTCGATCGTCCGGGTCGACATGATCGCAGGGACATTGCATCCAAAGCCCATCAGCATCGGGATGAATGACTTGCCGGGTAACCCTATCGCGTACATCAGCCGATCCATAATGAAGGCGGCTCGGGCAAGATACCCGCTCCCTTCAAGGATCGAGAGGATCAGGAAGAGGATGAAGATATTGGGAACAAAGACGAGGACACCGCCGACCCCGCCGATCACCCCGTCACCAAGGAGGGATGAAAGCCATTCATTTCCAATTGAGCCTGCTACAACTTCACCGAGCCAGCCGAAGACATATTCTATGCCCTCCATAAACGGCTCGGCAACCGCGAAGGTGAGCTGGAATGCCCCCCACATCAGGGCGAGGAAGATCGGAATGCCGAGGTACTTGTTGGTGACGACACGATCGATCATATCCGATCCGGTCATCTTCCTGACACAGATTGTGCATGCCTGCGGGAGGATCGCACCTATTGCCTCGTACCGCTTATCAGCGAGAAGTGCTTCATATTCATCAAGATCAATCTGCTCTATTTTCTCATTCACCGCATCTGCAACACTGCTCCCGTTGATTAACCGCAGAACATCCGCATCCCCTTCGATTGCCCGGACAGCAAGCCACCGGAGGGGATATCCGCCTGCAAGAGCCGGATCATCGTCAAGAATCCTGACGAGATCCGAGATATGGGCCTCGGCATCATCTCCATACCCTATGGTATGAGTATGCTTCTCCCCTTTAGCGGCAATTTTGATGATTGAATCAAGGAGCTCGTCAAGCCCCCTGCCACTCGTTCCGACGGTTCTGATCACCGGCATTGCAAGGAGTTCGGAGAGACGTTTCTCATCGATGGTATCGCCCCGCCCCTCTGCCACATCAACCATATTCAGGGCGATGATCACCGGCCGGCCGAGTTCGGCAAGCTGCATCGTCAGGTAGAGGTTCCGTTCAAGATTTGAAGCATCCACCACCTGGACAACAACATCCGGGCGATCACGGGTGATGAAATTCCGGGCGATCACTTCATCTGCCGAGTATGCGGTGAGGCTGTAGGTTCCGGGGAGATCGGTCACTTCAATTGAAGTTCCTGCATGCTCGCATCTCCCCATCTTCTTCTCGACAGTGACACCGGGCCAGTTCCCGACATGCTGGCGGGCGCCGGTTAAGGTATTGAAGACGGTCGTCTTCCCGACATTCGGATTTCCGGTCAGGGCAACCGAGATCGTCTTCTTCATCGGGCTGCCACCTCCGGTGCGATCAGGACTTTCATCGCCATCCCGCGGGAGAGGGCATACCGGCAGCCGCAGACAGAGACGATGATCGATCCACGGTCCCGGGTGACAACCGTAACAGTCGCCTCAGGGACAAGACCGAGTGCATAGAGGCGAAGGCGTTGCCCCTCGCCTGCATGGACGCCCGTAATCTTCCCGGCAGTTCCGGGAGAGAGAAGAGAGAGCGGGCAGGATGCCATTCTCATTCCACCTCCATCACAACTTCGATACAGGCGGCATTCCCTTTCCTGATGGAGAGGTTGTAGCCTTTGACCCGGAACTCTACCGGATCGCCGAGAGGGGCAACCCGGATCGACTCGATGATGGCACCCGGAATGATGCCCATCTCTAACAGCCGCTTCCTGAGATGCCCCTTCGCTTTGACACTCACAATCCGTGCCTTATCTCCGGATATGACCGTGTCAAGGGTAACTGGTGAGTGATCTGGTGAACTCATTACCAGTTTGTTCTGTTGTTTGGTAGGGATAACCCCGAGTCGAAGAAGATTCGAAAAGAGAGGAGAATACAGAAAAGTATTCGGTTTTTATAGGAAAACCGAAGATCCTGATTACAAACTACAGGCGGTTTGCCAGCACCGGAAGCGCCGCCCCGATCCGGGGGTCATGGAGGCGCTTTCCCTCAATTCCAAGAGCCTCCCAGATGACCGCCTCAACCACAAGATAGACACGGCAGTCGGTTCTGAGACACCCGCAGACGGCATCACGCCCCCGTCCGGCGGCTGCGTGGAGATGGAGGGAGGGGCCTTCCTCACCCGGATAGATGGTGGCGGTGCCGAGGCACTCCCAGCCACCTTCAATCTGCTCCCTATGCGGCACCGGGGGGATCACCGCCTCCTCAGGGCCGGTTACCAGCCCTGCAGAATTGAGCGCTCCAAGAAAGGAGATAACGCCGTGGCTGATCTGCTGCTCCTGTACAAATGAACGGACCGATTCGATCAGATCCTCGCCATCATCAAAACGGAGGAAGAAGACCCGGCCAACTGTGCCTTCCGAATACTGCATACAGAGTAGTGTGCATCTGATCGTGGTTATGGTTTGGGATTTTTGGATCAATAGAGGTAAGAACCTCAGGATCAGTACCTCATCATAATGAATACCGGTCATGAGATCCACCCGCTTGGCGCAACCGAGATCGCTCTTCGTATCGGTGAGATCGAGGTTTATACCGGGGATTTGTCTCCCTTCCAGAAAGTACTCCTTGGAACGGACGGGTCAGTCACCCATCTCCTCTCGCTTGCAACCGAGTCGAATGTGGGGGTGAAGACCCGGCTTCAGGAGGTCCTCCCCGCAGATCATGAGGTTGCAGAACTGCTTGATATCTCTCCGGATGACCCGGTGAACCACCGGATAGTCGATCTCGGTATTGGTGAGGAAGGGCGGCCGCTCATCTATGCCATCTCCTACACCCCGATCAACCGGCTTGCTCCTGAGATGAGAACTGATATGATGAAGGCCGATATTCCGATCGGGATCATCCTCAAAAAACACAAAATCGAGTCCCGCCGCGAGATCCTGACGATCGATTCGTACCCGGCAGACAAGCATCTTGCGAGCGTCTTTGGGATTCTGCCGGGTGAGCCGCTCTTTGCACGGCGGTATCGGATCATCCACAGGGATGAGCCTTTGATGGTGATCACCGAGATCTTTTCGTCAGGCACATTCTCAGATACAAAGCGGGTCATCGTGGATACCCCATCCCGCCTTCATATCGGCTTGATCGACTTAAACGGGAGCATCGGCCGCGTTGACGGAGGGGTCGGGATCACCCTTGACCGGCCGCATCTCCTCATCGAGGCGCGTGCTGCCGGCCGGATTTCGGTGCATGGGGGGGATGAGGAGAGCAGGCGGCGTGCGGAAGAGGCGGCAGCTGCTGTGATCGAACACTTCGGGCTCACCGGCGGTGCCGCGATCATCCTCCATACCCTCCTCCCCCGCCACTCGGGGCTTGGGAGCGGAACACAGATTGCACTTGCAGCAGGAAAGGCGGTGGCAGAGCTCTTCGGAAGAGAGGCAACAGCACTGGATCTCGCCCGGATCACCGGCCGTGGAGGGACATCCGGCATTGGAACGGCCGCTTTTGATGACGGGGGAATCATCATCGACGGGGGGCACCGGTTCGGACCGGATCAGGAGAAAACAGTTTTTAAGCCTTCATCTGCCTCACGCGGGGTAGCACCGGCACCGGTCATATTCCGGCATCCATTCCCCGAAGACTGGGGAATCCTGCTGGTCACGCCGGAGACAGAGCCCGGCGCCTCGGAGGATGCCGAGGTGGATATCTTCTCTGAATACTGCCCGGTGCCTCTTGCCGAAGTGCAGGAGATCTGCCATCTCGTGATGATGCAGATGCTTCCCTCTGTTGTCGAGGGGGATATCAGGCGGTTTGGGGCGGCAGTGAGCCGGATGCAGGAGATCGGTTTCAAGCGGGTGGAGGCATCACTCCAGCCGGAGAACCTCCGGAACCTCCCCGCCCTGCTCTGTGAGGCAGGGGCATACGGGGCGGGCCTCTCCTCATTTGGGCCGACTGTGTATGCGATCATCGACAGGGGCGACAGACAGGTTGCGGAGGCCGCCCGGTGTGCACTTGAGGGAATTGGCGGCACGGTGGAGGAGGTCTCCGCGAGGAACAGTGGAGCGATTGTGAGGATGGGGTGAGTCTTTCCGTGATGTCAGACGTGGATCAGCTTCAGGGCAGGTATAATAATGAGGGGAAGAGGAGGGATTGCAGATGAAAGATGAGGAACAGGTATTGTATCACCGGCTGATGACGGTGATGGCAGCAGCCGGCGTATCCTGGTGGGAGATCGACTGCCGGAGCGGCTCGATCAGTTTTTCCGATTCAAGCCTTGAAATGCTCGGATACCGGCCTGAAGACTTTGCCGATTATACCGATTTTGAGAAGATTATTCACCCTGACGATCTCGGAGTGGTTGCAGATGCAACCGGGGCGCTCCTCACCGGCAGAATTGATCGGCACCAGATTGAATACCGGATCCGGCTGGCTGATGGAGATTATATCTGGATTTCAGATACTGCAAGTGTGGCAGAGCATGATGAGGAAGGAAAGCCCCTTATATGCGTGGGGCTCGTTGCGGATATCACAGAGCGGAAGCTGATAAAGGAGGCGCTGCGCGAGAGCGAGAGGAAATACCGGCTCCTTATGGAGAATATTCCTGATGTGATCTATTCCCTGGACAGGGATGGAAAAATACTCTATCTCAATGAGGCTCCGGCGACCATAGAGGATTATACCCCGGCTATGGCTGTTGGAAAACCATTCCTCGATCTCATTCACCCGGCAGACCGTGAAATGGTAGTAAATGACTTTATCAGGGCTATCGAAGAGGGGCGGGAGTATACAAAAGGGCTTGAGTTCCGGTGCTTTGGACGGAATGAGAACATCACATGGAAGGAGCTCCATTCCCATGCCCGGTATGATGAGGAGGGAAATCTCGTTCAGGAGGATGGTGTTCTCCGTGATATCACTGACAGGAAGCATGCAGAGGAAGCACTCAGAATTGCGAATCATAAGCTGAAGATCCTGACCGGCATCACACGGCATGATATCCTCAATCAGGTGATGGTACTGCAGGGATATCTCGAGTTTGCACAGGAGATCTGTGTGGATGCAGGCCAGTCACGATACCTTGACGAACTGACATACTCCCACGACTAAAGTCGTGGGGTTCTGACGTTGCTTAGGCATTCTTCAAGCATTGCGTCGTGGGGTATCAGTGCTCCCATCGTGTACATCTCTTTCTGTACATGATCAATCATGCTTTTTTGACGGAGTGCGATATTGAATGCCGCATTCACATCAGCATGATCAACGTGCCCGCAGACCGGACACTTAAACTCCTTTCCTCGCCGTTGACCTCTTCCATCACACCGAGAGCAATCTTGCGAGGTGTATGCTGGATCAATGTAGAGGACAGGAACGCCGAGCAGCTTGGCTTTGTATTCCACAAACTGTTGTAGTTGATAAAACGACCAACTGTGCAGGGCGTATTTGAATGAACGGTGTTGTTTCCTCGTCTTGCGGATACCGGTCAGATCCTCAAATACGAGTGCTGCGTCTTGATCCTTTGCCATATCGACAACCTTGCGGCTAATTTTATGGTTCAGATCCTTGACGATACGGGACTCACGATTTTTGATCGCTTTCAGTTTGCGGAACTTTCCCTGCTTCTGAAGGCGTTTTCTGATCACGGAGTATTTCCGGTGCGTGTGGATTGCCTTCTTACCAAGTTTCTCGATCTTTCCGGTATCAGGATTCGCTGCTACCGCCACATGCCCCGTAGTGTTCCGATCAACCCCGATAAACTGTCGAGGTATCATATCCGGTTCTTCCAAGACGGTACATGATACATAGGCGTAGTTGGCATCAATCTCAATCTGATTAACCTTCTCGAACTCTGGAAACTGGTAGTTGAGAGTCAATTTCAACGGGACAACCCGGATTGTTCGAGTATCTCGATCCACTTTGATTGACTGTCCCGGTACAACCAGATTGACGTTCCGTACTCGCTTGATTGTCTTCTGGCTTCCATACTTCTTGAGGATCTGGTTTGAGATGGCTGATTTTAATCCAATCTCTTTGACTGCAGCGGACGAACGGCATTTCGGATTTCTAACTGCAAACTCCGCTACAGCAAACGCTTTCTTTAATTCATCGCTTAAATCGCGGTTGTGCCGGAGTTTGTATGTTAAGATCATATTAATTCCGCTTCTGGTCTTCGATATATTTTTTCACAACATCTTCAGAGATGTGTCCGCATGATTCAACATAGTAGCTACGAGTCCACAATGACGGCAAACGAGTTCTCAATATCTCGAACTCCTGTCGGAGTGTCCTTGATGTATACCCTTTGAACTGCTGTACGATCCAGTGTGGGCTTGCAGTAGGTTTTGTTTTGACAAACAAATGGAGGTGATCGGGCATTATCTCCATTGTTTCGATGACAACTCCGATCTCATCTGCCTTCTCCCTGAGAAGAACTTCTAACCTGTCAGATACCGGAGATTCGAGAACTTTACGTCGATATTTAGGGCACCATATGATATGGTATCCGATGTTGTATACCGTTGTATCTGAGTGCGTCCACCGTTCTTTTGCCATCCATATAATAATATGAGTGGATAATAGATATTGTTTGTGGTTCGGCATTGACGCATTCATCCCACGACTAAAGTCATGGGCTTTCTGCTGCTATGATCGTAAAGAAGGCAGCAACTGCTATACAGCGGGACAGTGAGTTCACCCGTGCATACGAGATGATCGGGGTTGATAAGCCTCTCTGGCTCTCGCTGGGAGATCTGGCACACTCAGTTGAAGGATCCGGTCGATCCGGGCTTCCTATTACCAGTGAATGTGAAAACATTGAGATCTACGCAGATCCGATGCTCGAGAAGGTCTTTGCAAACCTGATGGATAATACAGTCCGGCATGGCGAAAAGGCAACGGGCGTTCATCTTACATGCACAACATCTGATGATGGAATCATCGTTGCCTGGGAGGATGACGGAGCCGGGGTTCCTGATGATCTGAAGAAGAAGATCTTTTCGAAAGGTTTTGGAAAGAATACCGGCTTTGGGCTCTTTCTCGCCTCTGAGATCCTTTCAATCACCGGCATCACCATCCGCGAGAACGGGGTGCATGGTGAAGGGGCACGGTTTGAGATGCATGTGCCTGAGGGGGGCTGGCGGAACCCTGAGGATATGAAATGTTGAGATTGGTTTTTTATTGGATTGTTTCCTGAAGCTGATGAGGCGATGAAGGCACTCCGGCTGATACAGAAGATCCCGCCAGACCAGCTTTCCGAAGCGAGAGGCTGATGGATGCACCCCCTGTATCCCCGGCGGAGGAGGCGGATTCAAGCCATAATTTTCCGCCATAGACTCCAACGAGATCGCGGACGATACACAATCCATGGCCACTGAGATTCTCCGGGGGAGGAATGATGACATCCCCGGGAATACCAGGTCCTGTGTCTGTGACAGTGAGGATAACCCGATCCTCACACTCCTCAACCCTGATGCTGATGGCAACATCGCCACCGCCAAATTTCACGCTATTATGCAGAAGATTCCAGATAACCTCCCCGAGGAGATCATCTGCCAGCACCTGTTCATCACACCCGCAATAATCGATACTGATCCCCTGGAAGTGGGAGATCTCATTTCGTATCACTTCATCAAGAGAGATGCCTGTATGGTGCCTGTCTATTGTGATCTGACTGCCGTTTCTTCGCGCATCTCCCACCATCCTGATGATCTCACCTGCCTTGAAGACCGCCTGCTTCATCTTCCCTGAAACAGTATGGAGATCCACTTCAAGACCCTCATCGAGGAGATCCATATACCCATGTGCGGTATGGATGGCATTTCCAAGATCATGAAGGATAATATCCAAATGCAGGTTATTTGCCCGCCTGGCAGCAGCACACCCGCACCTTCCCTCGCTGCATGAACAGGATGCCGGGATCGCATCAATAGCAGGAATGGATTCATGGAGTTCTGCAAAGACACCCCGGAAATCCCCATCCGGGCCACGATAAACTGTGCCATAGAAGATGACAGGAAGAATGCCTCCTTCCGGCAACCTGAGTAAGAGGGGGCGTTCCCGCTCCACGCCTGAACGGATCGTCTGCAGGTATACTGACTCGGCTGATTCCGGCTCAATAAAGAGGGAGAAGAATGATCTCCCGATCAATCCATCGCGTTTCATGCCTGTTAATGCCTCAGTTGCGGCATTCAGGTCCTGTATCTCTCCGTCAGGGCCGATTGTCACAAGCGGATCGATATGTGCCTCGATCAGGGTACGCCGGTATTCGCCAGCAGAGATGAGTGCTTTTTCTGCCATCTTGCTCTTTGTTATATCACGCACCGACTCAATAGCGCCAGCAACAGACCCTGTTTCATCATAGAGGAGCGAAGCCTTTGCCCTGAGGAAAACAGGCTTGCCATTGGGCAGTATCCCTTCCGTCTCTGCGATGATCATCCCCTGCTCCCTCCTGAGAACAGAATAAGTAGAAGCAATCTCTTCTTCAGGATGGAGAATGTAATCGACGAGGGTCTTCCTGGCCTCCCGGAAGAAGGGTGTGGCATAGGGTTGCCCGCTGCTCCCGATAATCCGGCCTGCGGCTATCCCGGTCATCCTCTCCATCATCCGGTTCCAGGCGATCACCCGGTCTGAACAATCGATTGCATAGGTTGCATCCGGGAGATGGTGGAAGATATCAGAAATAAGCTGTCTGGATTGGCGGAGGTGGGTGTCTGATCGGTACTTCTCAACTGCCAGACGGATTGCATTCTCCAGTTCTGCAAACTGCGAGCTGATGTCACCACCTTTCTGGATGTAGAAATCCGCCCCATTATTGAGAGCCTCGATAACAACCTCCTGCCTGCCCCTGCCGGTGAAGATGATAAATGGAAGGTTATTTGAGGAGCTTCTCAATTCAAAGAGAAATTCTATGCCATTCATTCCAGGCATCTGGTAATCCGAGATGATTCCATCGAAATCCACGGTTTCAACCAATTTCAAAGCTTCTTCTGCTGAGGAACAGCGGGTAACCATCATATCCCCGGTTCGTTTCAGATAGATCTCCGTTAATTCCAAAAAGAGTTCTTCATCATCGACATGGAGGAGATGCATCTTCTTCCCGGCATCGGGAGTTATCTCCTCTTTCCGGGATTCCTGAGATATGGCAGTCCCATTACCTGGTGATTTCATGCAGATATCTTGGATATTTGGTATAGATAGTGGCAGTACGAAGTTTATTCTGTTTCATTGGGAATACCGAAGAACTTCAGGGGTTTTTTTCGGTATTATGCCAGATGGGAAACATCCCTTCACTACTTTTATACGAAGAGCCGAACCTGACTTAGCATATGATCATCATCGGCCACCGGGGGGCCCGTGCCACCCGTCCTGAAAATACCATCACTGCCCTCAGGGAGGGGAGCAGGTGGGCAGACTATGTCGAGATAGATGTACGGATAAGCCGGGATGGTGTTTTGGTTGTAATCCACGATCCAACCCTTGAACGGACAACAGACGGATCCGGTTTTGTCCGGGATTATACCCTCGCTGAGCTGAAGGCACTGGATGCCGGGGAGGGCGAGCCGATCCCGACACTCGCAGAGGTGCTCGCCCTTGATCTTGGTGAATGCGGGCTTGTGATCGAACTGAAGGAGGGAGGTTATGAGGATCAGGTTGCCGCTCTTGTGAAAGAGGCAGGGCTTTCGAAGGTGCTTGTCGCCTCATTTGATGCAGACTGCCTCCGCCGGATCGCTCCCCTGCTCCCTGATGCCGGAATCGGGTACATCTTCCGGTCTCCCGGTGCTGATCCGGTCCGGGTGGCGGCATCGATCCCTGCATCATATATCCTTCTGCGGTTTATTGACACAACTCAGGAGCAAATAGATACAAGCCGGAGAGCCGGCCTCAAAACCTTTGCATGGACCCTCAATTCGGAAGAAGTGTTCGAAGAAGCCTCCAAAATCGGAGTTGACGGGATAGTAACAGATGATCCGCATTCAGCACGGGCATTCTTCGGCCCTTTGAGGAATGCGAAAGATGCAGAACAGGCGCCATCGGATTCGTAGTAACAACACCCCGGCAGCAAAAACAGATATCCGGGTGAGACAATAGAGAGCTATGCGAAAAGCGGTCTTGTCAGCAGGACTAATCCTTATCATGCTGCTTGCAGCATCCGGATGTACTGCTCCGGGGGAATCCGTAGAGAATGATCCGGTTCCAAAACTCCAGACGATTACTGCAAGTGAGGCGATCCTCCTGACCGGATTAGATCCCACACTTACAATCATCGATCTCAGAAGAGCTGATGAGTATGCTGCCGGACATATCCCGGGCGCAGTGAATATCGATATCTCCTCATCATTTGCTGAGGAGGCGGGGAGGCTCGATCGGGATGGATCATATCTCATCTACTGTGCAGCAGGCGGAAAGAGCAGTTCTGCACTCCGGATGATGGGAGATCTTGGTTTCACCGAGGTCTATAATCTTGGAGGAGGGATCTCCGCCTGGCAGAGGGCCGGAGGATCCATTGCCAGGTGAAGAGGAGGATCATTTCATTCTAAGCAGATCTGAGAAGATAGCCAGATACCGTGAGGCGGTCAACCCGATGTTTACCGGATCAAGCCTTGCCGCCTCTTTCATTGAGGTTTCTGCCTCCTGTATCTGCCCAAGAGTTTGAAGGGTGATACTTCGATAGAACCAGGTATTTGCATTTTCAGGATTATATTTGAGGGCGGTTTCAAAGGATTCAAGCGCTTCAATATACCGGTGAGAGTCCATCAGAGCCCGTCCATGAAAATGCCAGGCATACCCGCTCTCTGGATCGAGTGAGAGACTTTGCTCAAAAAGAGGGAGGGCTTCTTCTGGCCGCCCCAGCTCCACCAGCGCCGCACCCATGATATTCTGGAAATTCAGATCGCCCGGCCATCTCTTCCGACCCTCCTCTGCTGCCCTGAGCGCCTCATCGAACCGCCGGGCTTGTTTCAGTGAATCACACCAGAGAAGGAATTCTCTCTTTGAATTCCGTGGATCCTGATCGGTTTTAGGTGCAGAAACTGAAGAGATAACTGGTTTCTTCAGCCGTTCCCGTGCATTTCGAAGGGAAGGATGATCGGAATCGATCTCCTCTGCCTTCGCAAGTGAGGCTGCCGCCTCCTCCCCCCTGCCCATCTCATGCAGGAGGACACCACGGCTGATCCAGGCAGCGGCATCAAGCGGATGTATCGCGATTGAGCGGTCAAACGACTCGATCGCCTCCTGATCACGTTCGAGGCAGACGAGGGCAGCCGCACGCTTCATCCAGAATCCGGCATGATCCGGCCTCTTCTTCAGGATTTCATCATAGGTACGAAGAGCCTCTTCATATTTTCCGGTATTCAGGGCTATTTCTGCCCGCTCGATCTTTCTCTGAAGCACTTTTGGGTTGATATGTATACGCCTCCGCAGATCTCAGTTTTTACTGCCGCCTGATAATACTGATGATACCATATGTTCAATTCACACGAACATTCACCACGATACCACGCGGCGGGGCTGGCAGATGACGGGCAGAAGAAACTATTTGGAATCTGCCGTCATTGGAATCGTTGATACAAGACCAGAATGAGAATTAAAATAAAAGAGAATGATAGAGGAGATTACCATGAAACAGAAAAGCTGGAAAGAACGATCGGTTCTCGCCCTGATCCTGCTGATTGCGATCCTGGGAATACCCGCAACTGCTGCCGCCTCCATGCCGGGATCACTCCATTCGACAGCAAAAGGCGATAGCGTCTTCATTGAAGGGCATGCGTACGGAAGCCCGAGTGCGGGTGTTGCAGTCTGGATCTTCGGGCACAACTACTATCTCAGGGATACGCAGCAGGTCGAAACTGATGCAAGCTTCTCATACGAGCTCACAGGCACGCGGACAAATCAGATGGCATCGGGGCAGTATTTCGCCGTCGTCCAGCATCCTATGGCAAATAACCGGTTCGATGTGGTCGAGGATACAACCACGACTGCCGGTACAACCTATGTGCGGATGAGAGGGAGCGTGGCAACATCAGGTGCGGATGTCTTCATAGCAGAAGGGCCCGGCCGCCTCCAGGGATCCAATGCAGCAGAAGCCCTCATTCGACTTTTAGACAACCAGAATATCGACGATACCTACATGAGAACGACGTTTCTCATCGAAGAACCCCGGATCGAAATTGACCCGATTGATACCATATACACCGCAGAGAGGTTTATGATCACGGGAAGAACGAACCTGGCTGTTGGAAATGATCTCCTCGTCGAGGTCGTATCATCAGCATTTGGACACACCAGCAAGACAAAACCTGAGCCCTTCTCAGGAGCCTCCGGGATAGCAAAGGTGGTTCCGGGCGACGCCTTCTCACAGAGGTTCTTCTTTGAGGTCGACCCGGCTGCGTTCCTCCCTGATGAGTACACGATCAAGATTACATCGCTGAAGACAGATCAGGCTGCCACCACAACCATCACCGTGCTCGAGGGCATGCCACCCACTAAAGAGCCACCAACAGATCTGCCAGCACCAATACCAACCATGCCGGAACCGGAGACCCCCTCACCTGAGCCTGAGCCTGAAAAGAGCCCGCTCATCTATGCAACCATAGCGGCCCTTCTGGCTGTCATGTTGTTTGCATGGAAGCGGGGATGAAGGGAGACGAAACGGGAGTACGGTGAGACCATTCATTTGATTACAGCAAAAACATAAAGGTTTTCAACAACCATTTAGCAAGTATCTTCAGTACCATAGAATACAAAGTCCGACAAATGGCGACCCGGATCACCACCAGTACCCGGACTGTTGTATGTAATCCCATGAGATGATGACAGTAAAGCCTTATATCCCCGATGAATTGCCCCCGGATACAATCAACTGGGAGAGCCATATCCCGCAGATAGCATCAGCAAACCGTGCTCTTGCCAGGTACGACGGCATTCTCAATGCGATCCCAAACCCCGAACTCCTCCTCTCCCCACTCCTGACACAGGAAGCAGTGATCTCGTCACGAATCGAGGGCACACAGGCATCGCTTAAGGATGTCATGAAGTTTGAGGCAAACCCAAAAGATCCGATCAGCGATGCAAGCCTTGCCGATATCCAGGAGATCATCAATTATCGGGAAGCACTTCGCACGGCGGTTGATGCCCTTAAATCCCAAAGTCTGGACATACCACTTATCTGCAATCTGCACAGGATTCTCCTGACAGGCAGCCGCGGTATGAACCGTGAACCAGGATGCATCCGCTCAATCCAGAATTTTATCGGGCGGGATGCAGATATTGAGCATGCAATCTTTGTCCCACCTTCACCAGATAGTGTGTTAAGAGTGCTTGCAGACTGGGAGAGCTACCTGAATTATGAAGAGAGGGATGTTCTTGTCCAGTTATCAATACTCAAAGCACAATTTGAACTTATTCACCCGTTCTCCGATGGAAACGGACGAATAGGCCGAATGCTTGTCCCGCTGATCCTGTACAAAAAAGCACTGATAGGAAGCCCTATGTTCTACATCAGTGACTATCTTGAGAGGAACAGACCACTCTATTACGAACGGCTCCTTGCCATTTCACGGGATCGGGACTGGAACGGATGGATTGCATTCTTTCTCCATGCCATTGAGGAGCAGGCGGAAACCAACGGCAGGACAGCAAGAACAATTCTGGATCTCCATAATGAGATGAAACAGACAATTCCAGAGATAACACGATCGCAGTATGCCGTTGCCGCAATCGATGCCCTCTTCAGAACACCAATCTTCACTCCATCTGAATTTTACGACCAAACAGGGATCCCAAAGAAAACAGCGAATCGGATACTTCAACAACTCCGTGAACAGGAGATCATTACCATCCTGGCTGAAGGAAGCGGGCGTCGTGCTACAACCTATCTCTTCCCCCGGCTGATTGCCATCACAGAAGGAGACAGACTGTAGGAGAGGATGATAGTACTTACGATCACCGTACCTGCATATGTTACAGAACGAAACAGTTCTTATCCCGGACACCTTTTGCAGCCACCAGATCATCTCGAAAAACCAGGCCGCCGGGATATATTGTGGGTCATGTACGAACCACAAAGATATTAGTGGGACATGAGCCGGAGAATATGTCCCACAAATCAGATTGTGGGACACAGATGACACAAAAACAACACGAACCCGCATTCATCAAAACCTCAAGAGATCAATATCCAGCCAGGCCAGATCGTCCTCAGGAAATGAGTTTTTCACAGGGCGTTTTGGGAGAGGGGAGAAGATATCCCCTCTCTTTATCCATAAAATGAAGAGATCCGGGATTGTCTAAACACAATGTACAGGGTACTAAGGAATACTCCTTACTCCTCACTGCTCATCCTTATGATACAGATCAAGAAAGATGAGCAGATCCTCCTTGGCATCATAGCAATATGATAGCCGGAATGGAGGAATATACACCTCCCGCGTATCTTTCCGGGCATACCTCATTGGTTTTCCAATCTCAGGATCCCCGATGATCCTGATAATCTGTTGCTTCAACCGTTGCTTTGTTCTGGAATCCCGTATCTTTTTAATCGTCTTTTCAAACGATACATCATATGCAACGGTTACCATGACTTCAGCTTATGAAGGAAGTCAACATCCTTTTCTCTGGTAAATTCTCCTTTCTCAAACTCCAGATAGGCTTTCTCTGTCCGCTCGGCGAACCTGAGATCATCTTCCAGTGCCGGTTCAAGATCATCAAGCGGCTTTAAGATAAAACGGCCTCCATCCCTGATGATGACGAGCTGTTCCCCCTCATCAAGATCTCTCCTCATCGATGCCGGGATGACGATCTGACCCTTTGAACTCATTCTGATAATTCCGATCTCCATATGCAATCAGTAAGATATATCTTACACACACATATATGAGCCTATGCATTCTGGATATGGAAACTGTTCACGAGCGTGTCGCCACATCCCCGAATCAGTTCAGGAGCATCGATGCAGTATTTCTGAAACAGGCGGCACATAAGCAGGAGCGAACTCACCACCCCCCAAAATCATCGAGTATAGTCGACAGTTTTTCCAGAAATCATCGACTATAATCGACGATTATTCACCATCAGCTGAAGGTCTTAATACCAGTACCTGAGGATTGCCCAGAGTCAGCATCTCTCTCTTTCTTGGAAACGCAAAAAGGAAAACATGGATTCATCGTGATTCGAACACGAGATCTTTGCCATGTGAAGGCAATTCTTAAATAGCTCCGTTTTGGGAGATAAGACAAATTATGACGATTCGGATTTTTCAACCCCCTCGTGTGTAACCCCTAAATATAAATGGGAAATAGTTTACTTTTGCAAAGGAGAAATAAATGGACCGCGACTCCGGCGCGGAGCGATCCGCGGTGAGGTATCCTATTTCCTGAGACCCGTATTTGTTTCCAGGTAGTTCATCGTCAAGGAAAGATCTTCCTTGACTACTTGGCGCTTCTTTGAATCCACGTGCCCTCGAAAGACACGACTTCAATAAAAGATGAAGATGCCGGGATAATTTTCCGGCTTAGAGTTTCTCGATCAGTTCTACAGATTTAGGCACTTTACCCGTTTCCACCTTAATCGCATAATCATCAAAACTGCGTGCAGGTTTTGCTGCATCCTTTCTCTTCACGGAGATCAGATCGAATAATACGTGAGACGGAGCACAGCCGAGAGCCGATTCGTGTTTGAACACGAACAACTTTCTCGTTGCCATCTTACCGCGTGCTGCCGAGTGATCGTGTTCGAACAGATTGATCAAAGCTTCCCAGAGCAAAGAAAGATCTGTATCATTGAAACCGGTGACCTTCTGTGCAAGATTTGCAGAAATATACCCCTCAACACGGTAAAGAGCATACGGGACGATGTGTTTTCTTCCCATTTCATGCTCCTTCTTCTCTGCATCCTCTTTATTCGTCACTGCGACACGGGTAATCGTGATCTCCTGAGGCACGATCGGATCGATACTTCGGGCGAAATTGATTTGGACTGGACCCCTGACCTGTCCGCAGTTCACCTTTGTCGTCATGACCGCACCAAAAGCCCGGATATCGTAGAAGTTTTCACACATGAATCCCGTGATCTTTTTTGCATCCGCTTCATCTTTCGGCAGTTTCTTCTCTTCAGGTTTCATGTCATATTTCTTGTAGGCAAGCTCGTGCTGAGCATTCAAAACAGCTCCGTCGCGAACATAGATCTGGAAACCAGGTTCTTCCTCCTTGACCGTTGCCACGTAATCCCGGATCTTTCTCTTGATGCAAACATCCGTCACGATTCCGTAACTCGTCTCCGGGTCGATCCTGGGCATATTTCCTGCATCCGGATCGCCATTCGGGTTACCGTTTTCCACATCAAACAACATTACAAATTCATATCTGTTTTCAATTGCCATTTTTCAAGCCTCCTGTGATTCTCTGTCTTCTTTTTTCGTGTAGATAAATTCGCGCTGGTGATAGTAACCCAGAACAAACTTTCCCTGTTCTTCCAGATTGAATGCCGCCGGGAATTCGGTAATGCCGGACAATATCGCCTCCATCTGTTTATCATGATACCTTCCGTCGGTCTTTGCGATATGATGCTGCGATAAATTCAGCAACGTTGGAAACACCAGTTTCGGGTTCGCCGAAGCCGATGCAAAAAAACGAGACCGGATGGTTGATGTGCCGTTCGCTTTCTGCTGCAATGCCTCCATCACAGCGAACAGCCTTCCAAGAGAATAGGCTGTATCTGTTGATTTTTGATTTAGACTCACTGTTAATTCCTCCATTTTTTCCGCCATGTTCTGTTTCTGATAATACCGTCTCAGATAAGCTTTCAGATATCCTACGCGAATAAAATCGATACCGTAATCATCGCCTGCCTCGGCACGTATCCTCATCAAAACAGCTGAATATACCGATGTCGGATACATATCTCCGGAGATGACTGCCCGAAACAAAGCGGTCTCATATGATGAGGGGACATTCTCCCACCATTTTTTACTGGACTTAACGGTAATGCTTCTCAGAATATCCCCTATCGACACGATCCTCGTTTTGAGTTTCGCGGATTTCACCACATCCATATTTTCGGCATGTGCGCCTATCTTCAGAATAAAATTCTCAAGAGTGTCCTCATACCAGAATCTGATAGATGCCCGGGCGACATTTGGACCAAGACCCAGGATGTACGTTTTCACCTTAAAATCAGGATCGTTCACTGCCTGACCGGATCTGACTTTTTTCAGGATGTCAAGAATGTGCTGTTCGGTTAAGCGATCCGAAGTGTCAGATTCCTTTGGAGAATCTGCACCAAGTAGTGCCGAAATAAGAGATAAGGCCTTGCTGTCATCTTTCTTGTCTGTCCAGAATACAACGGTCGAATCCCCGATCTGGATCCTGCTGTCATTTTTAGAAAGAAGATAATTCAGAGCGGTCGTATATGCAAACATCGCTTTTTCTGAAACGGGTGCATTGTAACTCTGGGTTTTTCCATACGAAGTGACCGATGGAAAATTGAACCCGACGATAACACAACCGGTCGGATTTGCGTCTGCCACTCCTTTGAGTATGTTATGCGTTTTTGCAAGAGGCTGATTCGAAAGTCCGGTAACCAGACACTGTCCGCGTTCTTCCGAGCAGGATGAAGCATTGCAATACGTCTCCCAGACGTTCTTTGCTTCGGATCGGTCGTGGATGTAGCCTTTTTCATCCGTGAGGCGGAACACGATGTTCCCGCTCTGATAGACCGGATGATCTGCCAGAATATCGAGAGGGATACCATCCACCCTGTTTTTGAGAAATGCGATTACCGCCCTGAGTCCGGCATCCTCGGATGAACCGATGATTTTCTGATAGGCATCATACGCACTGCGCAAACGTTCGGGTATCGGGATCAGATTTTTCTCCTTTTTATCATACTCGAAACCAAGGAGATACTTCGCATTATCACAGAGGAAGTAGGGCGGCGGATTTTTTCCTGACCGACCGGATTGTTCCGGGACCCTCATCATTACCCGCTGTTTATTCTCAACCAGAGTGATAATGCCGTTAAAATCCCCATTTCTGGACAATTCGACCGCATACGAACACGGCACACTCGAATAATTTGGTTGGGCAACTCCCGATCCAGGGTCCAAAACGAGATTGTCGTATAACTCACACAAGGCTGTAAGAATCATACGTTCACCTCTTTGTGAAACGATTCCGGGATCGTAATGACACCTTTATGCATCTGCGCACGGAAAAATTTCGGCGTCATTTTATCGCTGAAATTAATATCGTAGAGCATCCATCCAAGATCCCGGTCTTCATCAATGGGGATCTTCGAGAGCGGTTCTTCCACCAGTTCAAATGAAACGGGAAACTCTCTGCATCCGAAATAAGGCTGGTGATGACACTGACCTTTCCGTGCCCTTCGGAGAAATATATTGTAATGTTTCTCTTCAGTGTCATCTTTGCCTGCCTTATTTGTCAGTTCAAAGTGAGCTTTGATAATGTACTCAACATTTTTGAGCATCAGGGTCGCCCGCTGCTGCCGGTCCTTTTGGGTGTTTTGATAGAAAGGTTCTGCAGACCCTTTTTCAGAAACAGTTTTCATTAATGAACCGGGATTTTTCATGATGGAGGAGACTTCATTTCGTCTGATATTGGAAAATGCGATCGGCTGCATGACCTGAATCTCATCGATCACCCAGCGGATGGCGGGTTTCCAATGGATCGCCTCCAGGATCCCCCGTGCTGCTGATGGGGTCATCACATCATAACTTACCCGTTCGACCTTCATTTCAGGCCGGGTAAAACATGCGTAATCTCCCCATACTCGTAATGTAATTCCGTAGATAGTATCACCTCCTAAAGAAACGAGAATAAAAAATAAATTTTATTCAGTAAAAGTAAATTAAAACCAGGGGTATGTAAATATATCCTAATTACCTAGGATTTAGAGAATATAATCAAACATTTCCGGGTTTCCGGAAAGATGGATCCCTGTGTCCCGGGCGTAATATCGGCTTTGATTCTTCAAAAAAACGAAGCTGTCGCCTACTAAGCTTAATGCGCCCTCGTCATTAAGGTGATCAAGGTCTTTTTTTCTCACGTTCACACAGTAGGGTGAGATCTTTCTGATAAAACTGCGGATGAAATCAGGAGAATAATTATTTATGAGTCTCTCCGCTCCATCGTCGAAGGGAATGATGACTGCACATCCGCTGTCGGATATCAGTTTGAATTTATCCGAAATATCGGCAAATGGAAATGCCGTTTCCGTGGACTTAATTCCCTGCCGGCAAAGTCCGAGGATCTCTTTGTTGTCGAGCTGTTCTTTTCGGATATCAAAGAGTTTAGAGAAGTATTTCGCTATCGTATCAAGAGACAGATAATCCTCGGTCTGGATACTGTGAGATATTTCTGCAGTCTGTTTTACATATCCAGCTCCGGAATACGTTTGTTCGGGAGTGAAAATGTACACGTTCCCGCTGGGAAGTTTACCTTCACGATTACATCTTCCTGCAGCCTGAGTTATTGAATCAACTCCTGCCAAAGAACGATACACGACCGGGAAATCGATATCGACTCCTGCCTCGATGAGCTGGGTCGAGATGACACGGCAGGGTTCTTTGTTTTTGAGTTTTTTCCGTATTGTTTCTATGACCTGTTTTCGATGCTTCGGACACATGTTTGTGCTTAAGTGCAGGGTATCTCCCGCTTCTTTCACCAGATCGTAGAGATCTTTTGCATGCTTTTTTGTATTAACGATGCAAAGGACCTGTTGTTCGGATTTGAGGCTGGAAGCGATTTCGTCTATTGTTTTATAACCGAGGTCGTATGCATCTGCCCGTTTCATTATCTTTGCAAGTTCCTGGTAGTTTGGAACGATGTTCCTGACCGATGTGCCTTTCGGGAAAACCTCGTTTTCTACAAAGTCAGGCTGGGTCGCCGTACAGAGAACTACGGTACAGTGATAATTGTTCACGAGTTCAGAGAGTGCATACATGCAGGGAAGGAGAAATTCGTTAGGAAGAGCCTGGACTTCATCTAAGATTATTACACTGTTTGCGATGTTGTGGACTTTTCTGGCCCGTGACGGGTGGGAGGTGAAGAGCGATTCAAAGAACTGAACATTCGTGGTGAGAATAAGAGGGGCATTCCAGTTTGCGGCTGCGAGTGAGAGATTTTTATTTTCTCCTTCCGGGGAGTCAGGTTCGACCGTAGTCCCGGTCGGAAGAACGAAGTTTGAGTGGTGTTCAACGATATTGTTCCGACCAAAAATATCGGCATAGACTTTGGCATTTTGTTCGATGATCGAGGTGAAGGGGATCGTGTAGATTATCCGGGTCTGGTTATTTTTTATGGCGTGTTTCAGCGCGAAAGAGAGGGAGGAGAGAGTTTTCCCTCCGCCTGTCGGAACGTTGAGAGTGAAGATCCCGGGTTCTGTTTGAGCTGCTTTGTTGCAGGATGTGAGGATGTCGTTTCGGATCTTGTCAAGGTCAGAGGCTACCTTGAACTCTGCCATCCGTGCATCAAGTTTGTTATTATATTCACTCAACGAGGGAAACATTCCTTCCGTTACATATCCATCCCATCGTGCAGCATCAGTTCTGTCTGCATCGACCAGACAGGAGTAAAGGAAGTGGGTGTAGAGAAAAAGCGAGAGAGCGAATTCGCTTTTGAATTCGTTTTGATCGAGTTTGGATTGATCTTTCGGGAAGAAGGTTTGCGTGTTGAAAAAATCCGAGAGGTCCGGAAACGATTGGGAGATCTCAGTTTTCCATGCGGCAAATAATTCCGGGTCGGAGTTTTGGAGACGCTGAAATAATCCTGATGCATTGGCGTTTCCGCGATTCGGCAGTCCGCCGTGGTGTCCCGCGATCACATAGGACATGAGATGATAGGCAAGCGATGAATGAAGATCCTGCTGTTTTGCGGCAAGAAGATAGGCAGTTTTCGCTCCGGCGGTCGAGTGATCCGTCTGAATTTTTTCTCCTCTGATGCGTTTCTGGAAGTCATCGGAGTATTTGCCTATATCATGGAGCAAACCGCAGGCTTCACCTATTTCCCTGGTGGTGAAGGTTTCCGCATATGTTCCGGCAAGAATGGATACGTTTGTCAAATGATCGAGAAGGGTTTGAAATTTTGTTTGGTCTTCATTACATCGCGCATAGTATTCGGTCATCGTATCAGTCTGGAATGTTCTTCTTTTGCATCGTAGTGACGAAATAGTTATGCAAAAAAAAAATCGCCGGTATCTGTAATTGGACGGCATTCTATCATAATTACCAAGATACTTTCATGTTTGTTCACTCTGTATTATCAATTAATGAACCCGGATGATTATCTCATGGTAAGCGGGATCCAGCATTTTGCATTCTGCCCGCGCCAGTGGGCACTGATCCACGTAGAACAGCTCTGGGCGGAAAACGCACTCACATTTTCGGGAAAACTCATGCACGAAAAAGCCGACGATCCCTTTTTTGTGGAGGCAAGAGGCGATATCCTTGTTTCCCGCAGTATCCCGCTCGTATCCCACGATTTGAAGATCTATGGTATTGCAGATGTCGTAGAGTTTCACCGGTCTTCATCCGGGGTAACCATTCCAAACAGGGATGGATCATGGATAGTTGTCCCTATAGAATACAAGCGGGGTAAGAAAAAGGAAGATGACTGTGACGAGGTCCAGCTCTGCTGTCAGGCGATGTGTCTCGAAGAGATGTATGGGACAAAAATTCCCAAAGGTTATCTGTATTACGGAAAAACCCGCCACCGAACGGAGGTGATCTTTGACGAAGAATTACGGGAGCATGTCGTTTCCCTTATCCGGGAAATGTATGCTCTCTACGAAAACGGGATCACGCCCGCCGCCGAACTGAAAAATCAGTGTGCCAGTTGTTCGATCCGAGATCTCTGCGTTCCAGTCATATCTTCACGAAAAAAGTCCGTTGACCGATATCTTGATTCAGTACTCCAGGAGTATGCTCATGAGAAAACTGCGTAATGTTTTGTATGTGACAAATCCAAAGTCCTATCTTTCTCGGGATGGGGAGAGTATCGTCGTGTCCGTTGAGAATCAGGAGCTTGCCAGAGTTCCGATCCATAATCTGGAGGGGGTCGTATGTTTTGGTTTTATGGGAGCAAGTCCCGGAATGATGGCGCTTTGTACGGAAAATGATGTGGGTATGTGTTTTGTTTCGCCTTATGGAAAGTTTATGGCGCGGGTCGGGGGTAAGGTTTCGGGAAATGTGCTGCTTCGCAAACGTCAGTATGCCGTTTCGGATGATGAGGATGCGTCGAAGAAGATCGCGGCATATTGTATACTTGGGAAGCTGATGAATTGCCGGACGGTTCTTCAGAGATTTTCCCGCGATTATCCTGATATGGTGTCGGGTGAGTTCGAGCAGAATTTCAAACGGCTGTCGGAGGGGATCCTCGAAATACGTGCCAAGACCTGCGGTTCGCTGAATGAACTGAGAGGGTTTGAGGGTATATTTTCGAAGTATTATTTTAATTGTTTCGATGATCTGATTTTGTCGACGGAGCCGGAGTTTTCTTTTGAGAACCGGTCGAGGCGTCCGCCTCTGGATCGGGTGAATGCTTTGCTTTCATTTTCCTATACGCTGATCGCTGCCGATTGTGCATCTGCTCTGGAGTCGGTTGGTCTTGATCCGCAGGTGGGATTTCTGCACAGGGTCCGTCCAGGGAGGCCGAGTCTGGCTCTCGATCTGATGGAGGAGTTCCGTCCGTATCTGGGGGACCGGTTTGTGCTGAGTCTCATCAATAATCGTGTGGTGAAGGCAGGTGATTTCAGGGTGAAGGAGAACGGAGCGGTTTTGCTGACTGATGATGCACGAAAGACAGTTCTGCAGGCATGGCAGAAGCGAAAGAAGGAGGAGGTAATGCACGGATATCTGGAGGAGAAGATTCCGATCGGTCTTTTGCCGTATGCCCAGGCAATGCTTCTCGCACGATCCCTCAGGGGAGATATCGACGGGTATCCGCCGTTTGTGGTGAGGTGAGAGATGTTTGTTTTGGTTACATATGATGTGAATACAGAGACGCCGGAGGGAAGACGTCGGCTTCGTCAGGTCGCAAAGATTTGTAAAAATTTTGGGGTGAGGGTGCAGAACTCGGTGTTTGAGTGCGTGGTGGATTCAGTACAGCTGATGGATCTGAAGTTCAAGATAGGAGAGGTTATTAATCCTGAGACGGATAGTGTCAGATATTATAATCTCGGAAAGCATGGAAGGGAGCATGTTGAACATGTGGGAGCAAAACCGGGTTTGAATGTGGATGATGCGCTGATTTTTTAGATTTTTTTTCGCGAAGGGGTTGTGCACATGATTTTACCGGGGAGTTCGCGATGTCGCAGATTTTTGTTTTGTTTTTAAGTTTGGTGAAGATATCGAACAATTCCAATGGAGCCTTCAGCTTTGCGTGTGGAAATTTCTCCTGATGAGGGAGGGAGAGAATTATATGCGTGTGGTTATCGTATATTAGAGTTAGAGTCGTGCCCCCCGTGGGCAC
>NPIG01000308.1_pt2 | contig 24885 bp, 30 predicted proteins | sample 8637441 | NCBI WGS metagenome assembly NPIG01 (sample SAMN07420675, study PRJNA396082) | bioreactor metagenome | isolation source: sample BR6 brine-fed electro-methanogenic bioreactor BR | place: Japan: Kochi | collected 2016-06-14 | reverse complement strand
GCGCGGCGCTGCTGCCGCTGACGCTGGCGCCCACGCTCTCCCCCGCCATGCTGGGCCATGCGATTGCCCTGCACGGGCTTGGCTATGACCTCGGACTGATCTTCTTCGGGGTCAATTGCGCGGTCATGGCGGCGATGCTGCGCCGCGCCGGTCTGGCCGGGCGGCTTCTGCCGCTGGCCCTGGCCGGCTCCGGACTGGTCTATCTGACCGGAAGCCTGACCGCGCTGTTCGCCCCGGCGCTGAACGCCGCGATGCAGCCTGCCTATGCCCTGCCGCTCTTGGCCGAAACCGCGTTCTGCCTGTGGCTCATCCTGCGGTCTCTGCGACCGGCCCCCGCAGCGCTGCAAGCAGCCTGACCATATCCTCGGGCAACGGCGCCTCGAAGCGCAGCGCCGCGCCCGTTACCGGGTGCTCGAACCCCAGCACCGCCGCGTGCAGGGCCTGGCGCGGGAACCCGCGCACCGCCTCCAGCGCCGCCTCGGGCAGCGCCTTGACCGACAGCTTGCGCCGCCCGCCATAGACCGGATCGCCGATCAGCCCGTGGCCCGCATGCGCCATATGCACGCGGATCTGATGCGTCCTCCCGGTCTCCAGCCAGCAGGCCACCAGCGCCGCCACCGGCGGGGTGCCGAACCGCTCCTCCACCCGCACCCGCGTCACCGCGTGCCGCCCGCCCTGGAACAGCACCGCCTGGCGCTGCCGGTCGGTCTTATGGCGGGCCAGCTGGGTGGTGATCTTCATGATGTTGCCGGGCTCGAAGCTCACGCCCTTGACCCCGCGCAGGCGCGGGTCGTTGGCCTCTGGCACGCCGTAGCACACCGCCTGGTACAGCCGTTCCGCCGTATGCGCCTCGAATTGCGCCGCCAGCCCCTGATGCGCCGCGTCGGTCTTGGCCACCACCAGCAAACCGCTGGTGTCCTTGTCGATCCGGTGCACGATGCCGGGCCGCTTCACGCCGCCCACCCCGGACAGATCGTCGCCGCAATGGTGCAACAGCGCATTGACCAGCGTCCCCGAGGGGGTGCCCGGCGCGGGGTGCACCACCATGCCCGCAGGCTTGTTCACCACGATCAGCTCGTCATCCTCAAAGACCACGTCCAGCGGGATCGCCTCGGGGCCGATATGGCTGTCTTCCGCCGCCGCCACCACGATCTCGATTTGCGCCCCCTCACCCACGCGCGCCTTGGCATCGGTGACCGGCGCACCGTCCACCCGCACCGCGCCCTCGGCGATCAGCCGGGCCAGCCGGGTGCGCGACAGTGCCGCCTCGTCTGGCACATCGCGCGCAAGCGCCTTATCAAGGCGGGGCGGCGGATCGGCCGCGATCTCGAAACCGACAATACGGCTGGCCATGACTGAACCCCTGCCCCATTCCGAAGACGCCGCGCCCGAACCCGGGCACCTGCGCCTGTTGCGCCTGATGGTCACCACGCTCACCGCGGTGATGATCGTCGGCGTTGTAGTGGTCGTCGGCCTGCTTGTCACGCGGCTGTCGGACGACACCCCGCCGCTGCCCGACACGATCACCCTGCCCGGCGGCGCCAAGGCGCAGGCGGTGACGATGGGGCCGGGCTGGTACGCGGTGGTCACCGACGATCAGCGCATCCTGATCTTCGACGCCACGACAGGCAACCTGCGCCAGACCGTCGAGATCGAGTAACAAGCCGCAGCGCTGGCGAAACCGTTTGAATTCGGAGGGGATGGTACCGCCTCCCCGGCTTGAACGGGGGACCTCTGGATCCACAATCCAGCGCTCTAACCAACTGAGCTAAGGCGGCACTGGTGGGCGATTTAGCCAACCGCTCCGGCGATTGCAAGCGGTTTACAGATCAATTCTCCAGGTTTGTTCGACCAGGTCCACGCCAAAGGAATGCACCGGCTTGCTCTCGGTCAGGCGCCATCCTGTCGCCGCATAGAGCGCGCAGGCGGCCCGGTGGCTCTCATGCGTCCAGAGCACCATGTCCCGATACCCCTTGTCCCGCGCGAAGCCCATGCAGCGGGCCAGCAGCCGCTTGCCCAGCCCCTTGCCCCGCGCCCGCGGGTCCAGCAGGAACAGCCGCAGCTTGGCGGTGCCGCCGCCCGCGTCGACGCAAAAGATGCTGCCCAGCCGCGCGCCGTCCTCCTCCGCGATCCAGCCCTGCTCACGCGCCGGATCGTGAGCGGCGATGAAATCGTCAAGGATACCGGCCACCAGCGGGCCGAAGCTGTCGTCAAAGCCCTCGTCGCGCGCATAAAGCGTCTGGTGCCGTTCGACCAGCCAGGCGGCGTCATCGGGGCGGAAGGGGCGCAGGATCACATTGCTCATGCGTCCAACAAGCCCCCAAACCGGCTTGATTTACAACCCCCTGCGGGATAGCAGGGGCGCCTGAGTCAGCGGAGGCCACAATGGGCATCAACACCGAACGCGATATCGAAGCCAACCTGCAGATCGGCCCCACCGACAAGGGCATGGTGCGGATCTTTGTGGAATCGCAGGGGATCGAGGTGCCGATGGACTTCGAGCCCGAAGAGGCCGAGGAAATCGCCGAAGAGATTCGCGCCGCCGCCCAGGCCGCGCGCGGCGTCAAAGGCTGACGCCCGCCACCCCCGCCACACCGGGATCGCGCAGCGCCTGCAGCCGCCGCGCCGCATGGGTCGCGAACTTCTGGATCAGCACCTTGCGCCGCGCCGGCGCCAACCGGTCCTCCGGCGCCATCCGCACGATCTCGGCGTCATAGGCATCGGCGATGATCATCCCGGTGCCCTCGGGCAGCATTTCGTTGGGAAAGTCGATGTCGACCGCCCAGAAATAGCGGTCGCACCAGTCCAGATAGCCCTGCCACTTGTTGTCCGACTGGAAATCGGCGCGGCTCGACTTGCACTCGATCACCCAGATCTCGCCCTTCGGCCCCAGCCCCATCACATCCACCCGCAGCCCCCGGGTGGGCACGAATTCCTCCACCGACACGAAGCCGTGCTGGCGGGACAGGTGGCGCGCCACCCCGCGGGCGAGTCGTTGTCCGGGCTGCATCTCTTCTAGCATGGCGCGAGGGTGAACAATTCATGAACAAAAATCAAGCCCGCCCCCGCTGGCCGCTGTGCTCGTCCAGAGACCCCGCCGGCGCCCCGTCCCGCGACACCTGTTCCGGCCCGCGGCCCGCCGCCAGCGGTTCGTTTTGACACGATCGCCCCTTGCCTCGCCCCCGCCAACCCCCTACCTGTGTCGGGTGGCGGGTTCTGCCCTTCTCGTGAACGGTTGCATTCCGGTGGCCTTAAGCAATTCCGAGGGAGCTGGCTCTGTTCAGGTCCTGGCCTGATTACCTGGCGCCCACCTGTATATACAGGTCCTCGGGAATCAAAACCACACGGTTGCCTGGTGGTCCCGCCACATGATCCTCCCCGCGCCTGTTATCGCCACCCTGCGTGTCGCCACCGATTCCCTGTCATCCCGGCGAAAGCGGGGAGCTCTCAACACAAGCGCCAATGTGAGGAGATCCCCGCCTTCGCGGGGATGACAGCAACGAAAACGCCCCGCAGGAAACCTCCGGGGCGTCGTTCTGTCTGTCCTGATGAACCGGCTCAGCGCCGGCGCTGCATCAGCCGGGCGCGAGGGCCCTCCTCGACCGGGACCGGCACGGTGCGGAATTCCTGCGCCCGCACCGGGGTGTTGCCGCGCGGACCGCTGTCCTCGCGCTCGGCCATGGCCATCACCGCCCAGGCGAACTGCACCCCGGCGAACACGATGCCATGGGCGAACCACAGCACCACCACCGCCAGGACCCCGGCGTCCGAGGTGCTGACCAGGTGCCACAGGTGCATCACGTCGAACCACAGCAGCATCGCCACGAACCCCGCGGCAATGGCAAATCCGATCAGGACGTTCTTGATGTAAAGCTTGATCAGTTTGGGCATGTCTCATCTCCAGTGCCCCGATGGTATCACGCCGGCCGGCGCCGTCCATGCCGAACTGCCGTACATGTCGTCGCAGGAGCGGTTTGCCGCCAATATGGGGAGGACATGGACAAGCCCCGAACCGGGGCGCCTCAGAACGCCTCCGGCCTGGCCTCGCGCGCCATGTGGTCGAGCACCGCGTTGACGAATTTCGGCTCGCGCCCCTCGGGGAAAAACGCCCGCGCGATATCGACGAACTCGCTGATCACCACCTTGGGCGGCGTGTCGCTCTGTACCAGTTCGGCCCCGGCGGCCCGGAACAGCCCGCGCAGGGTCGGGTCGATCCGCGCGATCGGCCATTTCGCCACCAGCGCCCGGTCGGTCATCTGGTCGATCCGCGCCTGGTAATTCACCGCATCCGCGATCAGATTGCGGAACAGGTCGACGTCCCCCTCGATCATCTCGGCGCCGCCCTCGTCGAAGGCCGTGCCGAACCGGTGGTCGAGGAATTCCTTCACCACCTGGTCCGACGTCTGCCCCGTCTGCTCCATCTGGAACAGCGCCTGCACGGCATACAGCCGCGCGGCGGATTTCATCTTGCGTTTCTGGTTACCCGAAAGCGGCGCGCCCGTGGTGCTCATGCGGTGGAGGATCCGTCGTTGTCCCCGGCGAGGAGGATGGTTTCAGACGGCGGCCGGAAGCCGACGCCCTTTTTCTGGCCGCCCCACTTACGGCCCAGCGCGATCAGATGCAAGGCCGCCGCGGCCGCGCCGCCGCCCTTGTTCTGATCGGCCGGATCGGCCCGCACCTCGGCCTGCGCGCGATTTTCCACCGTCAGGATGCCGTTGCCGATGCACAGCCCCTGCAGACCCAGCAGCTGGATCGCCCGGCTCGAATCGTTGCACACGGTCTCGTAATGGGTGGTCTCGCCCCGAATGACGCAGCCCAGCGCGACATAGCCGTCGAAATTCGACTTGCGGTCGGCGATGCCGATCGCGGTCGGCACCTCCAGCGCGCCGGGCACCTCGACCAGCTCCCAGCTGCCGCCCGCCGCCTCGATCTCGGCCTTGGCCCCGGCAATCAGGTTGTCGGCGATGTCCTTGTAATAGGGCGCCACCACAATCAGCAGCTTCACCGGCGCATCGAACTCCGGGCGCGGCAAAATGTAATGGGTTTCATGTCCGGCCATCTCAGCCCTCCATCAGGATCGGGCGCGTGCCCGTGATTGTCAGCCCGAAGGCGTCGAGTCCGACATAACGGGTGCGCGGGTTGTCGGTCAGCAGGATCAGGTCATGCAGCCCCAGGCTGGACAGGATCTGCGCCCCCAGCCCGGTCTGCTTGATGGTGCGCGGCCCCTCGTCCTCGCTGGCGTAAAGCGCGTTGCGCGGCTGGCGGAACAGGCAGACCACCCCGCGCCCCTCCTCGGCGATGATCTCCATCGCCCGCGGCAGTTCGCGCGCAGGCTTCGGCCCCAGCCCCAGGATGTCCGAGGCTTCATGCAGCGCGTGGGTCCGCGTCAGCACTGGCTCCGGCGTGGAAATATCCCCCTTGATCATCACCACATGCTCGATTCCATGGGTCTGGTCGGTGAAGATGCGCAGCTCCCAGTCGCCGCCGAATTCCGAGGTGACGGCCTCCCGCGCGGTTTCGAACACCAGGTTGTCGTGCCGCGCGCGGTAGGCGATCAGGTCCGAGATCGTGCCGATCTTCAACCCGTGCTGCTTGGAAAACTCCACCAGGTCGGGCAGCCGCGCCATGGTGCCGTCTTCCTTCATGATCTCGCAGATCACGCCCGAGGGGTTTAGGCCCGCCAGACGGGAGATATCCACCGCCGCCTCGGTATGGCCGGCGCGCACCAGCACGCCGCCGCGCTTGGCCCGCAGCGGGAACACATGGCCGGGCGTGGCCAGGCTCGCCATCGTGTTCTGCTCGTTGATCGCGGTCGCGATGGTCAACGCCCGGTCCCCGGCGGAAATCCCCGTGCTCACCCCCTCGCGCGCCTCGATCGAGACGGTAAAGGCGGTCTCGTGGCGCGACGAGTTGTTCACCGCCATCATCGGCAGGCCCAGCCGGTCGATCCGCTCCGCCGTCATCGGCAGGCAGATCAGCCCGCGCCCGTGCGTGGCCATGAAATTCACCGCATCCGCATCGGCGAACTCGGCCGGGATCACCAGATCCCCCTCATTCTCGCGGTCCTCGTGGTCCACCAGGATGAACATGCGGCCCTGGCGCGCCTCCTCGATGATCTCTTCGATCGGGCTGATCGCGTCGCGCAGGCCGGCCTCGACCGGACCGGGGGTTTCGAAACTCATGGGACAGCGGCCTTTCTTGCAGCGTTCTCTGCGCAGATAGACCACAGCGCCTGCGAATGCCAGACCCGTACGCCGATGACGGTGCGCACATTGGGTCTGCAGGGCGGGCAGAACTGCGGCTGGTGACCCCTTCGAACAATGCCTTCGCGCGGACCGGGGCGCCCGCCGCCGCGCAATCGCCTCTGGACCGCGCGCCGCCCCACCGCATAGCCTGTTTCCAGGCAACCGAGGATCCCTATGCGCCTGTCCCGAATGATCACCGCCGTCGAGGCCCATGCCGAAGGCGAACCGGGCCGCGTCATCACCGGCGGCCTGCCGCCCATTCCCGGCGCTACCGTCTTTGAAAAAATGCAATGGATGCAGACCAACGCCGACGACATCCGCCAGCTGATGCTGCGCGAGCCGCGCGGGCATCCGGCGCTTTGCTGCAACGTCCTTGTGCCGCCCTGCGATCCCCGCGCCGATGCCGGCTTCATCATCATGGAGCAGACGGAATACCCGCCGATGTCGGGCTCCAACACCATCTGCGTGGTCACCGTACTGCTGGAAACCGGCATCCTGCCGATGCGGGAACCGCTGACCGAGCTGACGCTGGAAACCCCCGCCGGTCTGATCGGCGTGCGCGCGACTTGCGAAAACGGCAAGGTCACGCGGGTGGCGTTCCGCAATGTCCCCGCCTTTGCCCTGCACCTCGACGCGACGATCCAGGTGCCCGGCCTCGGCCCCGTCACCGTGGACATCGCCTGGGGCGGGATGTTCTTCGTGCTGGCCGAGGCCGCGCCGCTGGGCGTTTCGCTCGACGCCGGCAACGGGACCGAGATCGTGCGGGTCTCCGAGGCGATCCGCCACGCCGCCGCCGAACAGCTCCCCGTCGCCCACCCGGAAAACCCGGCGATCACCGGCCCCACCATCACCAACCTCTGGGGTCCACCCACGACGCCCGGCACCCACGGGCGCGGCGCGATCACCCTCTCGACCGGCCGGTTCGATCCTGCCCGCCCGCAAACGGCCCGCGGCATCCTCGACCGCTCCCCCTGCGGCACCGGCACCTGCGCCAAGATGGCGGTGCTGCATGCGCGCGGGCAACTGGCGGCGGGACAGGATTACGTCAACGCGGGTCCCCTCGGCACCACATTCACCGGCCGCATTGTCGAGGAAACCACCATCGGCCCCTACCCGGCCATCGTGCCCATGCTGGCAGGCCAGGGCTGGATCTACGGCACCGCGAACTGGACGCTGGACCCCAGCGACCCGTTCCAGACCGGCTACACCGTGGGCGACATGTGGGGCTGAGCCCAGGTGGAGATGCCAAAAGGATCAAGCATCAGAGCGGAGGGCAGCGTCCGACCGCGGGTGGAAACGGAGCGCCCGCCCATGGGGGCGGTCGGGCGCCGCCCGGCGGAAACGCCGGGAGACCCGGATGACCAAGGTCCTTTCCTGACCTCCCTTAGGTTCCGCCCACTCTGCGCTGCCTCGGGCGGGAGGATGAGTGCGGGCCGCGCCCGAAGGGCGCCCCCTACCCCGCCTCGTTCAGCCGCGCCACGTAGCGCGCCAGCGTGTCCACTTCCAGGTTGATGCGGTCGCCGACCTTCACCGCGCCCCAGGTGGTCACGGCCTGCGTATGCGGGATCACGTTGATGCCAAAGGTATCGCCCGCGACCTCATTCACCGTCAGCGAGGTCCCGTTCAGCGCCACCGAGCCTTTGGGCGCGATGAAGCGGGCCAGCGCCGGCGGCGCGCGGAAGGAAATCCGCGTGCTGTCGCCCTCGTCGGTCACCGCGATCACCTCGGCCACCCCGTCCACATGGCCCGACACGATATGCCCGCCCAGCTCGTCGCCCACCTTCAGCGCGCGTTCCAGGTTGACCTTCTGGCCCTCGCTCCAGCCGCCGATATTGGTCTTCGACAGGGTTTCGGCGCTGATCTCCACATCGTACCAGTCGGGACCCAGGTCGATCACCGTCAGGCACACACCGTCGCTGGCAATCGAGGCGCCGATGTCGATCGTCGCGGTATCGTAACCGGTCTTGATCCGCGCCCGCAGGTCGCCGCGCCGCTCCAGCTCGGCCACGGTGCCGATATCGGTGATGATCCCTGTGAACATGGCATGCCTCCTGCATCGGTTCCGCCCTGTGAGGTAACCGCCCGGCCCGCCCCCGGCAAGCCCCCGCTTGCGCCGATGCCACCACCGGGCCATAGTTCCGCCAAAATAAACGGTTACAGGGTGCCACCGGGTATTGTGGCGAACAGGCAGACAAATGACCGACCGAAACCAGAGCGAGCGCGTCTTCCTGTTTCTCCAGGGGCCCCACGGGCCGTTCTTCAACGCGCTCGGGCGCATGCTGCGCACCACCGGCGCCACCGTCTGGCGGGTGGGCTTCAATGCCGGCGACCGGGTATTCTGGCCCCACCGGTCCAGCTACATCCCCTATCGCGGCGCGCCCGAGGACTGGCCGAAGGAGATCGACCGCCTGCTGGGCCAGCGCGGCATCACCGACATCGTGCTTTACGGCGACACCCGCCCGATCCACGCCGAGGCGATCCGCGCCGCCCGGGCGCGCGGCCTCACCGTGCATGTGTTCGAAGAAGGCTACATGCGCCCCTATTGGGTCACTTACGAACGCGGCGGCTCCAACGGCAATTCCCGGCTGATGGAGATGTCCATCGCCGAGATGCAATCGGCGCTGGCGCTGTCGGACATGGAGGCACCGCTGCCCCCCGCCCATTGGGGCGACATGCGCCACCACATCTTCTACGGCGCGCTCTACCACTGGTTCGTGATGTTCTGGAACCGCGGCTACGGCAATTTCCGCCCGCATCGCGACCTGCCGGTGACCAAGGAATTCCAGCTTTATCTGAAACGCCTGCTGCTGATGCCGGCCCATGCCGTCGAACGCCGCCTGGCGACCTGGCGCATCCGCAACGGCGGCTTTCCCTACCACCTGGCCCTGCTGCAGCTGGAGCATGACAGCGCATTCCAGATGCATTCGCCGTTTACCACCATGACCGAGTTTCTGGCCCAGGTGATCGAGGGTTTTGCCCGCGGCGCACCGCATCACCACCACCTGGTGATCAAGGCCCATCCGCTCGAGGACGGGCGCGTCCCGGTCCGCGCCGAAACCCGCAGGCTGGCCCGGCAATACGGGCTGGAGGGGCGCGTGCATTACGTCCGCGGCGGCAAGCTGGCGCAGCTTCTCAACGACGCGCGCAGCGCGGTCACGGTGAACTCCACCGCCGGCCAGCAGGTGCTGTGGCGCGGCATCCCGATCAAGGTGTTCGGCCGCGCCGTCTATGCCAAGCCGGAGTTTGTCTCCGGCCAGCCGCTGCGCGATTTCTTCGCCTGCGCCGGACGCCCCGACAACCGCGCCTACAAGGATTACCGCCGCTTCCTGCTGGAAACCAGCCAGGTGCCCGGCGGCTTCTACTCCCGGCGCGGACGGCGGCAACTGCTGCGCCATGTGGTCGATATGATGCTCTCGCCCGAGGATCCCTATGATGCGCTGAAATCGGGCACAGCGGCACCACGGCAACACCTGCGCGCCGTGACCTGAGCCCCGCGCCGCCCGGTACTGGATTTTTGTGTCGGATTCCGATAGTTTGGGTAAAAAACCTGAGGCAGAACAAAACAGGTCGAGGAGACCGAGCAGTGAAACCCGTGACAAAACGATGGGTGAAACCCGTCGCGCTGCTGGCCGCGTTCGCGCTGCTGGCATCTTGTGCATTGCCGCGCGTCGGCCCCAACAAACGCGAAATCTTCGCCGGCTCGGTCCAGCGAGAGGGCGACGCCTATGTCGTCGCGGTCAATGACCGCGTCACCCGTGCCACCGCCGTGGTTCCGGCGCTGGGCTTCTCCAACGCCTTCCGGAATGCCGGACAGTTGACCTCCGATACCATCCGCCCCGGCGACATCCTGGGCCTGACGATCTGGGAAAACGTCGATGACGGCCTGCTCGCCGGCGAAGGCGCCAACTCGACCGTGTTGGAAGAGGTCCAGGTCGACAGCGCCGGCTTCATCTTCGTGCCCTATGCCGGGCGGCTGCGCGCGGCGGGGAACACCCCCGACCAGCTGCGCGAGATGATCACCGAACGGCTGCAGGACCAGACCCCCGATCCCCAGGTGCAGGTTCGCCGTGTCGCCGGCGACGGCGCCACGGTTTCGCTCGTCGGCGCGGTCGGTGCGCCGGGCGTCTACCCGATCGAACGCCCCACCCGCACCCTGACCGCCATGCTGGCCAAGGCCGGCGGCGTCGCGATCCAGCCCGAGGTCGCCCAGATCGTCATCAACCGCGGCCCACAGCAGGGCAAGATCTGGTTCCAGGATCTCTATGACAATCCGGAGCTGGACATCGCCCTGCGCGGCGGCGACCGCATCCTGATCGAAGAGGACACCCGCGCCTTTACCGCGCTGGGGGCGACCAGCGCCCAGGCCCGCGTCCCGTTCCAGACCCAGGAGCTTTCCGCGCTCGAGGCCATCGCCCAGGTCGGCGGGCTGATCTCCACCGCCTCCGATCCCACCGGCGTCTTCGTGTTCCGCAACGAACCGGCCGAGATCGCCAACCAAGTGCTGGGCCGCGACGACCTGCAGGGCGCGCAGCGCATGGTCTATGTGCTGAACCTGACCGAACCCAACGGCATGTTCGTGGCCCGCGATTTCGTCATCCGCGACGACGACACGCTCTACGTCACCGAGGCACCCTATGCGCAGTGGACCAAGACAATCTCGCTGATCGCCGGGTCGATCACCCCGATCTCCAGCGTGTCCTCGCTGGCGAGCGGCGGCTGATGGGATGACCGCCGATCACGGCACGACATCCGCCGGGGGCCAGCGCCCCCGGCTTTTCGTTTATAACGGCGGCTTCCTGACCCAGCGCCGGCTGCGCCGCATCCTCACCCTCGCCGGCTACCGCCTGCGCCTCGGGCTGCCCGGCCCGGATGACGCCGTCGCGGTCTGGGGCGCCAGCCCCACCGCGCTTCGCGGCCTTACGGTCGCCGCCCGCCGCAACCTGCCGGTGCTGCGGGTCGAGGACGCCTTCCTGCGCTCGCTCCACCCCGGCCGCGCGGGCGAGCCGCCCATCGGCCTCACCCTCGACTGGTCGGGGCCGCATTTCGACCCCTCGACACCTTCCGACCTCGAACGCCTCCTCGCCACCCACCCGCTGGACGACAGCGCCCTTCTCAACCGCGCCCGCGACGCCATCGTCCGGATCCGCGAGCTGGGCCTGACGAAATACAGCGGCTACGACCCAGACGCGCCGCTGCCGGAACCGCCCTATGTTCTGGTCATCGACCAGACCCGCGGCGACGCCTCGGTCACCGCCAGCGGCGCCGATGCCGCCCGGTTCCGCGAAATGCTGGTCTTTGCCCAGGTCGAGCACCCCGGCATGCCGGTCGTGATCAAGACCCACCCGGAAACCAGCCGCGGCTATCGCCCCGGATACTTCGGCCCCGGGGACGAGACCGACCGCGTGCGCCTGCTGACCGATCCGGTCGATCCCTGGGCCCTGTTCGAGGGCGCGGTGGGCGTCTATACCGTGTCCTCCCAGATGGGCTTCGAGGCGATCCTGGCCGATCACAAACCGCGCGTCTTCGGCCAGCCCTTCTATGCCGGCTGGGGCCTGACCCAGGACGAAGATCCGGTGCCCCGCCGCCAGCGCAGCCTCACCCGCGCCCAGCTCTTCGCGGCGGCGATGATGCTCTATCCCAGCTGGTACGACCCCTACCGCGACCGGCTCTGCGAGCTGGAGGGCGTTCTCGACACGCTGGAGGCACAGCTGCGCGCCTGGCGCGAGGATCGCCGCGGCTGGGTCGCCTCGGGCATGCGGCTGTGGAAACGCAAGCCCCTGCAGGCGATGTTCGGCACCGAAAAACGCATGATCTTTTCCGACGACGCGGCCAGGGCGGCGCAGACCGGCCGCCGCCGCATGGTCTGGGCCGCCCGCGCCGGCGATGATGACGCCGCGGTTCGCATCGAGGACGGCTTCCTGCGCTCCCGCGGGCTGGGCGCCGAGCTGGTGCCGCCCCTGTCGCTGGTGACCGACGATCTGGGCATCTACTACGACCCGCGCCGCCCCTCGCGCCTCGAAGCGCTGATCGCAAAACGGGCCGACCTGCGCACCGATCAGACCGCCCGCGCCGAGAAGCTGATCGCATCGCTGACCGGCGCCGGGCTCAGCAAGTACAATCTGGGCGGCAAAACGTACACTCTGCCCCCCGGCCATCGCATCCTGGTGCCCGGCCAGGTCGAGGACGACGCCTCGATCCGCACCGGGGCCGGCGCCGTCGACACCAACCTCGCCCTGCTGCGCGCCGCGCGCGCCGCCAACCCCGACGCGGTGATCATCTATAAACCGCACCCGGATGTCGAAGCCGGCCTGCGCCAGGGCGCCGCCGACCCCGAGGGGCTGGCCGACGTGGTCGCAACCGAAGCCGACCCCATCGCGCTCATGTCACAGGTGGACGAGCTTTGGACCATGACCTCTCTCATGGGGTTCGAAGCCCTCCTGCGCGGCCTGAAGGTCACCACCCTCGGCGCCCCCTTCTACGCCGGCTGGGGCCTGACCCGCGATCTGGGCGAGATCCCGACCCGCCGCAAAGCCCGCCCGACGCTCGAGGGGCTCGTCCACGCCGCCCTGATCGACTACCCCCGCTACCGCGACCCCCTCACCGGCCTGCCCTGCCCGGTCGAGGTAATCGTCGACCGGCTGACCAAGGGGGAGGTGCCCCGCCCGGCGCTCGCCAACCGCAGCCTGTCGAAGCTGCAGGGGATGTTTGCCACTTACGCCCATCTCTGGCGTTAACGGTGGATGGGGCTCCGCCCCCGGCCTGCGGCCTCCCCCGGGATATTTCCGGCCAGAAAAAGACCGACGCCGCGCAAGAGCTGCCGGTCCCCCTTCCTTTCACTGAAAATATCCCCGCCGGAGGCTCCCGCAGCCGGCCACGGGAGCGCCGGTTCAGGCCTCGCGCAGCGCGCGGGTCCAGCGGGCCATCGCATCCGCCCCCAGCGCGCGGGTCTCCAGCAGCTCGAACCGCGGCGCCTCGGCCAGACGACCCAGCCCCAGCGCGCCGATCGCCGGCAGCCCCTCGGCGCCGATGGCGAGACCGGCGGTGAAGCCGACCAGCTCATCCACCAGATCCTCGGCCAGAAGCGAGGCGGCCAGCGCGCTGCCGCCCTCGCAGAACACCCGCGTCAGCCCGGCGGACCCCAGCTGCTGCAGCACGTCATGCGGGTCGAGCTGCACGCCTTTCACCGCGCAGGGCAGCAGTTTCGCCCCCAGCCCCTCCCACGCCCGGATACGCTCAGCATCCGCGCCGTGACCGTGGCACAGCCAGACCGGCACCTCGCCCGCGCTGCGCGCCAGCTGCCCCAAGAGCGGCAGGTCGAGGTGACGCGACACCACCACCCGCACCGGCTGACGCGTCACCCCCAGATCGCGCACCGTCAGCGAAGGATCGTCGGCCCGCGCGGTCCCCGCGCCCACCATCACCGCGTCGTGGCGCGCGCGCAGCGCATGCACCGCGCGCCGCGCCTCCGGCCCGGTGATCCATTTGCTCTCGCCCGTGGCGGTGGCGATGCGCCCGTCGAAACTGGAGGCGAGCTTCAGGGTGACCAGCGGCCGCCCCTGTTCTGTCTTGAGGAAGAAGCCGGCGTGATCGCGCGCCGCCTGGTCGGCCAGCACGCCGGTCACCACCTCGATCCCGTGCATCCGCAGCCGCTCGAACCCCTGGCCGGACACCCGCGGATCGCTGTCCGTCAGCGGCGCCACCACCCGGGCGATACCGGCCGCGATCAACGCATCGGCGCAGGGCGGGGTCTGACCGTGATGGGAACAGGGCTCCAGTGTGACATAGGCCGTGGCGCCGCGCGCCATCTCGCCCGCCTGCGCCAGCGCGGCCGGCTCGGCATGCGGCCGTCCGCCCGGGCCGGTGGCGCCGCGGCCGACGATGCGCCCATCGCGCACGATGACACAGCCCACCGCCGGGTTCGGCCAGCAGCGCCCCTGCCCGCGCCGGCCCAGCGACAGGGCCAGCGCCATGAACCGCGTATCGGCGTCGCTCACTCTTCCGGCGCCGCGTCGGGCCGCAGTTCGTGCACGAAGCTTTCGAAATCGTCCGCAGCCTGGAAGTTCTTGTAAACGCTGGCGAAACGGACATAGGCCACGGTATCGATCCGGGCCAGCGCCTCCATCACGATCTCGCCGATCTTCTTGGACGGGATGTCGGTGTCGCCCATGCTTTCCAGCCGCCGCACGATGCCCGAGATCATCTGGTCGATGCGCTCGGGGTCCACCGGGCGTTTCTGCATCGAGATGCGGATCGAACGCTCCAGCTTGTCGCGGTCGAAATCCTCGCGCTTGCCGTTCGACTTGATCACCACCAGGTCGCGCAGCTGCACCCGCTCATAGGTGGTGAACCGCCCGCCGCAGGCCGGGCAGAACCGCCGCCGCCGGATCGCGACGTGATCCTCTGCGGGCCGTGAATCCTTGACCTGGGTGTCTATGTTTCCGCAAAACGGGCAGCGCATCAGCCGTCCCCCTCGTTCCTTGATCTGCCTCTCGTTGTGGGCGCTGTGGCACACTTATCCACAACTATAGGACACCCGCTAGGGTTTGGGTAGAGGGGAAATTCAACCCCAAGAATTAGGCGGTGAACCTTCGGCATCTTGCCTTTTGCGGCGGAAGGTGACCTAGTGCGGCGCACAGTGATCCAAGGGGTGGGCCTTTGCGGCGCGGTGGCGCCGCTTCCACATGTCCATGAATTTCGTCGCCTTCATCAACGGCATTGTCATGATGGCCATTTCGGCGCTGATGGCGCTGACCGCGGTGCTGTTTCCGACCACCGCGCATGAGTTCACCGAGGCTTTCGTGCTGACCGGGTTTCTCGGCGCCGTGGTCACCCTTGCCGCCGCCGATCCCGCGCCGGAACTGAGACCGCGGCATATCTTTCCGCTGACCGCCTCGGTCTGGCTGGTGGCGGCGCTTTGCGGTGCGTTGCCGCTGTTTCTGTGGCGGATGCCGGCGGCGGATGCGTTTTTCGAGGCGATGTCGGGGGTCACCACGACCGGGTCCACCGTTCTGAGCGGTCTTGATGCCACCCCGCATGGCATCCTGTTCTGGCGTGCCATGCTGCAGGCCCTGGGCGGGATCGGCTTCGTGGTCACCGGGGTCGCCCTGCTGCCCGTCCTGAAGGTGGGCGGCATGCAGCTGTTCCGCACCGAAAGCTCGGAACAGGGCGAGAAGGAACTGGCCAATGCCGCGCGGTTCGCGCTGGCCACGCTGAACGTCTATGCGGTGCTGATGGCCTGCTGTTTCCTGGTCTACCTGCTGGGCGGCATGTCGGTCTTCGATGCGGCGGTGCACGCGATGACGACCCTGTCGACCGGGGGCTATTCGAACTACGACGCCTCCTTCGGCCATTTCGAAAGCGCGTTTTTGCAATATGCTTCCACCGCCTTCATGCTGCTCGCCGGGTTTCCCTTTGCCTGGTACATCCGCGCGGTGCTGAAACGGCAGTTCGGCAGCGAGCAGATCGGGCGCTATCTCCAGGTGGTGGGCGCGGTGATCGCCGTGCTGACGCTGTGGCTGGTCACGACCTCGGGGCGCGAGGTCGAGCCGGCCTTCCGCGAGGTGGCGTTCAGCGTGGTCTCGGTCATCACCACCACCGGCTATGCGGTGTCCGACTACACCACCTGGGGCAGCTTCGCGGTGGCGGTCTTCTTCGCGATCACCGCGATCGGCGCTTGCACCGGCTCGACTTCGGGCGGGGCCAAGATGATGCGCTGGGTGGTGTTCCTCCGGCTGGCGCGGCGCGAGATCCGGCTGGTGCGGATGCCCCACGCGGTGGCCGCCGCGCGATACGAGGGGCGGCCGATCCAGATCGACGTGATCGCCGGTGTGACCACCTTCTTCACGCTCTATTTCGGCACCGTCGCGGTGCTGGCGATCGCGCTCGACCTGATCGGGCTGGACTTCCTGACCGCGCTCAGCGGCGCGCTGACCGCGGTGGCCAATGTCGGGCCGGGGGTCGGTGGGGTGATCGGACCGGCGGGCAATTTCGCCCCGCTCGGTGACGGGGCCAAACTGCTGATCTCGGCCGGGATGTATCTGGGCCGGCTGGAGATGATGACGGTGCTGGTGCTGCTGACCCCGGCCTATTGGCGCGATTTCTAGGGCCGGGCGGCGCGCTGGCGCCTCCGGCCCCCGTTGCGGCGCATCCGGGCTAGGCGGCGCAGCGGACCCGCCCTAGGATGATCGCGCAAAAAGGACACCAGCCATGCCCCAGGACCGCGGCGGCGAACCGCCCTGCTACGCCCATCTGCTTGATCCCGACGCCCAGACCCGGACCGATGTGGCCCGCTGGCGCCGGGCCGAGCGGGCGCGGCTGATCGCCGAGCGGCAGGCACGTCCGGTGCAGGACCGGCAAAGGGACGACGCGGCCCTGGCCGGCCGGCTGGACGATCTGCTGCGGGACGCGGTGGGCGAGATCGGCGGGCGCACCCTGTCGCTGTACTGGCCGTTCCGGGGCGAACCCGACCTGCGGGGCTGGGCCGAAAGCTGCCGCACGCGCGGCGCCCGCATCGCCCTGCCGGTGGTGGTGGAAAAGGCGCGCCCGCTGGTCTTTCGCGCCTGGGACGCCGCTGTGCCGCTGGAGCGTGGCGTCTGGGCCATCCCCGTCCCGCCCGCCTCGGCCCCCGTGCTGCGTCCCGATATCGTGCTGGCGCCGGTGGTGGGGCTTGATGACGCGATGTACCGACTTGGCTATGGCGGCGGCTTTTTCGACCGCACCCTGGCCGGCCTGGCCCGCAGCGGCCCGCGCCCCCTGGTGATCGGCGTCGGCTATGCCGACCAGCGCATCCCGACGATCTTTCCGCTGCCCCATGACATCCCGATGGACCGGGCGGTGCTGGCCTGATCCCTCGCGTCGAAACCGCCCGGCCACGGGCGATTTGGATCGAATTGACCGGGCCGGGCGGGAATCGTGCTATACTCGTGTTTTGCCGGAGGAGGACAACATGAGCGTTGCACGTGTTTCGGAAATCTCATCCACATCGAAGGTCAGCTTCGAGGACGCGATCCAGAAAGGGGTCGAACGGGCCTCGAAAACCCTGCGCAACGTCACCAGCGCCTGGGTCAAGGAGCAACAGGTCAAGGTCGACGGCGGCGCGGTCAGCGAGTACCGCGTCAACATGATGGTGACCTTCGTGCTGGATGACGCCGCCTGATCTCAGGCCCCGGAGGCCAGATGCGCCGCCACCCGCCGCCGATGCGGGGCATCGCGGTGCTCGAACAGGTAGACGCCCTGCCAGGTGCCCAGAACCGGCCGCCCGTCCGCGACCGGGATCGTCAGGCTGACCGGCAGCAGCGCCGCCTTGATATGGGCGGGCATGTCGTCCGGCCCCTCGTAGGTATGGCGCAGATAGGACATCGAGGGATCGGTGCTGGGCGGCACCAGCCGGCGGAAGAACGCCTCAAGGTCGCCGCAGACCTGCGGGTCGGCGTTTTCCTGGATCACCAGCGAACAGGAGGTATGGCGCACGAAGAGCGTCAGCAGCCCCTCGGCCACGCCCGTGCCCGCGACCCAGCGGGTGATCTCGCCGGTGAACTCGTAAAGCCCCGGTCCGGTCGTGCTCAGGTGAAACTCGGTCTGTGCCATGGGCTCAGTTAGGCCCGGGGCACCACCCCTGGCAAGGGCCTTCAGCCGGCCGCATAGGCCGCGCGCGCCGCGGCGATGGGGTCGGCATGCCGTTCGGCCCAATCGATCAGCGCCCCGAGCGGCGCCAGCAGCGACCGGCCCATATCCGTGAGCCGGTATTCGACGCTGGGTGGCTTGGTCGGGAACACCTCGCGGGAAATCAGCCCGTCCCGCTCCAGATCGCGCAGCGTCTGGGTCAGCATCCGCTTGGAAATATCCGGCAGCGCCCGGCCGATGGCGTTGAAGCGCGCCGGGCCCGCCTCCAGCGTCAGCAGGATCAGGATCGTCCATTTCGCCGCCACGTGATCCAGAATGTTGCGCACCGGGCAGTCGGAGACATGATGCCCCGCCTGCTTCCATGCCGCCAGACGGTCCGGCGCCTCGACATCGCGCATATCGGTTCCCTCCAGGTAACCTGGGCAGAAAAACCTGCCTCCTTTTCAGCGGTCTAATAGGTCTCTATTTGAGACCTGTCAACGATCCGAGACCGTGCTTCGGATCCCAGTAACCGGAAAGGACCCCGATATGACCAGCCCCCTTCTGATGGTGACCGGCGCCTCCGGTCAGCTTGGCCGCCTTGTCATCGATCACTTGAAGACCCGCGTGCCTGCCGACCGGATCGTCGCCCTTGTGCGCAAGCCGGAAGTCAAGGCCGCCTATGAGGCCGAGGGCATCGCCGCCCGGATCGGCGACTACGACGACCCCGCGGGCCTGGCCGCCGCCTTTGCCGGGGTCGGCCGGCTGCTGCTGATCTCTTCCAGCGCGGTGGGCGAACGCGCCCGCCAGCATGGCAATGCCATCGACGCCGCCAAAGCCGCCGGCGTTTCCTTCATCGCCTATACCTCGATCCTCAACGCCGCCGCCTCCCCCATGGCCCTGGCCGGCGAGCACAAGACGACCGAGGCCAAGCTGGCCGAGACCGGCATACCCTACGCGCTGCTGCGCAACGGCTGGTATTCGGAAAACCTGCTGGCCAGCCTGCCCGCCGATCTGGAGCTGGGCCAGCATTTCGGCGCCGCCGGCACGGGCCGCTTCGCCACCGCCCCGCGCCGCGAATATGCCGAGGCCGCCGCCGTGGTTCTCGCCGGAGGCGACCACGCCGGCAAGACTTATGAACTGGCCGGAGACAGCGATTTCACCCTCGCTGATTTCGCCGCCGAACTCAGCCGCCAGGCGGGCAAACCCGTCGCCTATACCGACATGCCCGAGGCCGCCTTCACCGCCGCGCTGGTTCAGGCCGGCCTTCCCGAAGGGTTCGCCGCCGTGCTCGCCGACAGCGACGCCAAGGCGGCCGAGGGCGCGCTGACCAGTTCGAGCAAGGATCTCGCGCAACTGATCGGCCACCCGACCACCCCGATCGCCGAGACCATCCGTGCCGCGCTGGCGGGCTGATACCGCGATCTCCGCTGGCGGGCCTGCGCCTCAGGGCCGCCAGCGGAAATCCTCGTACCCGAAGTCATAGCAATACTGCTGCGCCATCGCGGCATTCAGGTTGTCACCCGCCCGCCGCACGCTCAGCGAATAGTCGACCGAGGTATCCGCCCCCGGCGGCGGCGACAGGGCGAAATGCACCGCCTTGCGGCCCGGCCGCACCTGCGAGGGCCCCAGCGGCCGCCAGATATAGATCCGCTGCACCGCGGCCACGCCCAGCACCGAGATCGCATAATCCCCGATCCCGCACCAATATTGCTGCGGCCCCGATCCCACGCGCCCGACCACCTCGTAGACGCCGTTTCCCAGCGCCTGCACCTCGTGCCCGTTATGGGCCCGCCAGGCCAGCGCCGCGCCCGGCGCCGCCATCAGCAGCACCGCCAAAACCCGACCCATCGCAGCTGTCATCGCATCTCCTCCCGTGCTCAGGGGCGCACCGGCTGCTGATCGCATGACCGGATCGCCTGCTGCACCGACATGTTGTCGCCCGGGCTCATCCGGTTCATCAGGAAGGCCGGATCGCGCGGCACCACCCCGGCCGCGCCCGGGTGCAGCGTGAACTGCACCGCCGTGCGCCGCCCGGTCGTCACACTGGGTCCGCGCCCGCGCACGATGTAGATATGCGCGCTCCAGGGGGCGCCCAATGCGCGGTGCGCATATTCCGCCGCCCCGCACCAATAATCATCCGCCGAGCCCGCGGTGCGCGCGATCACCTCGAACACCACGTCATTGACCGGGTTCACCCGGGTGTTGTGGCGCCCGCTGAAGGCATCAGCCGGGACCGGCAGGGCCAAAAGGACGGCGGTAAGCACCGTGAGGGCCAGGGAAATCTGTTTCATCTCTGCACTGCGTTTTTTTCAATGACGGAAGTGTATCGCGTCGCCCCGCCGCACGATAGGGGCAGTGACGGAACTGTGACCGCCGGCGGCAAGATCACGCGCGTCCAGGTGCAGCAAAGGCTGCGGGCACCGCCGCGATGGAACCGCGTCCCATCCTGCGCTATGCTTCCATTGAAACCCCATGGCCGGGCCCGGCTTCGACACCCAGGACGCCGCGACATGCCGCAGATCGACCAAATCGACGTCCGCATTCCGGTGCACGCAACCGGTGGCCAGCTCGCCGGCGACCTGTCGCTGCCGGAGGCGGCGCGCGGCCTGGTGATCTTTGCCCATGGCAGCGGCAGCAGCCGCCGGAGCCCGCGCAACCGGATGGTGGCGCGCAACCTCGCCGGGCGCGGGCTCGGCACCCTGCTGTTCGACCTGCTGACCGAGGCCGAAGCCGCCGACCGGGCCAATGTCTTCGATATCCCGCTGCTGGCTGGCCGGGTCGTCGACGCGCTGACCTGGGCGCAGGCCGAACCGCGGCTGGCGGGGCTGAAGCTTGGCCTTTTCGGCGCCAGCACCGGCGCCGCCGCGGCGCTGGTGGCCGCCCAACGCGCGCCGGAGGCGGTCACGGCGGTGGTATCGCGCGGCGGCCGGCCCGATCTGGCCGGTGCCGCCCTGCCCGGGGTCGAGGCGGCCACGCTGCTGATCGTCGGCGGCGCCGACTTCGGTGTGATCGAGCTGAACGAGGCCGCCTTCGCCCGCCTGAGCTGCGAGAAACGGCTGGAGATCGTGCCCGGCGCCACCCACCTGTTCGAGGAACCCGGCACGCTGGAGGCGGTGGTCGAGCTGACCGCGGCCTGGTTCCTTGGCCATTTCCCCGCCGGGACCGGGACGGCGTGACCGCGCCGCCGGAGCCCCCCCGGCCCGACACGATCCGCCTGTTTCTGGCCGGCGACGTCATGACCGGGCGCGGCATCGACCAGATCCTGCCCCACCCCGGCGACGCCACCCTCTACGAGGGCTATGTCCACAGCGCACAGGACTATGTCACGCTGGCCGAACGGCGGTGCGGTCCGATCCCCCGCGCCCTGCCCTTCGACTAAGTCTGGGGCGACCTGCCCGCGGATCTGGCCGCGCGCCGCTGCGATCTGCGCCTGGTCAACCTGGAAACCGCGATCACCACCGCCGGGACCCCCGCGCCGAAGGGCATCAATTATCGCATGCACCCCGCCAATGCGCAGGTGCTCTCCGCCGCCGGGATCGACGCGGTGTCGCTGGCCAACAATCACACGCTCGACTGGGGCCTGCCCGGCCTGATCGAAACCCTCGATGTCCTGGAGCGCCAGGGCATCGCCGCCGCCGGTGCCGGCCAGATCGCCGAAGACGCCGCCGCGCCGCGGGCGCTGCCGCTGCCGGGCGGCGGCCGGCTGCTGCTGCTGGCCTTCGGTGCAACCAGCAGCGGCATCCCCGACGATTGGGGCGCGACGCCGACACGGGCCGGGATCAACCTGCTGCCCGGGGACAGCGACGCCGCCGTCGCGGCGGTCCACGCAAGGCTCGCCCGGCACCGGCGCCCCGGCGATCTGGTGGTGCTGTCGCTGCACTGGGGCGGCAACTGGGGCTATGAGATTCCCCGCGAGCAACGGCAATTCGCTCATGGGCTGATCGACGAAGCGGATATCGACATCATCCACGGCCATTCCTCACACCATCCGAAAGGGATCGAGGTCTACCGCGACAAGCTGATTCTCTACGGCTGCGGCGACTTTATCAACGACTACGAAGGAATCAGCGGCTACGAAGGATTCCGTGGGGATCTGAGTCTGATGTACTTCGTGAGCATCGATCCGGCAACCGGCAAACTCGCCCGCCTGCAGATGGTCCCCACCCAGGTCAGAAACTTCCGGGTCCATCGAGCCTCGCGGGCGGATGCCCTTTGGCTCAGGAACACCCTGAACCGGGAAGGAAAAACGTCGGGAACCGGGGTGGAACTGAATGGGGACGGGAGTCTGAATCTGCGCTGGGAATAAACCTGCAGGCTCCTACGCAGCCCGCAGCGCCTCAACCAGCTCCATTCGGGCCGCCCGCAGCGCCGGCAGCAAGCCGCCGGCCAGGCCCATCACCAGTGAAAAGGCCAGGGCCTTGGCGGCAATCTCCGGGGTCAGGGAAAAGCCGAAGGCGAGCTCGGAAAACGTCTGCCAGTTCATGGTAGAGATGGTGATGAGCTGCATGAAGGAGGCGCAGAACACGCCGGCCAGGCCTCCCAGCAGGCCGAGCAGAAGCGCCTCGGCGAGAAAGGCGAGCAGGATGCTCCCCTTGCCGAAACCAAGCGCCCGCAGGGTGCCGATCTCGATGATCCGACCGGCCACCGCAGCGTACATGGTGATCATGGCGCCGATGACTGCCCCGATCGAGAAAATGATGGTCAGCGTGGTGCCGAGGATCTGCAGGAACGTAGCCATGGCCGCCGACTGGTCGGCGTAGAATTGCACCTCCCGCTTGGCCTCCACGGTCAGCCGTGGGTCCGACTCGATCCGCTTCTTGTATTCGGGGTACTCGCCCGGGTCGCGCAGACGGAAGATCAGCGAGGAATAGACGGTGCGGCGAAAAGCCTGCATCAGTTGCTCCACGTCCCCCCAGATCTCGGAGCTGAAGCCGGTGGCGCCGGCGTCGAAAATTCCCACTACCTGCCAGTCGCGCATGGCGAACCGAAGACTCTCGCCGAGCCGGGTGCCGCGAAAACGGCGGGCGATGCTGCTGCCGGCGACAATTTCCGCCGCCCCGGGACGTGGCATGCGGCCTTCGACGAGACGCACCTGAGGGCGCAGAACCAGGGAGGGGGCAGCGATGCCGCGAATCACGACGTTAGCCTGGTCGTCGCTGCCGCGCTTGGGCAGGTTGATCAGCACCACCGATTCCTTGGCGAGCAACGGCTGGCCATCCCGCCCTGCGGCCACCTCGGCTTGACTGGCGAGGATCGCCGCCTGATCGCGGTCGATGCCGCTCTGCACCTCGGTTTCCGAGCCCTTGCGGATGAGCACCACGTTATCCGGGGAGCCGGTGTCGACCAGCGTCTGCTGCAGCCCCTCAACCAGCATCAACGTGGCGGCAAAGACAAAAACCACCAGGGCCATGCCGGAAGCGGTGAGAACCGTGGTCAGCCGCCGGCTCCGGAGATTGCGGAGGCTATAGTAGATGGGGATCATTCAGCCGATCCTCCGTAGCCCTTCGGCAATGTTGATGGTCGCCCCGCGCCAGATGGGAAAAATACCCGCCACCAGACCCACCGTGGTCGCGGCGACCAAGTCGAACCAGACGGTCGCAGGGGCCACCCGGAACACGGGGATGAACTGACCCAGGCTCTTGCCGATGGCGTCGGCCGCCGGATAAGTGAGCAGCGCTCCCAGCGCTCCGCCGCTCAGGGCGATCAGCAACGATTCGCCAAAAACCGCCACGGCGATGTGCGGGGTGCCGAAGCCGAGGGTTTTCATGGTCGCGTATTCGGCAATCCGCTCCCGGGCGGTCATGGCCATGGTGTTGGCCGCCACCACCATGATAATGACAATAACGACGTAGGAGACGATACGGATGGCGGTTATAATGGCACCGGACATGGTGACGAAGCCGAGTTGGAAAGCCTTCTCGGTCTCGGTCAGGGTTTCGGCCAGGGAGTTCAGAAACAGCCGGTCGATGCCGGCCGCGACCTGCGCGGCCTGCTCCGGTTGTTCCACCCCTATCATGTAGAAACCGACCTGGTCGGCGCGGCGCGGCGCGGTCTTTTTCAGGGTTTCGTTGAGATAATCCCAGTGAAAGAAAAACTGGGTCTGGTCGATGTTGGGGCGGGCTCCACGGTAGATGCCGCGCAGCACGAAATCCCACTCGCCGGGAAAGATCGTACCCTGCAGGGTGATCTGGTCGCCGATCTTCCAGCCGAATTTGTCGGCCAGTTTGGCCCCCGCCACCGCCCCCCGCCGATCGCTGAAAAAGGCACGCTGCTGCTCGGGTGCGAGGACGAACTCAGGATACAGGGCGAGATAGCTTTCCGGAGCCACGGCAAAGTTGGGAAAGAAGTTCTTGCGGTCGATATAAATGCCGCCGAACCAATTGCCCAAGGAGACCTGCTCGACTCCAGGCACCTGGCGAATCCGCTCCCGGTAGGACAAGGGAAGCGGAAAGATCAGAGAGATGGAATTGCGGGTTATGAGCCGGGTCGCCGAAGAGGCCTCTACCCCCATATACCAGGCCGCGATCAGGGTACGCAGCAGGCCGAAGGCGAGAATGGCCACGGCGATCCCGACCACGGTCAGACCGCTGCGCAGCTTATGGCGAAATGCGTTGCGGCATATCAGCTTAAGCAGGAACATCGCTGAGCACCCCCTTCTCCAGGTGCCGGATCACCCGGGCTTTTTCGGCCGCCTTGGGATCGTGGGTCACCATCAGAACCGTCTTGCCGAATTCCCGATTGAGGCGATCCATGAGGTCGAGGACCTCAGCGGCCGACTCCCGGTCGAGATCACCGGTCGGTTCGTCGGCGACCAGTATGGTCGGGTCGGTGATGATCGCGCGGGCGATGGCGACCCGCTGCTGCTGGCCTCCGGAGAGTTGTCCCGGACGGTGGTCCATGCGGTCTGCGAGGCGCACCAGGCGCAGGGCCAGATCCACGTGCTCACGCCGCTCACGCCGCGAGAGCGGCGTGAGCAGCAGCGGTAGTTCGACGTTTTCGAAGGCGCTCAGCACCGGGATGAGGTTGTAGAACTGGA
>NPIG01000630.1_pt1 | contig 24938 bp, 18 predicted proteins | sample 8637441 | NCBI WGS metagenome assembly NPIG01 (sample SAMN07420675, study PRJNA396082) | bioreactor metagenome | isolation source: sample BR6 brine-fed electro-methanogenic bioreactor BR | place: Japan: Kochi | collected 2016-06-14 | reverse complement strand
TTGTGCACAGCGGCGTCGTAGGCTGCGTAGACCTTTGCGGGGTCGTGTCCGCCGCGGCCGAGCTTGCGCAGTTGCTCGTCGGAAAGGTCCGCGATGATGGTTTCAATGCGCGGGTCATACTCCAGCATGCGTTTGCGGATATAGGCGCCGCTTGCCACGCTGAATTTCTGGTAGTCGCCGTCCCGGCACCGGGCGAGCGCATTGGCGAGCGCGCCTTCCTCGTCGCGCTCCAGCAGCGGGTCCCAATCGCTTCCCCAGAGCACCTTGATGACGTNNCGTTGCCGCGCACGGGGCCGTCAAGACGCTGGAGATTGCAGTTGATGACCCAGATGAGATTGTCCAGCTTTTCGCGCGCGGCGAGGCTGATGGAACCCAGGGTCTCCGGTTCGTCCGTCTCTCCGTCCCCCACGAAGGCCCACACCCTGCCGCCGTTTTGCGGTTTCAGGCCGCGGTGCTCCAGGTAGCGGTTGAATCGCGCCTGATATATCGACATGAGCGGGCCCAGGCCCATGGAAACGGTGGGGAATTCCCAGAAGTCGGGCATCAACCAGGGGTGGGGGTAAGAAGTGAGTCCGGGGGTTTCCTGCAAGTCACGCCTGAAATTCTCGAGCTGCTGCTCGGATAACCTGCCCTCGAGGAAAGCGCGGGCGTAGATGCCGGGCGAAGCGTGCCCCTGGAAGTAGACCTGGTCGCCGCCGTATTCTTCGCTGCGCCTGCGGAAGAAGTGGTTGAAACCGGCTTCGTATAGCGTGGCGGCCGAGGCATAGGTCGAAATGTGCCCGCCAATGCCGTCGGATTCGCGGTTGGCCCGCACGACCATGGCCATGGCATTCCAACGGATGAGCGACTTGTTGATGCGCTCGAGCTCGCGGTCGCCGGGGTATTTGGGCTGCCGTTCGACGGGGATGGTGTTGAGGTAGGGCGTGTTCGCGCCGCACGGCTCACGTACACCGCGTTCGTAGGCCCGTTCATTGAGCATGTGGAGGACAGCCTGTGCGGCCTCAGGGCCTTCCTCATCGACGAGCGTTTCAAACGCCTCCATCCAGTCCCTTGCAAACGGTTGCAGTACAGCGGGTTCCTGAGGGGAAGACGCTTCCTTACTGCCCTGTTCATTCGAACTCACGTTTCTCGTTCCTCATCGGGTAGGCGCGCCCGGCACGGGTGCGCGTGCGACGGATATTCGTTGCACCAAATTCCGGGGACTTGGCGGACACTCCATTCTATTCTTTCCAGCCCGCATGGTCCAAGCTGTCATTGACAAGTACCGATTGCACGTTTCAACAGCTTCCGCTTTTCATAACGCCCCGGACCAACCGGAACATTTCCCGCGGTTGACATTAATGAGCTCCGCATAACCCGAACCAGGTTCTCCCGTGTTGTGCCCAGTCTGAATACCGCTAGGTTTAAACACTTTTCTAACAGGTATTTAACTCCGCGCATAGATATACTCTTTACAATGAGGGCAGTTCGTCGGGAATGGGCGGCCTGCGTGATGCGCGATGCCAAATTACCGGAAATCTTGCGAAACCGAAGAAAATCGGGTACACTCTTGACAGACAGGGTCCGGAGTTGGATGGGCAGGTCTCAAAGGAAGGAAGCGCTTGGGTTTATGACACCCTTCAAGAACACATTCTCATTGGCGCTGCTGCTTCTGGCAGGCTGCGTGACCGGCTTTCGCGCGGGTGCGCCGCGGGGCGCAGTCGGCGTCATTGCACACCGTGGGGCCAGCGCCTACGCGCCGGAGAATACGCTTGCGGCATTCCAGGCGGCCATCGACCTGAAAGCGGACTGGTTTGAACTGGACTGCAAACTGACGCGCGACGGTGTGCCGGTGGTCATGCACGATGCTGAACTCGAACGCACGACGTCCGGCGACGGCCTGGTGACCGAGAGCACGCTGGCGGAACTGAAGCAACTGGATGCGGGGTCCTGGTTCGGTGCTGACTTCGCCTCGGAACCCATTCCCAGCCTGGGGGAGGCGCTTGACCTCGCAAAGGACCGTATCGGCGTCTATCTTGAAGTGAAGAGTTGCGCCGACGATTCGGCATTGATGAACCGTCTCATGCATTTGGTAGAGGGCCGCAGCGTGCTGACCCCGGGTTTGCGCGCGCAGATGATGCAGGCGGTCGCGGCGAGCGGCACCCGCAATCTTGACCTGACCCGCAAGTGCATCGAGGAAATCCGCGCACGGCGCATGCAGAACCAGGTGGTCATCCAGTCTTTTTCGCCGGTGGTGTGTTTCGTCGCCGTTTGTGAAGCGCCGCGCATTCGCGTGGAGTTCCTTGGGGGCGACCCGGAAGACAAGCCCCAGGTGTGGTATCAATACCTTGAGTTCGGCTATCTCATCGGCGTCGATGGGTTCAATGTGGACCACGACGCGCTGACGAAGGAACGGCTGGACGCGCTGCACCGCGGCGGCAAAACGGTTGCCGTGTGGACCGTGGACGACGAGCTGTTGATGCGCCGGTACGCGCGCTGGGGCGTCGACGCGATCATCACCAACAAGCCGGACGTGTGCCTGCGTGTGCTCAAGGAAATGGGCGAACGCGACCGGGATTGGCGCGACGCCCAGCGGCGCACCCGGCTTCCCCGCACCAGCGCCGACCTCGACCGGGCCATCTAGCCCGGCCGGAATCTTTCCCGCGGTCTGTGGGGAGGGGGCACAAGAACGAGCCCGCTTCTTACTCGTCACCGCTCGTTGCGCAACCGCTCGGCGAGGCGCGTGTTCCTTCTGGTGATGCGATTATTGCGCAGGGCCATGCCCACGGCCTTGGGCTCGCCGACGACAACCACAATACGCTTGCCGCGCGTGATTGCCGTGTAGAGCACATTGCGTTGCAGCATCATGTAGTGTTGCGGCAGAAAGGCCAGCACAACCGCGCCGTATTCGCTGCCCTGCGACTTGTGCACGGTGGCCGCGTAGGCGAGGCCGAGTTCATCGACCTCGTCAAAGCCGTAGAGCACGACGCGTCCATCTTCGAAACTCACTTCGAGTTCGTTCGAGTCTTCGTCCACCAGCGTAATGACGCCGACATCGCCGTTGTAGACGTCGTGGTCGTAGTTGTTTCGCAGTTGCATCACCTTGTCGCCACAACGGAAATTTCTGCGCGGCAACGGCCGTCCGCCGGCGTTCATCGCTTCCTGCAACGCCTCGTTCAACGCGTTCACGCCCGCCGCGCCGCGGCGCATCGGGGAGAGCACCTGGATATCGCGCATCGGGTCGAGACCGAACGAGGCCGGCATGCGTTTGGACACCAGTTCGATGATGGTGTCGCGCGCCTGCTCCGGGCTGTCGCGCTTGATGAGGAAGAAATCGGTTTCGTTGAACTCCGGGAAGCGGCCTTCATTGATGAGGTGGGCGTTGCGCACGATGCCGCTCTCGGCGGCCTGGCGGAAGACAGTCCTCAATCGAACCACCGGCAACACGCCGCTTGCGATAACGTCGAAGAGCACATTGCCCGGCCCCACGCTGGGCAACTGGTCCACGTCGCCCACAAGAATGAGGCGCGCGAAAGGCGGCAGGGCCTTCAGCAGGTTGTGCATGAGGGGCGCGTCCACCATCGAGCACTCATCGACCACGAGCAGGTCGACCATGAGCGGGTTTGTCTGGTGCCGCTGGAAGCCGCCGGTGCGCGGACTGTATTCCAGCAGGCGGTGGATGGTGCGCGCGTCGCGGCCGGTAGCCTCCTCCATGCGCTTGGCCGCGCGGCCGGTGGGCGCGGCCAGTAGAAACGACACGTTCTTTTTTTCGAGAATGGCGAGCAGGCTGTTGATGACGGTTGTCTTGCCGGTGCCGGGGCCGCCGGTGATTACCATGACTTTCTGTTCGATGCCGGTGCGGATGGCCTGGCGCTGTTCCTCGGACAAGCCGATGCCGTTCTGTTTTTCGACCCATTCGAGCGCCTTTTCGACATGCACCTGCACGGCGTCGTGCGGTGTGGCCATCAGCCGCTTCAGCAATTCCGCGCAGCCCTTCTCCGCCGTGTGGAGCGCCTCCACAAAGAAGGCGTCGTCTTCGCGCACGACGCGGCCGCCCGCCACCAGCGCGGCCGCGGCCGGCTCGAGCAAATCCGGCTTGACTTCGAGCAGTTCCGCGGCGGCGGCGCACAGTTCCTCCCAGGGCAGGAAGAGGTGCCCGTCACTGGTGGCCATGTGGAGGACATGGACCAGCCCGGCCTCGAGCCGGGCCTGCGACTCCTTCTCGATGCCGAGTTCGGCGGCGATTTTGTCCGCGCCGCGGAAGCTGATGCCTGCGATGTCTTCCGCCAGCCGGTAGGGATTGTCGCGCAGTATTGCGACGGCGTTGTCCCCGTAGCGCTTGTAGATCTTGACGGCCTGCCCGGGGGTGATGCCGTGGCCCTGCAGAAAGATCATGATGGACTGAATGGCGCGTTGCGAAGCCCATGCTTCGCGAATCTGTTTCGCCCGTTTCGGGCCGATGCCCTCGACCCGCCGCAGGCGCTCGGGTTCTTCGTCGATGACGCGCAGCGTTTCACGGCCGAATGCCTCGACCAGCCGGCTGGCGTACTTTGGGCCGATGCCCGCAATCAGCCCGGAACCGAGGTATTTCTCGATGCCTTGCACGCTTGTCGGCAACACGGTTTCGTAGGATTCCGCCTGAAGCTGGCGGCCGAAACGCCGGTCCTCGACCCAGCGGCCGCGCAGGCGCACCGTTTCGCCCTCCGAGAGCGCCAGCATGTTGCCCACGAACGTCACGAGTTCCGGTTCGCCCTGGACATGCAGCCGGCCGACAAGAAAGCCGTTTTCCGCGTTCTCGTAGACAATCCGCTCCACCGTGCCCTCGACGGTGGCCACGGGGTCCATGTCCAGCTGCTCCTCGGCGACTTCGTCGCCCATACGGGGCAGAGGCGGCTGTGAAGGGGAATCGGGCATAACCTATCCCCCCAGGGGCTTGCTGCCAAACCGGCGGAGAAAGACCATGTCGGTGGTCGCTCGCTCGCTCATGCTCGCGAGATAGAGCGCGGTGTGCGCCACGTCCTCCGGCGTCATCCACTCCGATTTGTCGCGTTCGGGCATGTTCTCTTCGCTGAGCCGCGTGACCACGCCGCCCGGGCAGATGGCGTGCACGCGAATGCCGCGCTCGCGCAGTTCGAGGGCGAGCGTCGCGGTGAGGCCGTTGACGCCATGCTTGGACGCGCAATAGGCGCTCTGCCTGACGATGGGCCGCAATCCCGACACGCTCGAAATGTTGATGATGCGCCCGTCACCGCGCTCGAGCATCTGCGGCAACACGGCCTGGCAGCACAGAAACGTGCCGGTGAGATTGACGTCCAGCGTGCGTTGCCAGTCTTCGAGCGTCTGTTCCAGGAAGGGTTTGAAGGCGCCGTATCCGGCGTTGTTGACCAAAATGTCCACCTTGCCGAAGGCGTCCGTGGCGGCGCGCGCCATGGCTTCGACCTGCACCGGGTCCGTCACATCGCACTGGATGGCGGCGGCGCGCCCGCCGGCGGTTTCGATGCGCGACACCGTCTCCTCTATTTCGGGGTTGGTTCGCGCCGCACAGGCCACCGCGCACCCCTGCGCCGCGAAGGCCTCCGCGATGGCCCGGCCAATCCCCCTGCCTGCGCCCGTGATGAGCGCCGCCTTCCCTTTCAAGAACATACTGCCACTCCTTCAGCGTCCATTTTCGATGTATGCCGCGCTCACCCGGTCGGCGGCGCGTCTTTCTCCCCGGTTCCGAGGCGCGGTTCCAGGCGCGCGGCCACATCGGCAAGCGGGGCGTCGAGATATTCGTGGTCCATATGGTCCAGCGCGCTGTACAAAGGCTGGAAATCCTGTTCATGCCGCAGCAGGGAGGGGTCCTGTCCAAGTTCGCGCACGGCGCGCACCACCTCGCCCACAGTAATCCGGTCGGGACTGCGCGCGGGCTGAAAGCTCGGCGGCTCGGTGGCGCATGGGGTGACGAGGCGCACNNTTCGAGCATTTCGTTGAGCAGGCGCGTGGGCACATTCCAGGCCTCGCCCGCCTCCTGCACCGACAGTCCCGGGCGCCCTGACAGGAAACGGCGTGTCATTTCGACCATGGCGCGCACGGCCAGGGCCTCTCGGTAGGCAAAGGTGGCCCCGCTCGCGAAGCGCTCCATGGCGAACGTCTTCTCGTTCTGATAGGCATAGCTGAGCAGTGCGCCGAAGAGGAGGATCAGCCAGCTGACAAAGGTCCACATGAGCAGCAGCGGGAACAGCGCGAAACTGCTGAAAAGCGGCGTGTACCGCGCCAAACCGAACTGGAATTTCACGTAACCCCAGGAGGTGAGCACCCAGAGCAGCCCCGCCACCACGCCGCCCATGAGGGCGTACCGGAAATACACGTTGGCATTGGGTACGAAGAAGTACAGTCCCGTAAAGAGCAGGCAGATAACCGCAATCTGGCCGGCCCGCAGGGCAAAGGAGAAGGGTCCGAGGATTTGGGCGATGTAATTGCTTTCCAGCGCGGCGGTGAGACCGAGGACGAGCGCGGCCACGAAGGGCAGCAGCAGGGTGATCAACAGGTAGTCGCTTATCGTGCGCAATGGGCTGCGCGCTTTTTTCGCTCCCCAGATGCTGTTGAACGATGACTCGACATTGCGCATGAACCCGAAGACGGTGCTCAGGATGAATAGCAGGCCCGTGACGGTGATGGCTTGCGGATTGCTCGCCCCTTTCTCCGCCACCTCCATCAGCATTTCGACGGGGTTGCGCACATCGCCCTCGCCCAATAGTTGATTGGCCCCGTTTTCCGAGGCGAGTATGGGAAAGATAGTGGACATGAGCTGGCGCTGCAGCAATTCATTGTTGAGGTGCTGTCGGTCCTGCAACTCGCTGCGGGATACGCGACCGTCTCCGTCCGCATCTATGAGGGCGAAGAGGTCGTGTGTCATTGCGTTGTGCTGCGCTGTGAGTTGCTCGTACCCCCACTTGTCTGGCGTGCTGGAACCGGGTTCGGGCAGTGCTTCCAGCAAGTCATCCATGATTCGCCCCGCCTCCTCGGCTGCCGAGGTCAGATTCACCGCTTCATACCTGCTCGCGGCATTCTCCAGTTCTTTTCGGGACACCCGCGCATCGCCGTCGTTGTCCAGCGTCTCGAAATCGGCCTGACTGAACTCGCCGTCCAGTTCGCGGAGGCTGGCGTAGGGCCAGGCTTGCCCCCCTTCACCTTCGCGGGCATCTCCGCCGGATTCCACAGGCAACGCGGCCAACAGCCGCTGCGCCGTCTCCGCGCTTCTTTGCACGTCCTCCGGCGCCTGTCCGCCAACGCTTCGAATGACCCATGCCAGGCGCTGCTCCATGCGCTCACTGAGGGCCCGGTAGAACTGATCGCCCAGGTTGAAGGTCTGTATGAAGTAGAACATGAATGCGAGGAAAGGCACAATAAACAGCGTGGTGGCGAAAGTGAGCGCAGAGGCGCGCAGGAGCAGCATCTCCTGCACGATGCCTTGAAGCAGAAGAATGGCGGCGCGGACCTGTTTGATGATGAGCCCGTGCGGTATTTCCTCGCCGGGCTGTCCGATCTCCCAGACATCCTGCCCGACAAACCGCTGGCCGCGCTCGAGCGCTGCTTTGAGTTCTGCCCACCAGTTCCGCATGCAACCATGCTACACGCTGTGTGTGGGCGGCACAAGTGGGCGTTTTGGCCTCCGGTGCGCGGCCGGCATGGCGTGCGCCATGCCGACCGCGGTAAACCGGGGGTCCCGGCCGCGATGAGCGCGGCGACCGGGCTGCGCCCTGGTAAACCAGACGCGGCGGCCGGGGTCCTATTCAAAGGGTGTTACGGACGGACCTGCACCGGAGTGCCCACGGGACACCAGGTGAAAACCTTGCGCGCATCTTTGGGGCGAAGGCGGATGCAACCACGGCTCTCTTCGCCGCCAATGGATTCGGGTTCGGAGGTGGGATGGATGCCGTAGCTGGTCGCGCGTCCGTTTCTGCCCAGGCCCATCCACGATGCACCGAGCGGGTTTTCCGGGTCCCCGTGCGGCACGACGCGGCCGCGGTCGAACCAATCGGGGTTGGCCAGTTTGTTGGCCACGGTGAAATCGCCCACAGGCGTGCTGCCGTCGCGGCCCAGGCCCACCGGGAACTCGCCCATCAGGTTCGCCCCGCGAAACACGCGCATGACATAGTCCGACTTGTCCACTTCAATGCGCGGTTGCGCTGGCCCCAGCGGATGGGTGGGCGCCGCTGCGGGTGTGTCGGGCACCGTGCCGCCGGGAGTTTCCGCGGCCGATGGTTGCCCGGGACGGTTGTCGAGGCCGAAGCCGTCCGGCACCGGGCGCAGCGGGCCGCCCTGTCCCGTCAGGTCTTCCGGCGCGCCGTTCTGCCCCGCTTGCGCGCTCAATGTGGGGTTGAAAGCCGGTTCCACGGCTTCCGGCTGCTCCGCTTCGGCGTCTGTCTCACCTGGCGGGGAAAACTGCAATTCTGCGTCCAGGAGTGTGGGCAGTTTTCCGGCGGGTGTGGCGGCGGCCATGGCCTCGCGTAACTGGCGCGCGGCATCGCGCCACACCGGCGGCACGCCGCTCTCCAGTTCACCCGCCATGTCGAGCGCCGCCAGGGCGTGGCCGGTCTCTCCTTTCCCATACTGCGCCTGCGCCTGACCCAGCCAGCCCAGGTATTGTTCCATCAGGGGAACGCCCGGCGCCGCGAGCACTTGGCGGAACAGTTGGGAAGCTTCTTCGGGCCGGGACGCCGCCAGGAGTATCTGCCCCGCCCGCACCATGCCGCGGGCGCGGGTTTCGCCCGGGCCGTGCCCGGCGGCCATGGGCGGCGGCGCCTCTTCCAAAGGACGGTCACCGGTCAGCGCGGTGTAGGCGCGACCGGGCAGCCCTTCGCGCAAGGCATCGCTGCAGGTGAAAGGCAAACCCAACAGCAGCAGCAATACCGCCGTGGCGGCGAGGGCACGCCGGCGCCGCTTCCCGGCAGGTGGTTGCGTGACCGTCTTGAACTCCACCGTGTCGCCGGCGGCCGCGAAGGTAAGCGGGGCCGCTTCCCGCGCGTCGAGTTGGCGCAACCGCATGCCCAATTCCCGGGTGGCCGCCCGCGCTTCGCCGGGGTTGGCGAACTGTGGCGTGACGCCGCCGGCTTCCGGAAGGTGCATCGAGACCCACACGCCCATTGCGTGGAGGCCCTGCCCGAGGCCGCGCACCCAGACCACCCGGCCGCGCACGCTCATGCCGATATCGTCGGGCGCCCCCGGCCGGGGCGCGAAATCGATCACGAGTCGGGCGCCGGGGGGCGCCGGCGCCGCGGTGTGCAGTTGCAGGCCGTTGGGACTGATGTCGACGACGGTGCCCGCGCACGGCGGGACTTCGTCCCGGACCCGGGAGAATATGGCGCTGCGCTGCGTCCCTGCGCGCGGCCTGGCGCGGCGTTCAACAGGCAGCGCCTTTGACCGTTTGTGGTCGTCCATGTGCTGAATCCGCCCGTACTTGCGTGGTTCGATGAAGTATACCATGCGTCACGCGTCCGCTGTCGCGCGAGGCCCTTGCCAGGCGCGCCGATGCGCGCCTATAATGGTTGGCAAGTCCTTGGGGCGGAAGAACAAAGGGGCTGCGGCAAGGAACAGGCCATGAGCAACGGACCGGAACCCGACATTTTCCAGGAACTCGAGACGGTGGTGGCGACCTGGAACGCGAAAGTGAGCGGCGCGCGCGGTGACGTGGGGGCCACGGTGGCCCGTGCGCGGGAGATACTGGACCGTGTCGTGCGGGCCCTGGAGGAGCAGCGCACCCTGTCGGGGTCGCTTCTGGTGGCGCGCACCAAGATGGAAGCGGTCGACCAGCAGCCCCACGAGCGCGGGGAATCCGTGCGCCGGGTGCTCGGCACCTTTACAGAACTTGACCGGCTGTTCGTCAACTTCCAGCTCGAACTGCGCACGCTGCTGGCCCAGATGGGCCGCGTGGTCAACTCGGGCGAACAGCTTTCCGGCCGGCTGAACGACCTGCAACCAGACCGGGAGAAGGAAGGGAGCGCCCAAGAAGAAGCTGCGGCCGAGCCTTCCGGGGCCGACTCCGACGGCGAAGTCGCGTCCCTGCGTGAACAGCTCGCCCGGGCACAGCAGCGCATCCGTGAACTCGAATCGGCGGCGCATCCGCCGACGGAGCCCACCCCGAGCGATGACGCCATCCAGAGCGGCACTTCGGCGCTGCGCGATGAATTGCGGGCGGTGCGCCGGGAACTGATCGAAGCGCGCGAGGAAATCGAGCAGATGCAAGTCGGGCCGCCCGCNNTGCTGAAGTGCAGCAGGAGCTTGCGCGGCTACGGGCCGAGGTGGCCGAACTTCGCGCGGAAGCCAGCCTCGCGGAGCCGGCGGAATCGAACGCGGCGGCGGAACCCGCGCTCGATGTGGTCGACGAGCGCGGGCGAAAGCGCCGCATGGGCGAGATTCTGGTTGCGGCCGGAATCATCACGGCGCAGCAGCTTGAAGAAGCGCTGGAACAGCAGCAGAGTTCCTGGAACCGCCATCTTGGCGCCATTCTGGTGGAACTCGGGTACGCCACTGAAGACACCATCGCGCAGGTGCTCGCGCGCCAGGTGGATTGCGCGTTTGTCGATGTGCGCACGTGCGTGGTCGAACCGTTGGCGCAGCGATTTGTTTCGCAGCATCTTGCGCGGCATCACACGTGCATTTTCATCCGCCTCACAGGAGACGTGCTCACGGTGGCCATGGCCAACCCGCTCGACCTTATCGCTCTGGATGACCTGCGGCTGGCCAGCAACAGGCACATTGAGCCCGTGGTCGGCGCTGCCAGCGCGATCAATGCAGCCATACGCCGATACTACGTGGTGCGCTGAGCGTCGTTGAACCGTTTTGCGATGGCTTTCTATAATTCTCTGCCTGAATATGCAATCTATTGGAAGCGCTTGACATGAGTATCCCCTCGGAACAGGATGTTTTCGCGAAGCTGGACAATGCGCTCGAGACGTGGCGGGACCGGGTAAGCGAGGCGCGCAGCCGGCTTGCCGAGCAGATTGCCGTGGCGAAATCCAAGCTGGACGAGGCTCCCCCCAGCAGTCACGAGGAAGCGCTGGCCCAACTGGATGCGTTCCGGCGCGCCCTTCAGGAACGGGACGGCCAACTGCAGGAACTGGCCCGGTTCAAGACGCTTGCCGAGCAGAATCAGGCAGCCACGGCGGAGATCGAAAGCCTGCGGGCACATGTCGAGCGGCGCGACCTGCGCATTGCGGAACTCGAGGAGGCCATCCAAGATGCCGAGGAACAGGCCGGCGGGGCCGGGGAACGGCTTGAGGCGATGCGCGCGGAACTCGCCCGCCGCGATGCGCGCATCGCCGAGTTGGAGCCGCTCGAAGAGGAACTGAAAGCGCGCCGGGCCCGTGTCGAGGAACTGGAGGCCGAACTCGATGAGCGCGACAGCCATCTGACCGCGCTCGAGGTAGCCCTCAAGGAACTTGAAGCGCAGCAGATAGACCCGCAGGAAGTGGAAGCGCTCGCGACGCAACTCGAGGAAACGCGGCGCAATCTCGCTGAAACGCGGGAAACACTGGAAGCGGAGCGCGCGCAATTGCACGAGGAGACGGGCCAGACCCTCGACGCCGCGCACGCCGAGGCCCGCGCCGCACAGAAGCGCCTTGCCCTGTCGGAACAGGCGCGCAAGGAGCGGGAAGCCGTGTTGGCGGAGCTGCGCCGGGAACTCGAGGAGAGCCGTTCTGAACTTGACGACGCGCAGCGCCAACTGGAAGACGCACTGCAGCAGAATGCCGAACTGCGGCAGGCTCTGGCAGAGGCCGGTGATGCGGAGCAAGATTCTGGTGCCCCGGCCCTGGTGGTAGAACTCCGCCGGGAGCTTGAGGAGACCTCGAGAGAAGCGGCCCGCCGTATTCACCAGCTCGAGCAGGAACTGGCCGCGGCGCTGGCGGACAGAGGGTCGCGACACCCCGCCGGGCCGGCGCCGGGTCCGCCGGGCCGGCCCGTGCGCCTGGAGGACATAGACGCTTTCGACCCGCAAGGGCACAAGAAGCGGATGGGTGAAATACTGGTGGAAGCCGGCATCATCACTATCGAGCAGCTTGAAGACGTGCTCGGCGAGCAGAGTATCGAGAGCCACCGCCGGTTCGGGGCGCTGGCGGTTGAGCGCGGGTACACCACCGAAGACGTTATCGCGCGCATCCTGGCCGCGCAGCTTCGCCTGCCTTTCGTGCGCATCGAGGAGGTGCAGCCGGAACCGGAAGCGGCAAGGCGTGTGAGCAGCCACCTCGCGCGGCTCCATTCCTGCATGCCGCTGAAGATGCGCGAGAATGGCAGCCTCGTGCTCGCCATGGCGAATCCGCTCGACCTTATCGCCCTCGAAGACATCGAACTCGCAAGCCGGTGTCAGATTGAGCCTGTTGTCTCCAGCCCGGCCGATGTGGACGCGGCCATCCGCCGCCACTATCCGGGCTGAACCGCATCCAGCCCGCGAAGGTTCTCAAGCGCCTCGGGCATGCCCGGCGCGAGACGCAGCGCGCGCTCGAAGTGCCGCCGCGCCTGCCCGGTGAGTCCCATCGCGTGGCACACCACGCCCAGGTCATTGTACGTGAGGGCGCTTTCCGGGTCGTGCTGCAGCGAGGCGGCGAGCTCTCGGGCCGCGTCGTCCCAGCGCTGTTCCCGGGCGCATGCTTCACCCGCAATGCGGTGTTCAAGAGCGGCAATGCGCGCGGCGAATTCTCCGACGCCGGGCGCCACGGCGAGGCCACGCTGGAGCCGGGCCAGCGCGCCTTGCGGGTCGCCTTCACGCTCCAGCACGCGCGCCAGATAGAGGTGCGCCATCACAGTGTCCGGCGCCGATTCCAGGACCGCGTCGAGGTATGCGCGCGCATCCGTGAGGCGTCCTTGCCGTTCCGCGATTGCTCCGAGCGCGGTGGCCACGTGCGGCGGTGCGCCTTTTCCCTGGTCGAGCGATTGCAGCACGGTGCGCGCCGATTCCAGTTCACCGCGGTTGAGCAGTATGTTTGCGAGCGTGGTTGCGGCGGCGAGGTGGTCCGGCGCAAGCGCCAGCGCGCGGCGGCAGGCCTGCTCCGCCTCTTCGGCCAGGCCGCACGCGACCGCCTGTTCGGCGAGGTCGTGCAACGCCTTCGGGTCTAGTGAACGTTCCCTTGCCTTGCGCCGCGCAATTTCCAGGTAGCGTTGCGCTTTGGCACGGCCGCCCGCCGCGCTCGGCACATAGCCGTAGTGATGAATCAGGATATCGGTCTGCACGATGCGGCCGCCGCGTTCCACCACGCTTTCAGTGATGTTCTCATGCACCGGTTCGCGGTACTCGAAACCCATGCCGCTGCGGAACAGGCGAAGCAGGCCGACGCGGATGTAGCCCGCGTGCCCCCGCGCACAGGGGTTGTTCGGGTCCACCGGGGTCCAACGCCAGGCGCGCGGGTCGTCACAGTAGTTGGCGAGCACGAGTTCGACCGCGTCTGCCTCTGCATCCGGCGTGTCGACCAGTTCCCGAATCCGGCGGGCGCCCTCCGGGTCCAGCACCTCGTCCGCATCCATGTGCAAGAGCCAGTCGCCGGTGGCCGCGGCAATGGCGGCGTTGCGCGCCCGCGCGAAGTCCTCCTCCCAGGGCACATCAAAGACCCGGGCGCCGAAAGAGGCGGCGATGGCGCGGGTCTCATCGGTCGAGCCGGTGTCGGCGACGACCAGTTCATCGGCAATCGGGCGGACGCTTTCCAGACACTCCGCCAGACAGCCCGACTCGTTTTTCACTATCATGATCACACTCAGGCGCGCCATGGCCATAGTGTGCGCATTGCGCGGGACGGAAACAAGCGGGCAGTCCCCCGTTTCCTGCGCACATCAGTTTCGGGGCCGGTTCCTGCCGAGGTACAAGGCGCCGCGCAACTCTTCTCTGGTGAATTCGCCCAGCACCAGAAGCAGCCCGCCGTAGACCAGTGCCCCCAGGAGAAACAGGCCGGCGAGCGTGAAGACGTTGACGGGCAGATGACCTTTGGCAAACCAGGCGGCCGCGCCCGCGGCTGCGGCGGCCAGCCCGATGCGCAGGATGGACTTCCACGGCAGGCGCCAGCGCAGGTAGCGGTGGCCGGCGGCGGCTACCGCGAGGACGAGCACTGCATTCGAGGCGATGCGCGCCCAGGCCGCGCCGACGAAGCTGAAGTGGGGGAGCAGCGCGAAGTTCGCGCACACATTGACGGCGAGGGCGACGAGGGTCATGAGCAGAAGCAGCCGCGTCTTCTTGGCGAGGTGCAGTCCCATGTTCGCGAAGTAGCTCATGCCGTAGAGAAAGGCCGCGGTGGCGACATAGGGCCCGGCCACGTGGGCCTGCACCGATTCGTGGTGCGCGAGCACATTGAAAATGGGTTTCGCGAGGACGCTCAACGCCACCAGCATGGGCACGCACATCAGGAAGAACAGCCGCGTGACGCCGCCCACGAGTTCCTCGGTGGCTGCGCGGCCCTCGGTCTCCCAGCAGTGCGCCACCGTGGGAAACACGGCCAGCGTAAAGGTCTGGAACACAAGCCAGATGGGCTGGTCGATGAGGTTGCAGGCTACCGCGTAGAGGCCGACCGCGCGGGTGTCCTGCAGCGCCTCGAGCAGGTAGCGGTCGCCGCTCATGATGAAGTAGTTCAACATCTGGATACCGCACACAGGGAGGCCGTAGTGCAGCACTTCGCGCAGCAGCGCGCGCTGTTCCGCATGCAGCCGGAAATGGGGCCGGCCCACGTGCCGGCGGATGAGTGCGGCATAGACCACCGCGTACATGGCGGCCAGCGCCCAGAGCATGCCGGAAACGCCGAAGCTGAACGCGGTGAACAGCAGCACCGCCAGCGGCAGGCGCAGCAGGGCGTTCGTGGTGGTGGAAAGGGAGTAGAGCCCCGGCCTGCGCTTGGCGCGCAGCACCGTCAAGCCGAGCTCGTAAAAGGTGTAGGCGGCGAACATGAGCAGCCCGACGCCGATGAGGTCGCGGAAACTGCCGAAGATAATGTCGGGACCCGCCAGATAGGCGAGTGTTGCCAGCAGCGCGCCCACCGCGAGCGACGCGTACTTCAGGAGGCCGATGACGCCGAAGAACATGTCTTCCTGGTTCTTGACGGCGTAGGCCGGGTAGAAGCGCAGCACCGTCATGCCGAGCCAGAGAAAGGTGCCGGTGCTGAGGAAGAGAACAAACCGGAAGGTCAGTTCGTAGCGCCCGATTTCGTCGCCTGTGAAGAAGTAGGTCAGCACGGTGATGGTGAGCACCTGCACAATGGCGGGAATGACACGGCCCGGCACGTAGAGCAGCATATCCTTGCCGACGCCTCTGGTGTTCACGGCGCCCATGGCTACAACCGCTGGTGCATTGGCACGGAGACGGCGTGTTCGGCGTCATGTTTCACGAGCAAGGCGTAGTGCACCGCGAGGCCCGCGAAGACCCAGAACACAAGTGTGGGCCGGATGCCCGTCATCAGCAGCGCCTCGAAGAGCCCCATCATGAAGAAGGCCATCACTCCGAGAAACAGGCCGGTAACCGTTTCCCGGTCCGCCTGGCATAATCGCGGGTTGCCGCGCACCCGCCACAGTTGCCGCACGACGACGAGGACCAGACCGAAGAGCAGCAGCGAGCCGAGTACGCCGAATTCGGCAAGGGCGTGCAGATAGAAATTGTGCGGTGTCTCCGCGCTCGGGTTGCCCTTGTAGTAGATAATCGGGCTGATGGGGTCCTGCATGGGGGGTTCCCAGCCGGGCCGCAATTCGAGGCGCGGATAGATGGCGTCGGGTCCGGCGCCGAAGACGGGGTGGTCGCGCAACACCATCACCGCCGTGGTCATGCTGTCCATGCGGCGCTCGACGGAGGCGTCTTCGTGATAGCGGCGCGACCAGAACCGGCTGAAGTCGTAGCTGCTGAAGAGGTATGCAGCGATGGAGACGAAGGCGAGGCCGAGCACCGTGACCAGTATGAGGCCCGCAAACCGGCGCTCCTTCGCCGAGAAGAAGACATAGGCCAGGGTGAGGGCCAGGACCACCGTCATGTTCAGCAGCGCCGCGCGCGACAGCGTGAACAGGACACCGCAGAACATAAGCGCCGCGCAACCGAGGTAGAAGAACCGCCAGAGCAAGCTGGCGCCCGTCAGCCCCTGGACGATGGCCAGCGGCAACACGAGCAGCATGACGGAGGCCACCGCGTNNCTGGCCCAGCGGCAGACGCCCGCGCACGAGGTCGAGGGTGCCGCTGGTCACTTCCGCCCAGCCGAGCGCGCCGGTGACGGTGCCGGGCAACAGGCCGAAGGCCGCCATGATCAGCCCCGCCAGCCCGCCGAGGCCGACCAGCATGCGCAGGCACAGCACGGTGCGGAACCGCGACAGGGGCGCCACCGCCAGCAGCACGCCGTAGAGCATGGGCACGCAAACTGCGCCGAGCGCGACGAACTCGGCGGGCAGAAAACGGTCCTCCATGTCCCGGCCGGCGAGGTGATTGAAAGCGAGACCAAAGAGGGTTACAACGACAAAAGCGGCCCACACGCGCGCGAAGCGCCGGCCGTAGGCCCGCATCTCGGGCCGCATCGGCGCACTCATCCGCCGGCCAAGAAAGACCGACACCGCCAGCACCGTCACGAGCGCGGCGGCCATCCAATAGGCGGCTTCCACCGCGACGATGTTCGAAAGCGGCAGCACCAGCGTTTCGTCGAGGCGCTTGAGCAGCAGAAAGGCCATCAACAGGGTGAACGCCGTCACGGCGCCCGAAGCCCCGAGAATCAACTGCGCCCCGCCCCAGACGAGCATTACCGCGAGCAGCCCCCCCGCCGCCAGCGGATGGTAGACCAACGCAATCGCGACCAGCGCTCCCGCGCACGCGCACGCGGCAAGCACGGCGACCGTCCAGCGGCGCTCGCTTTCCCGTGTTTGCGTCATATCGACAGTGGCCATGGATTTTCCGTCTATTGGAGTACTGTGCCTTGTTCGCGAGGCGTCCGGGCATGTGGCGCGGACGCACTCCCACCGCCGTTATGCTTCGGAATGCGCCGGGGCCGTATCGAACGGCTCGCCGCGCAACACCCGTTCGTAGATGTCGATGGTCTGCCGCGCGAGGTTGTCCCAGTTCAATTCGCGCTCGATCAGTTCCCGCGAGCGCCGGCCCATTTCCGCGCGCCGCGCATCGTCATTCACCAGGGCAATAAGGCATTCCGCGAGGTCGTCGGGATTGCCGCGTTCGAAATTGAGGCTGTTCTCGTTCGCGGAACTGTACTTTGTGTAGAGCAGAGCGGGCTGCACCAGCGCCACGCCGCAGGCCGCGGCCTCGATGACGGTGCACGACCAGTCGCCCGGCCAGACGCCGATCTCCGCAGCGGAATAATGCGCGGTCAGCTCGTCATGGGGCAGGAAATCAAGCCACTTCACGTGCGCCTCGAGTTGGTGCTTCCTGATGAGCGCTTCGAGTTGGTCGCGGTAGTCCCCGGGCGCATTTCCGACCATGATGAGATAGGCGCGGGGCGCCTCTTTCACCACGCGCCCCATCGCCTCCAGGAGGATGTGGTTGTCCTTCACTTCGGTGATCTTGCCCGAGTTCACGATGATCACCGCGTCGTCCGGGATGCCGTAACGCTGGCGCACTTCGCGGCCGAGCGCCTCGTCGCGCTTGAACTCCTCGGGGTCCGCGCCCAGGTGGTTCAACGTCATCATCTCGCGGGGCACACCGAGGTCGTGGTGCAGGTACTCGCGCACTTCGTGCGACATGGGCAGCACGCGCTTCACCTTGCGCAGCACGAAGGGCAGTATGAAGTGCTTCTGCACCGCGTAGAACAGTTTCTTCTTCCAGGTATAGGGCACCTTGTTGAAATAGTTGTTGTGGTCATCGACGATGACGTTACGATTGCGCATCAGGTTGCCCCACAGCACCTGGTAGCTGAGCATACCGTTAATGCAGTGCACGTGGATGATGTCGGGGTTGAACTGCTCGATTTCCTTCCACGCGTCCGGAAGATATACCCACCAGTGCGCGCCCCATTCCCATTTCGTGCGGCAGCGGATAATGGTGATGCCGTCTTCCTGGTAGAGCCCCGCGCCGACGATACGCGCATCCTCGTCCCACTTCATCGTTTCTTTGTAGTTGGGGTGGGCGGGGTAGCGGTCCGAGGCGAGCAGCGCCACCTCATGGCCGAGCGCCTTCTGCGCGCGCGGAAGGTAGTTCTCCTGGTAACCCATGTTGGGCTGGAAGTACGGCGCGATGTGCAGAATTCTCATGGCTGTCCCTCATGGTAAGACACGGACGGCCTGTGCAGGGCCGTTCCGGCGGCGGGCCACGTTTCCGCCCGGTGAACGGGACGCGATGATACCCTTGGCTGTGCAGCTAAGTCAATTTGCGGGTTGATTTTAGCCGTTTCATTGCCAATACTGGCGAGAAACAGTGAAAGGAGCGACCCCATGCAATACACGCAACTCGGCAAGTCCGACCTTCGCGTTTCGAGAATCTGTTTCGGCTGCTGGCAGCTTTCTCCGCGCTTCTGGGGCGAGGTGCCGCTCGAGCCCTGGCGCAAGGCCCTCGACACCGCGCTCGACCACGGCATCAATTTCGTAGACACGGCGGGCGCCTATGGCGACGGCTACTCCGAGGAGAGCCTTGGCGCCTACTTCGCCGACCGCGGCAACCGCGACAAATGGGTGCTTGCGACCAAAGTCTACTGGGACTGGCAGGGGCCCGCGCGCATCCCGCGCACCGATTACGACTTCATCATCAGCGAGTGCGAAGGCGCGTTGCGGCGGTTGCGCACCGACTGCATCGACCTGTGGCAGATTCACGCCTGGGACCCGCTCACCCGGCCGGACGAAGTGGCCGCCGCCATGACGAAGCTCAAGAAGGACGGCAAGATCCGGCACGCGGGCGTCAGCAACATGAATGTCGAGCAGATGGCACTCTACCGCGAATACCTGGAACTGGCCTCGCTGCAGCCGCTCTACAACCTGGTGGCGAGAGACATCGAGGAACACGAGCTGCCCTGGTGCCTGCAGCATGGTGTCGGCGTCATCCCCTATTCGCCGCTGCACCGCGGACTGCTCACCGGCAAGTACAGCGCGGACCAGGAATTCACGGACGACCGCAAGAACGTAAAACTGTTCCAGGGCGCGGCGTTCCGGCATATGCTTTCCGCGCTCGATGAGTGCAAGACGGCCGCCGAAGAACTTGGGTTGACCATGCCGCAACTCGCCATCCGCTGGCTGCTCACGCACCCGGCTGTGACCAGTCCCATTGTCGGCATCAAGACGCCTGAGATGGTGACCAGTATCGTTCCGGCTGTGGGAGAGCCCCTGCCCATGGAGGTGTGGCACAAGGTCGGCAACGCGCTCAAGACCGCCGCCCGGGAAGCGCAGGAGATGTGAGAGGGGCTTGCCCCGCCAACCGGTTTAGGAGCATGACATGCGTTTGTGGACGTGCGCGCTGGCTCTTGTCCTCACGGTAACCGGCGCCATTGCGGAAGAAGCAACAACCAGGCAGACGCGCCGCTACCTGGCAGTGGACCAGTCACTTCACGCCGGGCTCGAGAACGTGACGCTGGTGATGGGCCGCGCGCGGCGTGCACACGTGTTGTGGCGGCAGTTCGACGAACCGTGGGAAAAAGAGAACGGCCTGCAACTGGGCGCGCTTGGCCGTGTCCTGCGCGATCACGAAGGCCGCTACCGCATGTACTACGAGTTGATGCGGGAAAACGCCGAGCGTGCCACGGCCGTGGCGTTCAGTGACGACGGCGTGCACTGGACCAAGCCCGCGCTCAACATCGCGCGTGAAATCGTGGACGACCCGAAGAGCAATCTCGTCCAAGTGGCGCCGCCGAAGGCGGACCCGGGCAGCGGCCTGCTCGACGGCAAGTGGTACCGGGGTGCGTATGCCTTTTATGACGAGCACGCAGAAAAGCCGGAGCACCGCTACAGGCTGATGTGGCGCCAGGGCCATGACATGTATGTGGCCTCTTCCGCCGATGGGCTGCACTTCGTCACGCACGGCCGCGCGGTCGACTATTACGCGGACACCTGCCCCTCGCATTTCTTCGACACACTCAGGAACGAGTACGTCATCTACGGGCGTGTCTGGTTGGACAAGGAAGACCGGCCCACCATCCAGGACCGGCTTGGCGCGGATGGCAATCCGCCCACGCGCCGCAGTGTGGCGCTGCATCGCAGTCCGGGGTGGGAGACCGTTCCGTGGCCGGAGGAGTCTGTCAGGGAAGTGCTCTTCGACCCCAAGAATGTGTTCGAGGACGGCGGTTGGACCGACATCTACACGCCAAACGTGCAACTTTACCACGGGCAATACGTGGCGCTGCCGGCGGTCTTCTTCCGCAGGCCCCTCGACGACCTCACCGGCACCGCGGGACCGTTGTACCCGCTGTTCATGCACAGCCTGGACGGCCGTGACTGGTCGTTCCCGGACAAGCGGCATCCCATCATCGAACTTGGCCCCCACCTGATACGCGACCAGGGGCTGATGGAGGCCGGCATGATATTCCCCGCCTCGAGTCTCGTTGAGCAACCCGGCGAGCTATGGGTCTACTACTCCGCGCGCGGCTACCAGCACTACGAAGGCAGCCCCGGGGACCACAACGATGTCACGTACAATCTGGCGGTGATGCGCCAGGACGGATTCGCCTGCCTGCAGACCCAGGGCGAAGCGCAGGGTGTGTGGAGCACGCCGGAGATTTCAGTGCCGGAGACCGCCACCGAAATCCACATCAACGCCGACGTCTCCGGTTCCCTGGCGGTGGAAGTTCTCGACCCTGCATCCGGGGAACCGCGAACCGGCTTCTCCGCCGGCGACTGCACGGTCTTCTCTGGAGACCAGACCGACGCCGTGCTGCAATGGGCTTCCGCCGGAGTGGCAGATGTCGCGGGTCGAAAGGTGCGCCTGCGGTTTCTCATCAACGACGGGCGGATATTCAGCTTCTGGTTTGCATAGGCCGACACCCCGGCGTTGAAGGAAGAGAATCAGACAGGATGAACAAGATTAACAAGACCCATTTCGCCGCACGTCCAATCCTGCCAGCCCTGCTATTCTGTCAAAGCGCTTCCTTGCCAGGGGGGCTTCGCCTGCGCCCGCTTATCCGCGGATTAGTCCGCGGAGCCTGTCGAGATGTTCCGGTATCGCTTTGAAGGGGTCGGCCGATTCTTCGTACTCGAGCACGACATAGCCGCGGTAATCGGCCTCGCGGAGGATATCGATGATGCGGGCGAAGTCGGCGGGTTCCTTCTCCTGGCCGTCGCGCTTGACCATGACCTTGATTTGCGCGTTGACCGAGTAGGGGGCGATCCGGGCCAGTTCCGCGTAGGGATCTTCCGAGTGGAAGTTGCCGCTGTCCAAGTTGACGCCAAACCATGGCGACGGCTTCACCCGCTCCACGATGGCCAGTAACTGGTCCGCGGTCGCGGTGATCCCGCCATGGTTTTCCAGCGCCAGGAACACGCCGCGTGTGGCCGCATACGCGAGCGATTCATCGATGCCCGCCACGCACAGGTCGAGGGCTTCTGCCTCACTCATGCCGTCCTTCAGCTTGCCCGCGAAGATGCGGATGACCGGCGCGCCCATGGTGGCCGCGTGTTCGATCCACTCGCGCGTGTCCGCGAGTTGCCGGTCACGCTCGGGACCCGGCGCCACACAGAAATCGTTGCCGATAGCCGTGCCCGAGATGTCGAGTCCCAGCCGGAACGTTTTCTCCTTGAGCGCCATCAGGTAGTCGTGCGTCACTTCCTTTGGGAAGTAGTAGCTCGTTGGTTCACAGGCGTCGAGGTCCTGGTCCGCGCAGAACTGCACAAAATCGTCGAGCCGCATTTTCGCCTTTGCCTGCGCTCCCGCGTCCCCGCGGCGCGGCAGCAGCCGATTGAAGGAGTAGGCCGCCAGACTCAGCTTCATGTACGGCGTGCCCGTGCGCGTGACGGGTTCCGCCGCGGCGGCTGGGGCCGCGTGGCCGGCCGTAATCGCCGCGCCCGCGCCCAAAGCGAGGTTTCGCACGAATGCACGACGGCCGACTGCGTTCTCATATTGCATGGATTCGTCTCTCCCGGTTGGTTGTGTGTTCTTTCTTCTATACTGTATTTGCTTGTATCTGCGCAATGCCGGCTGCTTCCGTGCGTCGGCCTTGCGCGCTTGTGCGATAACCGGCTACCATGAAAATCTTCGTTTGACGGGGCGCAGTGTTGAGGCGAGGGCGCAGCGGGCAGACCGTCCGCCGGGAGGGCAGNNGATGGAAGAAGTACTGATTGTCGAAGACAGCCGCCTCTTCTCCAATATGCTGGCCCGGCGTATTCGGGGCGACCTGCACCTGCCGGTGCGCGTCGCGCAGAGCTTTGAGGAAACCCGGCAACTGCTCGCGCGCGGCCAGCACGATTTCTTCATCGCCTTGTGCGACCTCAACCTTCCCGACGCGCAGGAGGGCGAGGTGCTGGATTTCGTGGTCGAGCATCAGATTCCATCGGTGATCTTCACGGCGGAATTCAGTGATGCGGTTCAGGAACTGGCCCAGAAGAAGCAAGTCGTGGATTACGTGTTCAAGGAGGGTCCCCACAGCGTCGACTACCTGGTTTCCCTTGTGGAGCGCATCCAGCGCAACGCGGTGACGGAAGTGCTGGTGGTCGATGACTCGCGAATGGGACGGCGTCACCTGCGCATGCTGCTCGAGCGCCATCGGTACCAGGTGCTCGAGGCGGCCAACGGCGTTGAGGCGCTCGAGGTATTCCAGGCCAATCCGGGTGTGGCGCTCGTGCTCACGGATTACAACATGCCGCGCATGGACGGGTTCGAACTCACCACGCGCATACGGGCGAAGTATTCCATGGAGCGCGTGGCGATCATTGGTCTCTCCGCCGCGGACGACGAGCGCCTGTCCGTGCGGTTTCTCAAGCACGGCGCCAACGATTTCATCAGCAAGCCCTTCTTGAACGACCAACTCTATTGCCGGGTGGCGCAGAACCTTCGCCTGGTGGAGCAGTTCCGCAGGCTCAGCGACCAGAACGACCAGCTCGAGGCGGAAGTGCGCGAACGCGCCAGGGCCGAGCGTGAACTCAGAGAAAAGGAGATGCAGCACCGCCAGCTTATCGAGTTGCTGCCCGACCCGGTGGTGCTCGAACTGGAAGGGAGCATCACGCTGGTGAACCGGGCGGTGTTGGACCTGCTCCGCGAAGAGGACCGGGACAGGCTGCTTGGCCGGAGCATCACCGACTTCTGCGCCCCGGAAAGCCGCGCTTCCGTTGCGGCGTTCATGGAATCCGCCCTGCGGCAGGGCGGACTCACCGAGCGCATCGAGGCGACATTGCGCCGCGCCGACAATGGACCAGTGCATGTCACCATGCAGGGCATGTGCTACCTCTCTGAGGGGAAGGTGGGGTTGCAACTCGCCATGACCGACATCACCGCGCAGAAAGAGCGCGAAACCATGTTGACCGTGTTGTCGGAACGCGACGCGCTCACAGGCCTGCCCAACCGGCGCGCATTGGACGCGCGTATTGAGCGCGTGTGGGAACTGGCGTGCGCCCAGGGGACGGCCGTGGGCATCGCCCTAATGGATATTGACCACTTCAAGAAATACAACGATTCGCTGGGCCATCAGGCAGGCGACCGCTGTCTCGCCAGAGTCGCGGAGGCGCTGGCGGGCGCCTGCCGGCGCGGCAACGACTTCGTGGCCCGCTACGGGGGCGAGGAGTTTGTGGCCGTACTGCCCGACACATCGCGTGACACATTGGCCCGCTCCGCCGAACGTCTGCGCCGGGCGGTGCTGCAGCTTCAACTGCCCCATCCCGCTTCCGCCACGGCCGACGTCGTAACGGTCAGTGTGGGGGCGGCACTCGCCAGCGAAATACACCACTGCCCGCCCGGAGAACTGATCAAAGCCGCGGACGCCGCCCTCTACGAGGCCAAAGGCGCGGGCCGCAATCGCGTGGTGCTGCAGGACCGCCCCGTCAAGACCTGACAATCGTATCCGGCAGAAGACGAAGGGCGCGATGGCACAGGCATCACGACTGAAGCACACGGAAGACGCTTTGCATGAGCCTGGGAAAAAATGGCGCGCCTGGTGCGACTCGAACGCACGACATGCGGCTTAGAAGGCCGCTGCTCTATCCAACTGAGCTACAGGCGCGTGTGGGCGTGGCTTTCTGAGGGCGGCGCTCGTCTGAAAATACGGCGTATTGCCGACCCTGTTTTCACGGGAAGTCTACCTTGCGTGCGCCGCTCAAGGCAAGGCGCGGCAGGCGGACGCTTCGCTTGTCCCGCCCCTGAAACCGTGCACGCCGGTTGTGCGTTACTGGCAGGTTATTGTAGAGTGCGTGCGGTGAATAAGATGGCGGCGGGGGTGTATTGAGGGCAGGAGGAGAATATCTGCCGCAAGGGCGCGAAGTATGGCTGGTTCGGCTGCGCCTTTCCGGAATCGTTCGGGATATGGGCACAGTAATGGAAACGATTGTGTTCGATGAGCAGGCGGCGGTGGTCGCCGCGCGCAATGGCGACCGGGCCGCTTTCGGGGCGCTGGTGCGCGCGTATCAGCGGCGCGCCTATGCCATCGCGTACAGCTTTGTGGGCAACCGCGAGGACGCGCTCGAGCTTTCGCAGGAGGCGTTTGTGCGCTCGTTCCGGGCGATGGACCGGTTTGACACGAAGATGCCTTTCTACCCGTGGCTGTACCGCATCGTGCGCAATGTGTGCCTGAACCACCTCAAACGGAAGAAGCGGCACGGCGAAACCTCGCTCGACGGCCTTATGGAGCAGGGTTTTGACGTGTGCGCGGCGGAGGGCGGCCCCGAGCGCGCGGCGGAGTTGTCGGACCTGGCGGCGCGTATCCGGCAGGCCATGGGCGCGCTCAGCGAGGAGCATCGTGAAATCCTTCGGCTGCGACACTTTGCGGAGATGTCCTACGAGGAGATGGCCGCGGAACTGGAGATACCGAAGGGCACGGTGATGTCGCGATTGCACGCGGCGCGCAAGCGGCTTCGCGAGGTGCTGGAATCGAAAGAGGAGGCGCTGGTGAATACACCGGCGGATT
>NPIG01000405.1_pt2 | contig 24953 bp, 22 predicted proteins | sample 8637441 | NCBI WGS metagenome assembly NPIG01 (sample SAMN07420675, study PRJNA396082) | bioreactor metagenome | isolation source: sample BR6 brine-fed electro-methanogenic bioreactor BR | place: Japan: Kochi | collected 2016-06-14 | reverse complement strand
AGGTATTCATCTGATCCCGGCCGTTAAAGTAATATTCCACCCGACCAGGGTCACCTTTGAGCCCCCGCTGCATGGCGGCGGCAAGCTCCGGAGCAATCTTATCGCTTGCCACAGTAACGTTAAGCTCTCCGATGAGTTCTTTTACCGGATGTGCGGCGAGAACTCCTCGGGCACCGACGAGGTAGCTATAGCCGCTCTCCCCCCATTTCACCCCAACAACTTCCTGCGAGAGGGTCTCCAAGGTGACCGTAGCGGCAAGAACCCCGACCACCGTCCCATCCCGTGTAATGGGGCTGGCGATGACAAAGATCTGCTCTCCCGTGGAACGGGAGATAAGAGGATCCGTAATAGTGGATTTCCCCTCTTGTACAGCCCGGAGAAAATACTCCCGATCCGCATAGCTCCCCTCTCTATCTCGACTAACAAAACGCCCTCTTCCATTGAGATCAATGACGAAGATGTCAAAGAAATCATACTCGCTGTAAAGAGGTGCCAGGGACGGCTCCACCTCTTCCCAATTCATTCCTCGAACCACGTGGCGATCCGCCTGCATGCGAATCATCATAGCCCGCTCCCGAAGATAGGCATCTACGAGGTTCGCAAGATCTGCCACCAGGGCATCTCCCTCTTTCCAGGTGGCGTCTATAATAGCCTGCGTGGAACGGGAGAGCGCAAAGAACCCGATGATACCCATGGCGGAAAGAGCCACCAGCAGAAACACTGTTATAAGTCTTCCTCGAAGTGATCTCATGGAACAACACCTCCTCTAAAATGCGGCAGCCATCTTTTCCCATCTTTGTGAAAACCCCTCCTCCTTCAAGAAGCCACCACGAGAAGGGATCTGAAGGAGGAGAGATTGCAGAAAAGGACAGATGCCAAAACGATGCAAGACCCTAAAAACTGAATTCAATTTGCGGCTCCAGGTTGCTTGCAATTATAGAAGCTCCTTCGGTAGAACACAAGGCAACCCCTTGGGGTATCTGGATTCGGCCATGGGAAAAAAGAGAAAGCCTCCCCAGGCAGAGTCTTCGGCATCTTTGCAATCGTAGAAATTCCCAGGATCCCTCAAATCACGGAAGAAAAGCTTTCTCTCTCCGATCTTCCCGAAAAGGAATAATGTTCGCAAAAAACTTTTCCATAAAAAGTCCCCGGCGTCGAGGCCCTTTCTCCTCGAAACCGGGGAACTTTTTTCATTCCTTTTTTGTTTTTTTTCGTATTTTTTACGCCCAAGAAAATTAAAAGTCCTTCCCGGCCTGGGAATTTCTCCGGCCGGGAGTGATAGGCGTTATCTCCGGCTTTTGGGAGCCTCCAAAGCTCTGGGGGAAGTTCCCGAAGAGACCTTTTCGATCTTGAAGATCCGGATCCGGCTTCGCAGATCCCCGCTAATCCTCGCCAGCTCTTCGCCCCCCTGGGCCACCCGCTCCGCCGCAGTAGCCACGTCTGCCATCTGCTGCCGCACTGCCTCGGCGATCTCCGTGGAGTCGGTTACCTTCCCCGCCATATCCTGTACCGCTGCGGCGATCTCCTCGCTGGAGGCAGCCTGTTCCTCCCCGATGGCCGCCACATCCTGGGCGGCTCCGGCGATGCTCTGGAGGGATTCCATGATGAGGGCGATCTTCTCGGAGACATCCCGAACGAGCTGCTCCACGTTCCGGGCCCCCTGCTTGTTGCGCTCCGCTCCGTCTTTGACGGAGACGAGATCCGAGGCGATGGAGCTGGCAAGATCCGCGATGTTCGTGGCGGCCTGGTTGGAGTCCTCTGCCAGCTTGCGCACCTCCTCCGCCACCACGGCGAAGCCCCGTCCCGCTTCTCCCGCCCGGGCGGCCTCAATGGCGGCGTTCAGGGCAAGAAGATTGGTCTGATCTGCGATCCCCGTGATGGTTACCACAATCTTCTGAATCTGGGCGGCCTTGGCGGCGAGTTCCTCCGTGGCCCTGGCGGATTCCTCCACCCGGGTGATCTGATCCGTCACATCCTTAACGGTCTTTTCCACCGCCTGGGTGCTGGCCTCTCCCGCCTTACGGGCGGTCTCCACCTGCTCTGCCACGTCGCTACTCCGGGTGGCCACGGTGCTGGCTCCGGAGGCTACCTCTTCCACGCTGGCGTTAAGCTCCTGGCCAATGGCGGCGATGTTCTCCATGGAGTTCCCTACGGTCTCCGCCCCGCTTCGGGCCTCCTCCACGCTGGCGTTGGTCTCCTCCGCCACGGCGGAGAAGTCCTCCGCCCGCTCCCCCAGGGTCTCCGAGGCGGCTCCGATGGCCCGCAGGGCCTCCCGAAGTTTGCCCCCCATGCCTTCCAGGGCGTGGGCCACCCTGGTAACTTCATCCCGGCCGGAGGTATCGAACTGCACCGTGAGATCCCCCGTGGCGAAGACGTCTACCCCTTCACGAAGCCTGTTCAGACTGCGCACCACCGAGAGCACAATGCCAAGCCCCAGCAGAATGCCGAGAAGGATGGCCCCAAGAGAGAGGCTGACGAGAAGACGGATGGCGGTTTGGGTGTCCACGGTATTGGCGGCGTTCACCTTCTCCGCCCGCTCCGTGGCATGGGCTGCCAGAAGAACCACCTGATCGTTGAAGGCGAGAAGAGGATCCCGGGCCTCCCGCTGGTACGCCTCAAGGGCCTCCGCATCTTTCCCCGTAGTGGCAAGGCGGATCACCTCTTCGGAGCCCTTGCGGAAAGCCTCAAGCTCTTTTTCCAACTCCTGAAAATGTTCTCTTTCGTAGGCATTCAGGTTCATCTTGCGGTAGTTTTCGAAATTGCGGTCATTGATCTCCCGGCGTCGCTGAATATCCGCCACATACTCCCGCTCAATCTGCTGATCCTCCACGAGCATGAGATAGATCAGATTTCCCCGGATGGCCTGAGCATGCGTCCGGCCATCGTTGAGCCACTGTACCGGAAGAAGATTCTCCTGGTACATGGCATTCAAATCTGCCTCCGCATGCCGCAACTCATAGTACCCGATAAAAGCTACCAGCATCAGAAAGAGCGAGAGAATCCCCGTCAAGAGTATCAACCGAAAGCGAATGGACAAACTGCGAAAAAAACGGATCATAATACAGACTCCTCCCTTATATTTGGGGGCATCCCCCTTACACGACACACAAGACCAGATAGCGCACTACAATTTAAAAACCCCGCAAGCAGCGCAAGCAGGTGGCCTTTTTAATTTCATGGTTCCCCTCGTCACACCTCGGATATCCGAAAGCTTTTGATCCTTACTCTACGTCATGGCATACCCCCAAGTCAGATCCGGTCAGGAGTTTCATGGATTATATGGTTATGTGCTTTTTTTCGAGTTTCTCTTTTCTAAAATTATTCTACTTATTTTTTTCTTTCCACCCTGTGCAGTGTAGCAAAAAAACTCTAATGCTACCATGGTCACTTTGAAGAAGCGATAAAGATGGGTCTAAAGGCCCAGAAACATTTTCTTCTACCCCTCTCGACCTTCGTGTAAGCCCCTCGAAAAGCCGGGGATATTCTGAGAAAATGAGAATATGAAAAAACTTCCCCGGGGGCTTTTCTGTGGTAAAGTTTTTTTACGGTTTTTTCGGAGAGTTCGTTGATCAAAGAAAAGAGCTCAAGCATACATTCTGCATCAAGACGGGGATAAACGGATGGGGATTTTTCGCAATCACGCCAATTTTTCCATACGCCGGCGGCGCATGTACTACGGGGTACTCGGGGCGCTGGGGGTACTTCTTTTTCTGAGTCTTCGGCTTCTGACCACCTATAGGGATGCGGGGATCGCCAGCTACCAGAGAGATCGGGTGGCAAATTTTCGCATGCAGCTTCAGGCCACTCTGCGATCCTGCCAGATCAGTGCAGGGAGAAATCCCCTTCTTTCGGGGGAAGACATGAAATCCCTCGCCCGAGGGCTGGAGCTTCTTTTCAGCCTCCAGACCTTTGGGGTGAAGCTTGCTGCTCCGGAGACGTCCGAAGGAGGCCCCTTGGGAGGGGATGCCCGATTTATGGTCCCCCACGCCTTCTGGAAGGAGTATCTGGGGTTTTTGCAACTCTTTCCCCGGATGATGCTTCCTCCAAATCTTGAGAGGGAGCTCGCTTTCCGGCTTTTGGGAGAGCGGGATTTCTGCCTCTCCTGGAAGACCCCCCGAGGGTGGTTCGATATCATGGGGGTTACCATCCCCCAAAAGGGAGGTGAGGAACGGCAATTTCTTCTCACCTTCGAAAGGGCGGAAAATTTCTCCCAGAGCCGGACGCTTTACGTGCTTCTCTCCCTCTTTCTGGTACTCTTTACGCTGCTTCTCATGGGGGTGGCCACGGTGGTCTACGGAGTGCTTCTCAAACTGGAGCATATGGCGGTGCTGGATAAGCTCACAGGAGCTCATACCCGGGGAGCCTTTCTTGAGGCAGGGGAAAAGGAGAAGAGCCGGGCCCTCCGCAAAGGACATCCCCTCTCCTTGGTCATGGTGGATCTGGATAATTTTAAAAGGGTGAACGATCTGCACGGACATAACACGGGAGATTTCGTACTCCGCAAGATCTCCGGGCTGGTGCAGAGCCGCATCCGGAAGTACGATATCTTCGGCCGCTGGGGGGGAGATGAGTTCGTACTCCTCCTTCCGGAGACCGCAAAGGAGGAGGCCCTTCGGGTGGCGGAGAAGCTGCGGCAGTGCATTGATCATGATGCGGCACTGCATGCCCTGCAGGTCACCGCCAGCATCGGGGTTTACCAGGTGGAAGATCTTGAGGACTCTCTTCCGAACATTATCGAAAAGGCGGATCAGAAGATGTACGCCGCCAAGGAGGGGGGGCGCAACAAGGTGGTGGGGTAGGAAAGAGCTTGGGGCCACTCCATTCGCACCACCATGTTCGCCTCAACACAGCACCTTCTGCCGAAACCACGCATCCTCAAGATCAGGTAAGCCACTTGAGGGAGCTGGCCTTGAAGAGCGCCCAGATCTCCTTCCCCGGATGGAGCGCCAGATCCCGCACCGCCTCCGCAGTGAGTCGAGCGGTAAGAGGATGCCCCCCCGTCACCACCCGCACCAGCACCCGGCCGCTACCGTTTTCGTAGAGCATCTGGCTTATCTGCCCCCGGAGGGCGTTCCGCACCGAGAGCCCCGAGGGCTCCTCCTCCGCTAGAAGGATGTTATCCGGGCTGAGAGAGGCTACCCCCTCCTCGCCGCAGAACTCCGAGGCCATCACCCTCTGGCGGTCCTCAAGAAAGAGTTCCGCTCCTCCCAGGGGGGCGGCCTTCCATCCCCCCGCAAAGAGATTTTCCGGACCAAAGGAGGCGATGCGACCGTTGTAAAGGCTTATCACGTCATCCGCCACCTCGTAGAGCCATTGAAGATCGTGGCTTACCACCACCAGGGTGGTGCCCCAGTTTTTCCGGGCCTCCCCCAGGGCGGCCTTGATCTTGGCGGCACTTGCCAAATCCACGCTGGCGGTGGGTTCATCCAGCAGAAGCACCCGGGGACGCAGCACCAGCCGGGAGGCGAGGGCTACCCGCTGGGCCTCCCCCCCCGAGAGCTGGTACCAGGCACGGCGCATAAAGTTCCCCGGCTCCAGCCCCACCATCTGCAGAGCCTCCCGCACCCGATCTTCCACCCGGGAGGTCTCCCCCCGAAGCCGAAGACCGTAAGCCACGTTCTCCTTCACCGACCGCTTGAGCAAATAGGGCTCCTGCAGCAGGAGAGTGACCTCCTTGCGGTACTCCTCCTCCCGGGAGAGGGGGGAAGTCCCCCTATAAAAGAAGGTTCCCTGGTCGGGAAATTCCAGAAAGGCGAGGAGGCGCAGAAGGGTACTCTTGCCGCTCCCGTTGGGTCCCACCAGCCCTACCACTCGCTGGGCTTTGATCTTGAGATGCTCCACATCCAAAGCCTTGCGGCTGCCGTAGAAGCGCTGGATCTTCCGGAGTTCGTAGAGGGGAGTGCTCATGCCTGCACCCTCCGGCGAAGCAGCGAGAGAGAGCCGTTTACGAGAAAGGCGATGGTGAGAAGCACCAGCCCCAGGGCGATCCCCTCGGCGAACTGCCCCTTGCCGGTCTCCAGAGCGATGGCGGTGGTGATGGTTCGGGTATGCCACTTGATGTTTCCCCCGATCATCATGGAGATCCCCACCTCGGAGATCACCCGTCCGTAGGCGGTAACCCCCGCCATGAGCACCGCATAGCGGGACTCCATGAGGCTTGCCCGGGCAAGCTGCCCCTTTTTAGCCCCCAGGGTAAGAAGAGTCATGGAGAGTCGCGCATCCAGGGATTCCACCGCCGAGGCGGTGAGGGCCATGACGATGGGAAGGGCCAGCACCATCTGTCCCAGAACGATCCCGGGGAGGGTGAAAAGCATTCCCCACTCTCCCAGGGGCCCCCGGCGGGAGATGAAGGCATACACTAGAAGGCCCACCACCACCGTGGGAAGCGCCAGCAGCGTATCCACCAGGGTGCGGCAAACCTTCCGCCCGGGGAAATCCGCATGTCCCAGCACAAACCCCAGGGGAACCCCTATCAGAAGGCTCAAGGCGATGGAGAGGCTCGAAACCTTGAGGGTGGTGATGATGGCGGACCAGAGTTCTTCGTTCCCCGAAAAGAGATAACCCAAAGCCTGGATGAAACCTTGCGTGATGTAATCCATTCTCACACGTCTCCTCTCACGATTCTATGGATGCCACCAAGTATACGGAAAAAAGGAGGAACCGAAAACTATGCAACATATATGCAAAATATCTACTATTGACAAACCCCGGGGTTATTCGTTAGAGTCTGCACAAAGAGCCTGGATACATTATACACGAGATCCTTTACAAAAAGCTCCGAGTTCGATGGCCTACAGGCGAATTGTCGTCCATGGCTGCGGACCGACAGGGCCTGTTTGGAAACGGACAGACCTTCCAACGTGAAAAGGAGGAATAGCAGCATGAAACAGTATCTGCGGAAGACCATTATGGTCAACTGTATCCCTCACCATGTGGTGGCGGATCCCGACACATCCCTGGCGGAGGTTATCCGGAAGCAGCTTGGCCTTACGGGCACCAAAATCGGGTGCGGCACCGGTCAGTGCGGCGCCTGCAGCGTCATCATGGATGGCAAGCTGGTGCGCTCCTGTATCGTGAAGTGGAGCAAGGTGGAAGATGGAGCGGAGGTTCTCACCATCGAGGGACTCGGCTCCCCGGGGCGGCTTCACGCTCTGCAGTGGGCCTTCGTGAAGAGCGGCGCCATTCAGTGCGGCTTCTGCATCCCCGGCTTCATCATGAGCGCCAAGGCCCTTCTGGACGAGAACAAGAACCCCACCCGGGAAGATGTACGCGACTGGTTCCAGAAAAACCGTAACGCCTGCCGCTGCACCGGCTATGTTCAGGTGGTGGATGCGGTGATGATGGCCGCAGAGGTTCTGCGCGGCGAAGCGGAGATGACGGATTTCAAAGAGATGATGGGCAAGAACGGCTCCGTTTGGGGAACCTACTACCCCCGGCCCAGCGCAGTATACAAGGCCACCGGCACCTGGGATTTCGGTGACGACATCGGCCTGAAGCTCCCCGAGGGAACCCTTCACGCAGTTCCCGTATGCCCCCAGACCCACCACGCCAAGATTCTCAAAATCGACACTTCCGAAGCTGAAGCCATGCCCGGAGTCTTCAAGATCGTCACCTTTGAAGACATCAAGGCCAATAAGGGTACCAACCGTATCCGGGGCCAGGCGGGTTCCGGCACTGCCACCACCGACGGCTGGGAGCGGCGCATTATTGTGGGAGAAGGCGACAAAATTCGCCAGATGGGCGAATGTGTAGCCATCGTCTGCGCCGACACCGAAGAGCAGGCTCGGGCCGCCGCTGCTGCCGTGAAGGTGGAGATGGAAGAGCTTCCCCCCCTTCTCTACATTCAGGATGCCATCAAGGCCGATGCGGTGAAGGTCTATGAAGAGATCGAGGGCATCGACGGCATGCCCAACGTCTTCAACAAGCGCCCCACCATCAAAGGCAAACCCGAAGAAACCAAAACACTTCTCGAAAAATCCGCCCACGTGGTGGACGAGGAGTTCTACAGCACCCGGCAGCCCCACCTTACCATCGAGACGGATTGCGGCTTCGGCTACTACGATCACGAAGGGCTTCTCACCCTGCAAACCAAGAGCATCTGCGTCTACCGGCATCAGATGATGATCGCCCGGGGCGTGGGAGTTCCCCCCAGCAAGATCCGGGTTATCCAGAACAACATGGGAGCCAGCTTCGGCTACAAGGTGGCCCCCACCAACGAGCCCCTTCTCGCCATCTGCGTCATCGCCACGGGACGCCCTGTCTACATGCGGCTGGACATGAAAGAGCATATCGTCCGGACTCCCAAGCGCTCCCCCTTCCTCTTCAAGGTGAAGGCGGGGATCGACGAAAAGGGCAAGCTCACCGCCGCAGAGTCCACCTGGTACGTGGATCACGGCCCCTACTCCGAATCCAGCCAGGACCTCACCAACAAGGGAGGCCAGTTCCTCTTTGCCCCCTATCGGCTGAACAACATTACCGGCTGCGGCTACACCGCCTTCACCAACCATCGGTGGTGCGGCGCCTTCCGGGCCTATGGAGCCCCCCAGACCTACCTCGCCGGGGAGATCGTCATGGATATGCTGGCGGAGAAGGCGGGGATGGATCCCCTGGAGTTCCGGGAGCACAACGTCATCCAGCCCGGTGACACCATGCCCAGCGGCCAGCGTCCCGAGGTCTATCCTCTCCAGGCCATGATCGCCCGGATTCGCCCCTTCTACGAGGAGGCCAAGGCCTTCGCCAAGGCGAATTCCACCGATACGGTCAAGCGCGGGGTGGGGATCGCCTTCGGTATCTACAACTCCAACGACGACGGCCCGGACGAAGCGGAGAGCGACATCGAGCTCACCAAAGACGGAGTCATCATCTACAACACCTGGGAAGATCACGGCCAGGGAGCCGACATGGGGTGTGTGGGTACCGCCCACGAGGCTCTGAAGCCCCTGGGGATCAAGCCCGAACAGATCAAGCTTATCTGCAACGACACCTCCAAGGCTCCCAACAGCGGAGCCGCTGCGGCGAGCCGCTGCCAGGTTATGGTGGGGAACGCCATCGTGGATAGCTGCCAGAAGCTTCTGGATGCCATGCGCAAAGAAGACGGCACCTACCGTAGCTACGACGAGATGATCGCCCAGGGGCTTCCGGTACACCACCGGGGTCAGTGGACCGCCACCCTCCGGAATGTGGATGGAAATGTACAGCACTGCACCGGTATGGATGATGTCACCGGCCAGGGCTACCCCTTCGCCAACCACATGTTCGGTATCTTTATGGCGGAAGTGGCTGTAGATACCGCCACGGGAAAGACCACGGTGGAAAAATTCACCCTGGCGGCGGATGTGGGTAAGATCAACAACTTCGCCGTGGTGGAAGGGCAGCTCTACGGCGGTATCGCCCAGGGCATCGGCTTCGCCCTCACCGAGGATTTCCAGGACGTGGACAAGCACAACAACCTCATCGGCTGCGGCCTTCCCTTCGTGAAGGATATCCCCGACAACATCCGGCTCATCCACATGCAGAGCCCCCGGGAGTTCGGCCCCTTCGGCGCTTCCGGCACGGGAGAACTTCCCCTCTCCGCTCCCCATCCTGCGGTGCTGAACGGCATCTACAACGCCTGCGGCGCCCGGATCACAGAGCTTCCCGCCCTTCCCAAGAAGGTTCTGGAGGCCATGAAGAAGTAGGAGCCCCTTCTCCCGCCCCGGAGGTTTTCCACGAAAAAGCCCCGGGGCAGGGAGAATTTGCTCGGGAAGCCCCGAGCTTCCCCTAACTCTCCCTTTATTTGAAAGCGGGATCTTTGCAAAGATCCCGCTTTCTCATATATACTGCTTTCGTAGAGACACCACAAAAGGAGGGTTCTATCATGCAGGATGGAGAAAAAAAGCCCATCACCGGGCGTATTGAAGATCTTCCGGTGTACAACGCCTCTGCCTTGGCACCGGACATCACCAAGCGGATCATCTTTGGCCCTGAACAGTTCTGGAAGGAGTACACCATGCGCCATTTCGTGCTTCCTCCGGGGTGCTGCGTTCCCCCTCACAGCCACGAGTGGGATCACTTTGTGCTGGGGATTGCAGGAGAGGGACAGATCGTGGTGGATGGCGAGGTGGGGCCTCTCCCTCCGGGATCCTGGGGGCATATCCCCGGAGGTACGGAACATACCTTCGAAAATCACAGCGAGGAGAAGGATTTTACCTTCATCTGCATCGTTCCTACCCATGGGGATCCCCACGGTAAGCGCCAACTCCACCGGCTGGAGCGAGGGGAGAAAAAGAAGGAGGAAGAGGAAGGAGACTCTGGAGGGTGCTGATTTGAAACAAACCCCGAGATGACAAGATGACACAAGACGAGGAGGAGCCCCCTTAAGGAAGCTCCTCCTCGATCTCGTCGTCATATCTACAACATATCTGCCATATCTACATGGCTATTCCTGGTGCAGCAGAGCCTCCTGGGAGGAGACGATCTCCGTAAGCTGGGCGAGGGTCTCCCTCTGCATTTCCATGGCCTTTTTCATGGCCTCTCCCTGCTGACCCGCCAGAGAGACCACATTCTGCATATCCTGCCGGAGCTCTCCGAAGCTTCCCTCCAGGGTCTGAACCTTGGCCTGAAGATCCCCAAGCACCTTGGCGGTGTTTTCAAGATCCCCCGCAGTGGCACTGATGGCGCTGATGCTCTCTTCGGTCTTCTGCATCATGGCCTTCACATCCTCATTCACCGAACGCATGGCCGCCACCTGCTCCTCCACCGCAGCAATACGCTTGTTCATCTGGGTCCACATAATATTCCCCAGAATGAGCACAAAGAGTGCCACCGCTCCGAGACCGAGAAACAAGCCCTTCTTGGTTACTGCCCCTACCCCGAACTTTTCCGTCAGGGCTCCCATCTTCTGAGACGCCTTCGATTCACCCATGGAACATATACCCTCCTTGATTTATGTACAGAATACTTTCTCCACCATCACCGCATTGAAACGGTGTTTTAGCGTCTCTTTAAAAGCCTGAAACAACTCCGAAAAACCCAGTGCTTGGCTTAAGCCTGCCAGCCTAAACCCTTCTTACTGCTCTCCCGAGAGATGCTTTTCCTGGGCGGCGGTGAGGCTTTCGAGATGGGTCAAAAACTCCTTCTGGAAGGCCAAAGACTGGGCCGCCGCCTCCCGAAGCCGGGCCCGCACTTTTTCGCCCTCTTCCGCCATGGATTCGAAATCCCCCCGGAGGGCCTGTATTTTAGATTCGAACCCTGCTTCCAGGTCTTTCATCCGGGATTCATAAGCAACCTCTTGAGCTTTTGTTCTTTCCAGAGCCTTATCCAGATCCCCTCGGAGCTGCCCCAACTGGGAGCTGAGGTTGTGCACCTCTTTCTGAAGAGCCGCCACATCATACCCGGCTCCGGAAGCTTCGGAGGAGGGGGCTTCCCCCAGAGAGGTTTTGAGTGTTTTTATCTGGGATTCCAAGGCGGAGACTGTATTGGCCAGATCCAGGTTCTGGCGATTTACGGAACTCCACACAAAAGAGGTCACCCCGAGAAAAATCACACAGAGAACACCGAGGGAGATAAAAAGTATCTTGTTGTCTTTCCCTCCACCGTCGTTGCCGTATTCATGCATCCTTCTTCCCTCCTTGAAAGTTGCGGTATGCCGATTGTTCGGATTGTAAACGCACCTCCCGGTATTGTACCATATCACTCTGGGAGAAGACTACGGAGAGCTCTCCTCCGAGGAAAGATCTTCCTTTTTTTCCAACTTCTGCCGAAGCGTCTGAAGCTCCTCCTCTTTCTGCCGGAGCATCTCCTTCATCTCCTCCCGAGCCTCTTGAAGCATGCGGGAGGCCTCTTCCTTCAGGTTTTCCTTCTCCTTCAGAAATTGGGCTTCCAGAGCCTCCTTCTCTTTCAAAAACTCGTGACGCTGCTCCTCCAGGAGTTTTTCCATCTCCTCTTTTCCTTGGCTCAACTGCTGGGAAAAGTCCTTTTTCAAAGCATCCAGCTTGGTCTCATACTCCTGCTGCAGCTCCTTTCGAAGCTCTTCTCCCTTTTCCGTGGCCTCCCCGAGCTTTTGCCGGAGATCCTCCATCATGGTTCCCGCTTCATCGGTCTTTTCTTTGAGAAGGCGCTGCCACTCCTCTTTCTTGCGGGAAAAGTCCGCTCCAAGATTCCGAAGATCCTCCCGGGCCTTTTCAAGCTCCCCCTCCGCATCCTTCAGAGAATCCCGCATCCAGGACTGGGCATTGCGCATCTCCTCCCGAAAGCCCTCGGAACGCTCATCCATGAGAAACCAGGTTCCCCCCGCCCCGAGGGCGAGAAAGGCCGCTCCCAGCACCACCAGAAGGGTGGCGCTTCCTCTGCTGCGCTTGTTCTGCATCATGATCTTCAAACCTCCTCGAACGTATTTTTCGGTGCTTCTCTCTATTGTACTCCTCTTTTGTGCTTCTCTTTCGGGGCTTGAGAATCTTTTACCTGCTTCTACAGCCCTTTTTCCCAAATTCTTAGAGGACAAGAAGTATTTTTTGTGCCATAAGATATAGATCAATACTGACCTTTTTTCTTCTGGACGGGATGACGAAAGAGAGAATCTTGGTTATCATGAGAAGGGAGGAGTTTCAGGAAATTTCAGGAAACCCCCGGAAACCACGAAGGGAGTTGTGCATACCCATGATCCGACGAAGCCTGGTGGAACGTCTCTTTTCCGCCGCCTCCATAGAGCGCTGGAACGATCACCCCCGACCCATTCAGTTTACCGAGCTGGGCAAACAGGCGCACAAGATGATCATCGCCTACCTCATGGCCACCGAGGAGGAAAGTCGGAACCCGGAAGCCTCCCTCTCCTGGATCGCCCTGGTGGAGGGGGGAATTTTCGAGTTTCTGCACCGGGTACTTCTTACGGATATCAAACCTCCCATCTTTCATATGATGATGGAAAAATCCGGGGATAAGCTGAACCGCTGGGTGCTGGAACAGCTGGAGGAGGATCTTCGGGGGGTGAGCCTCGCCTTTCGGGATCGCTTCGAAGAATACTTTTTCGGCTCCTCCTTCGAAAGAGAGAAACGCATTCTTCGGGCCGCCCACTATACCGCCACCAAATGGGAGTTCGGCCTGGTCTATCATTGGAGCCAGTCCCTCTACGGCATCGAAGAGACCAAGCGCTCCATAGACTCGCAGCTCGAAGAGTACCGGGATATCCCTCTGGTGCGGGAGGCCCTCTCGGAGAGAGAGGGATCTTCCCGGAAGGGGGGGCTCTACGCCTTTGTGGATCTGGTGGGACAGCTGCGCTTTCAGAAGCGCTGGTCCCAAACCCCCCGGATTCCCCAGACCTCGGTGCTGGATCATATGCTCTGCGTGGCCTTTCTGGCCTATGTGGTGACGGTGCAGATGGAACTCCCCTCCCTACGGGGACGGAACGCCTTTTTAGGAGGGCTCTTTCACGACCTCCCCGAGGTGCTTACCCGGGATATCATCAGTCCTGTAAAGCGCTCCGTGGAGGGGCTGGAGGAGCTTATCGAGCAGTACGAAAAGGAGGCCATGGGCTCCAAGGTCTATCCCCTTCTCTCGGAAAGCTGCGGGGAGGAGCTGCGTTTTTTCACGGAGAACGTCTTTCATCAAAAGCTCCGGCTTCCTTCGGGGGAGCTGCTCTTTCTTGAAGGAGCCCAGGCGACCCCGGAAGCCCTTTCTCTGGCCACCATCCCCGCCGCATGGCCTCTGGACGGGGTGCTGGTGGAGATCTGCGACAAGCTGGCGGCCTATATCGAGGCCTCCCTCTCCATCCGACACGGGGTAACCTCCCCCAGTCTGGAGGAGGCAAGACGCAAGGTTTACCAACGCTTTGGCAAGTCGCGATTCGGCTCCTTCGACATGGGGTGCCTCTTCGACTTCTTCCGGTAGCATCTTGGGATACGAGAAAGGAGATTTTCATGTTTTCAGCAGAGGAAAACCCTCCCCGTATCAGCTCGCAATCTGACGAGTGCCGGCGATACGAGGCGATCTTTCAGAAGAACTTCTGCCCCTTTGCGGTCTATCAGGTGCTGCGGGATCCCGAGGATTCTGCCCCTCCTCGGGTACTGTTCCGGGATGTCAACCCCGCCTACGAGGAGGTTATGGGGGTTGCCCGCTCCCAGGTGGTGGGGCGCACCTTTGCGGAGGTGTGGCCCACCACGGAGCCCCAGTGGCAGGAGCTTGTGGAAGAGGTGGTGCGCACGGGAAACTCCGTAGATTACCAAGGATTTAACAAGGATACCGGGCGCTATCTCCAGGCTCTGGGGTTCGCCATTAGCTCCCATGAGGTGGCGGTGCTCTTTCTGGATATCACCCCTCGTACTCTGGCCCAGGAGGCTCTGAAGCGTAAAGAGAAGCATCTGCTCCAGTACAAGGAATCTCTCCGAAATCTCACCACCCGGCTCACTCTGGCGGAGGAGAAAGCCCGGCGGCAGATCGCCACGGATCTTCACGACCGTATCGGCTACTCCCTGGCCATGATCCTGCAGAAGCTCCACCTCGCTGCGGAGGATCTTCCCCCCTCCTGCGCCTCCTCTCTCAAGGAGGTGATCCCCATGCTTCAAGGGGTGATCCGGGAGACCCGAAGCCTCACCTTCGAGATCAGCTCTCCCCTGCTCTACGAGGTGGGACTTGAGGCGGCTCTGGAATCATTGGGGGAGCAGATGCTTCGCCCCCACGACATGGACTTTTCCTTTGCCGAGGAAGGGTCTCCGGAAAATCTGGATCCCGAGGTGAAGATCCTGCTCTTTCAGATGACCCGAGAGCTTCTGGTGAACGTGATCAAGCACGCCGGAGCGAGCCGGGTGAATCTTCGGATGTATCAGGACTTCAAGGGGGTGGGTATTACGGTACAGGATAACGGCAAAGGTTTCGATCCCGAAGTCTTTCGAACCTCCGAGAGCAAGGCCTTCGGGCTTTTCAGCATCCGGGAGCGGCTGCGGCATCTTCGGGGATATCTTCGGGTGGATCCCGCCCCCGGAGGAGGGGCGGCGGTGACCCTCTGGGCGCCTCTGGAACATCCCGAGGCACTTCAAAAGGAATCATCCCAGAAAGGAAGTTCCTCATGAAGCATTCTATTCTTCTGGCAGACGACCACACCATCGTGTTAAACGGCTTGAAGGAGCTGCTCTCCAAGGAGATGGATCTGGAGATTGTGGGTATAGCCCAAAGCGGCGGGGAAGCTCTGGAGCTGGCCCGGGAGCTTCGCCCCCGGGTGACGGTGCTGGATGTTACCCTGGGAGACATCAACGGCATAGAGGTCTCCCGCATTCTGCGGCAGGAGCTTCCGGAAACTGCCATTCTGGGGCTTTCCATGCACGATAACCCCCGGATGATCGGAGAGTTTCTCCGAACCGGAGCTCAGGGGTATGTGCTGAAGGAATCCAACCCCCGAGATTTGGTGACCGCCATCCGGGTGCTTGCCTCGGGGGAGTGCTATCTCAGCCCCAAGGTGACCACCGTGGTGCTTCAGGAATACCGCAAGCTCCTCTCCAAACCCGCCCCCTCCTCGGGGGATCTCCTCTCCCCCCGGGAAACCGAGGTGCTTCAGCTTCTGGTGCAGGGAGCCAGCACCCGGGAGATCGGCAGCACCCTGCATATCAGCAAGAACACCGTGGATACCCACCGGCGCAAAATCATGGACAAGCTGGGATGCAACAACCTGGCGGATCTCACCCGGCTGGCCCTCCGGGAGAGACTGGTGGCTAGCGAGTAACCCCTCACGTTTTGTACTACCCCCAGAATCACGTTTTTCCCTATGGAAACTAACACCAACTTTTTCATAAAATTTGCATACTGGCTTGGGGTTTTTGGAGTGCTTATCCAAAAACCTTGGGTCGTAGCACTCTTACTTCGTGAGATTCTTCGCAAATTGTCCTTTTATGGCAACCTTTGAGAATCTCTGACCCTTGGGTACAACGCAGTGTACGGAGCATGCATATCACTTTGTAAAGAAGGGAGGTAATCAGATTGTCCAAGCTGGCAGGAAAGAAATTGTTGCTTCTGGGAGAACGGGATGGTATTCCCGGCCCCGCCATGGAAGCGGCTCTGGAGGCTACGGGAGCGGAGGTGATCTTCTCCGTGACGGAGTGCTTCGTGTGAACCGCCGCAGGAGCCATGGACCTGCAGAATCAGCAGAGGATCAAGGACGCTACCGATAAGTTCGGCAAAGAAACCCTGGTGGTTGTTCTCGGCTCTTCCGATGCGGAAGGAGCAGAGATTTACGCCGAAACGGTAAGCGCCGGAGATCCTACCTTTGCAGGCCCCCTGGCAGGAGTTCCGTTGGGACTCCCGGTATATCACATGTTTGAGCAGGAGATTCGTGAAGAGATCGCTCCCGACGTCTGGGAAGAGCATCTGGGAATGATGGAGATGGTACTGGAGCCCGAAGCTCTGGCGGATGCGGTTCGTTCCATTCGGGAACAGCATAGCGAGGTCCGCCTGTAGCATTTGGGGGAATTTTCATCTCCCCGGATCTTTCTGTTTCCTGAAGGAGAAAAGATGCGGGGACAGGAATTCCAGATTTTCCATGATAAAGGAGTGATTGATAGATGCGACTGGAAATCGGCAATTTCCACGTAAAGGAAATTACCTTTGGAGACAAAACCGCCTTCTCCGGAGGGGTACTCAGCATCAACAAGAAGGAAGCCCTCGACGTAGTTCGGGAGGATGAACACATCACCTCCGCAGAGCTTCACATCGTAAACCCCGGTGATATGGTGCGTCTCTGCCCGGTGAAGGAAGCCATTGAGATGCGCTGCAAGGTCAAGGGAGGCACCCATCTCTTTCCCGGCGTCACGGGAGAACTCGCCCCGGCGGGAGAGGGAACCCTCCATGCTCTTAAGGGAGCATCCCTCATCGTGGTGGGAGAGCATTGGGGAAGCTTCCAGGACGGTCTCATCGACATGGGAGGCCCCTTCCAGAGAAACACCCTCTTCGGAGCCCTTCGCAACCTGGTGTTGGTGGCAGACACGGATGAAATCTTCGAGCAGCGGGAGCAACAGAAGAAGAACCACGCTCTGCGCTGGGCGGGAATGCGCCTGGCGGAGTATGTGGGTTCCTGCCTGAAGGATCTCACCCCGGAGGAGACCGAGGTCTTCGATCTTCCTCCTCTGAACGAGCGTTCCCCGGAGGTACAGAAACTTCCCGGTGTGGTCTATGTGCTGCAGCCCCAGACCCAGATGGAAGCTCTCGGCTACAACACCCTCGTCTACGGATGGGATGGTAACCGCATGCTCCCCACCTTCATGCACCCCAACGAGATTCTCGATGGGGCGGTGGTCTCCGGAAGCTTCATGCCCGTATCCTCCAAAATCTCCACCTATCAGTGGCAGAACAGCATGACCATCCGAAAGATCATGGCGGAGCACGGCAAGACCCTGAACTTCCTGGGAATCGTCATGTCCAACCTCAACGTGGCCATGGATCAGAAGCAGCGTTCCGCCCAGATGGTGGCCTCCATGGCATCCAATCTCGGGGCGGAAGGTGCCTTCGTGGCGGAAGAGGGGTACGGCAATCCCGATGTGGACTTCATCCAGGTTCTGGTGGAGCTGGAGAAGGTAGGGGTAAAGACCGTGGGAATCACCAACGAGTGCACCGGTCGGGATGGAGCATCCCAGCCTCTGGTGGCCATTGATGAAGCGGCAAACGCCATCGTCTCCTGCGGCAACGTCTCCCAGTATCTGGAGCTTCCTCCCATGCCGGTGGTGCTCGGAGAGCTGGAGGCCATGGCCCGGGACGGTCTCTCCGGAGGCTGGGAGGGCTGCGTGAAGGAAGACGGCTCTCTGGTGATGGAGAACAACGGCATGTTCTGCGCCGATGGCGTCTGCGGGGCCTCTCTGAAGACCTGCAGGGAATTTTAAGGAGGGATTGCCATGAAAGCCATTGCCTATCTCAACCAGTTCTTCGGCCAGGTGGGAGGCGAGGATCAGGCGGATTACGAGCCCACCCTCCACGAAGGAACCGTGGGAGCTTCGGGACTTCTGAACAGCCTCATGCCCCACGTGGAGGTTACCCATACGGTGATCTGCGGGGATAACTTCGCCGCCAGCTCCACTGATGAAGCCATAAAGCGTATTCTCGGCTTTCTGGAGGATAAGGAGTTCGACCTCTTCTTCGCTGGCCCTGCCTTCATGGCAGGACGCTACGGCAACGCCTGCGGCGCCATCGGCAAGGCGGTGAAGGAGCGTTTCGGAGTGCCCGTGATCTCCTCCATGAACGAAGAGAACCCCGGGGTGGAGATGTACAAACAGGCTCTCTACATCTTCCCCGGAGGGCGCAAAGCCACCTTTATGAAAAAAGATCTTGAGGTCATGGCGGCCTTCGGAGAGAAGATCGCCACGGGGCAGCCCCTGAAGTGCGCCTCGGAAGAGGGGTACTACGTCCGGGGAATCCGGCATGAGGTCTTCCTTGAGGAGCCCGTGATGGCCGCAGACCGGGCGGTGGATATGATGCTCAAGAAGCTCAAGGGAGAGCCCTTTGTCTCGGAGCTTCCCATCCCCAAGATGGATAAGGTCATCCCCGCACCGGCCATTCCGGATCTCTCGAACATGACCATCGCTCTGGTCACCTCCGGGGGAATCGTCCCCTCGGACAATCCGGATCGCATTCAGTCCGCCTCCGCCACCAAGTGGGGAAAGTACGATATCTCCAAGCTGGAGGTCTTCCCCGTGCCGGATTACAAGACCATCCACGCAGGATACGACCCGGAAGCGGCGGACACCGTGCCGGATCGGGTGGTGCCTCTGGATGCCATGCGGGCCTACGAAAAAGAGGGACGTTACAAGAAACTCCATGACTACTACTACGTCACCGTGGGCACCGGCACGAGCCAGTGCGAAGCTACTCGCATGGGTCAGGAAATCGCCGAGGATCTGAAAAAGGCCGGGGTGGATGCGGTGATCCTCACCGCCACCTGAGGAACTTGTACTCGTTGCGGTGCAACGATAGCAAAGGAACTTGAGCGGGCGGGCTTCACCATTACCACCATGTGCAACCTTCTGGACGTGGCCAAATCCATAGGGAACAACCGGCTGGTACAGACCGTGTCGGTTCCCTATCCTCTGGGGAATCCTCAGCTCTCCAAGGAAGAGGAGTGGAAGCTCCGGTATCACCGGGTAGGGGTGGCTCTGGATGCCCTTACCAAGGACGTGGAGGGATACACGGTCTTTCCCGTAAAAATCTAGGAACAAGCACCGGCATTCTTGCGACGGGGCCTCACCGCAGGCCCCGTTATTTCTCTAACCACATTTTCTGCGCACAGTGCGTGCATTTTTACGTACATTCTTGCAGCGTCAAGAGCACTCAAGGAGGTTTCCCATGAAGAATCTGAACAAGGAATCGCCCTGGAATGCAGTGTTTGTGATCTCTCTAGCCATCACCTTCGCCGTGGTGGCCTGGGGTTGGCTGGCTCCCGCAAACTTTGAAGCCGCCTCTAACGGACTTTTCAACGTGCTTATCGAGGATTTCGGTTGGCTCTACATGATTTCCCTCACGGTTTTCGTGCTTTTCCCCGTGATTCTTGCCATCAGCAAGTTTGGCAAAGTGCGGCTGGGCCCGGAGGATTCGAGACCAGANNTCTCCTGGTTCGCCATGCTCTTCTCTGCGGGTATGGGGATCGGATTGGTCTTTTATGGGGTGGGAGAGCCCATTTTCCACTACATGCAGCCTCCTTTCGCAGAGCCCCAGAGCGCCGAGGCGGCAGCCCAGGCCATGCGGATCTCCTTCTTCCATTGGGGGCTCCACCCCTGGGCCAACTATGCGGTGCTGGCTCTGGCCATGGCATACTTCCAGTTCCGGAAGAACGCTCCCGGGCTGGTGAGCTCCGTCTTCCTCCCCCTTCTGGGAGAAAAAGGCGTTCGGGGCCCCATCGGTAAAACCATCGACATTCTGGCCATCTTCGCCACCATTGCGGGAGTGGCCACCTCTCTCGGTATGGGAGCCCAGCAGATCAACAGCGGTCTGGAGTATCTCTTTAACGTTCCCTACAGCATTCGGATACAGTTTTTCATTATCCTGGTGATCGGGATCATCTACACGGGATCCGCCGTGACGGGGATCGACAAGGGGATTCAGTTTATCTCCAACATGAATCTGCGGATCGCCGCTTTCCTGGTGGTGGCCATGTTCATTCTGGGCCCCACGGTAAATATCATTGAGGCCCTTCTCCTGGGCATCGGAGATTACGCCAGCACTGTGGTACGGGAGAGCTTCCACATGGCTCCCTACGGAGGAGACTTCAAACAGTGGATGGGGTGGTGGACCCTCTTCTACTGGGCCTGGTGGATCGCCTGGGCTCCCTTTGTGGGCAGCTTCATCGCCCGGATCTCCCGGGGCCGTACCATCCGGCAGTTTGTCACCGGGGTGCTTTTGGTTCCCGCTTTCGGTTGCTTCGTCTGGTTTGCGGTCTTCGGTACCTCCGCACTCCATCTGGATCTCGCCCAGATCGCTCCCGAGGCGGCCCAGAAGATCATCGACAATATTTCCACGGGGCTCTTCGAGATGTTCACCCACTATCCCATGGGCATGGTGCTCTCCCTGGTTTCGGTGGTGCTGATCTCCACCTTCTTCATTACCTCCGCCAACTCCGCCACCTTCGTGCTCTCCATGTACTCCACCCGGGGGAATCTGAATCCTCCCAAGATGCAGATGATGGTCTGGGGGATCCTGCAGGCGGCTCTGGCCTTCGTACTTCTTCAGAGCGGGGGATTGAAATCCCTGCAGATCGCCTCCATCGCCGTGGCTTTCCCCTTCTCCATCGTGATGCTCCTCTCCTGCTGGTCTCTCTGGAAGGCGTTGCATCAGGATATTGCGGAGCTGGGAGAGCTGCATAAGTAGGAACCATAAACATTGAAACCCCTCCTCTTTTCTCCCTTCGAGGCCCCGGCATGCCGGGGCCTCCCCCTTATATCCTGTAATGGAACCCATCACGACCTTCACAAAGGAGGTTTTTCCCATGGAAGAAGTCTTGCTGCTTTTTGACTCCCGCCACCCCTGCTGGTGCAAAAAAACCGTGGCACTGGAAGGAGAAGATCCTGAAATCCTCGAAGATCTGGAGCAACAGGGCCTTCTGGAACGAAGGCTCGGAGAAGAAGAGAGGGCTCTCTTTCTCCTCACCTCCCGGGGGAGAGCACGCTATCAAGAGATGGCGGAAGAGTACTTTCTCCCCTCTCTTCCGGGAACACCGCCGGAAGACCCCGAGAGAGCCCACCGGCGCACGCTGCTGGAGCTGCTTCTGAACCGGGGCTTTCAGGGACGCTGGGGGATCAAGGAGTTTCGTCCCGCAGAAGCTCTGAAATACACCCCAAATCTTGAAGAACAGAGTCTCTGGGAGGAATCCAAGGAAGGTTTTCGGTGGCTCTATCCGGAAGATTCCCGGGTTCGGAGCATCCAGGAGGGCTGGCCTCGCCCCCAAAAGGTTCCCGAAAGGGATCCTTCCAGAGAGGAGCGCTGGAAGAGCTGGAGCGGGGAGCAGGGGCTCTCTTTCGGCACTCTGGAGCTGGATCTGCTCTTCCTGCATCACTATGACAGCGAACACTTTCAGCACCTCTCCCCTCCTCCGGGGGATATCCACGGGCTCTTTCATACGGACCGCTTTTACTTTCAGTTTCTCCCCTCCCAAGAGAAAAACCCCCGGAGGCTCTGGAAGGATCTGGGAGCATTTCAGCTCTGGATGATGCTGCAGCGGCACGTCTTTCTCCCCTGGTATTTCGACCACGACACCACCAACTACGACGGCATCAACTGGTGGTTCTGGGTATGTGAGAGGGAGGCGGAGCTGGAGATCCTTCAACGAGAGGTAACTCCCCGGGGAAAGGCCCTGGTGGAGCCTGCACTCCCTCTGCAGCTCTTCGGCATCTCTCTTGAGGCGCTGGAGGAAAACAGGGAAAAACACGAATACCACTGGGATCTCTTCGAAAAGATCGCCCGCCCTCTTTCGCCGGTACTGTAAAAGAGCATTCGCAAAGCTTCTCTCGGAAAAAAGCCACCTACGGAGCAGATTTGGAGGCAAAACTTTCCTGATCTGCTCCGTTATTTTTTGTCATGAGCGGTTTCGTAGATGAGGTGTCACAAGACATCTCATGGAAGCCTCCGCTTATCTCTCCCTCTGCTCTAAGGGTGGTGGAACCGCTCCGCAGCTTTGTTGCTCCCCCGGTACTTCCGGGAAAAGCAAAGATTGCTACAAAAAGGCATTTTTCACGGACCAAGAAAAGAAGACCCTTCCTCCCCTTGACCCAATTTGGAATTATGTATAACATGCAATAAAGATGCAGGTTTTTTCTTTCCCCTTTTCTCTCCTGCTCTTCTGGAGCAACCTGCATTTTTGCCTCAAAAACGGAACATACAGAACATACAGGAGGAGGATCTTTCGTATGGAGCAAAAAATCATTTCCCTTGAGGAAGCTTTGGGGCAGCCTCTCTCCCACGATCTTACCCAGGTACTTCCGGAGAAGGGATATAAGGGGGCCCGTTTTCGAAAAGGGCATATCGTCACCCAGAACGATCTTCCGGTGCTTCGTTCCATGGGAAAAGAACACCTTTCGGTGCTCTCTCTGGAGAAAGACGAGGTACACGAAAACGATGCGGCCCTGAGACTTGGAAAGATCCTTCAGGGGGCACATCTTTCCCTCTCAGACCCCGAAGAGGGCAAATGTGTTCTCTCCGCCACGGTCTCGGGACTCCTCCGCTACGACCCCGAAATGGTTCATGCCATCAATGAGGATCCTCTCTGGATCTTCGCCACCCGGCCTCCTCAGAGCACCGTGGCTCCTGGAGATAAGGTGGGGGGCCTTCGGGTTCTCCCTCTGGCGGTGAAAGAAGAGACGGTTCGACGGGCGGAAAAGCATGCCAAACCTGTGGAGATCTACCCCTTCCGCTCCCTTCGGGTATCTCTGGTTACCACGGGATCGGAGCTTAAAAAAGGGCTCATTTCGGATGCTTTCGCTCCCAAGCTCCGCCGCAAACTGGAACCCTTCGGGGGAATCTTACTGGAACAGCAGATCGTGGGAGATACCCAGGAAGAGATCGCCGAAGCTATCCGAAAAGCTCTCCAAGGGCATCCTGACGTGGTGCTCTGTACGGGAGGAATGAGCGTGGATGCAGACGACCGCACCCCCGGAGCCATCCAGGAGGTGGCGGAAAGGGTACTCTTCCGGGGAGTTCCAGCTCTTCCGGGATCCATGCTCATGCTAGGAATGCACGGTGAAGCCGCCCTTATCGGGGCCCCCGCCTGCGTGGTACATGACGAGCGCACCACCCTGGATCCCCTGCTCACCCAGATCGCCGCAGGCATCTATCCCACGGAAAAGGAGGTACGCCGTTGGGGCGTGGGAGGGCTTTGTGCAGGATGCTCTCCCTGTACCTACCCCCGATGCTCCCTCGGTATACGATGACATGAACAAATATGCCCATATTCTCGCAGCCCACGACATACGCCTCACCTCGTTGCGCCTGGAGCTTCTCCGGCTTCTCTACAGCACGGAAAAACCTCTGAGCCACGGAGAGATCATGGAGCTTCTCGGCAACGAATGGGATCGCATCACCCTCTATCGTAATCTCGCCCTTCTTGAGGAACACCGGGTTATTCACAAGATCCAGGGAACTGACGGTTCCTGGCGTTTTCGGGCTCATCCCCTGAACACTCCGGGATGCCCCGGAAACCACGCCCATTTCTGCTGCCTCGAATGCGGCACCATGGAGTGCCTTCTGGATCAACCCATGCCGAGGGTAGATGTCCCCGAGGGATATTCCGTGGAGGGAAAACAGTTTCTGGTGTATGGCATCTGCAAGGCCTGTGCTGAGGCAAAAAAGGCTGGGAGAAAGGCGAACACCCCGGAAATCTCCGAAACATAGGTGAACGGAGGAGCCTTTTCCGCAACCATGGAGGAGCTCCTCTTTTTTGTTGGTTATTTCCTGGGAAATAGTTTCGCACAGACCCAAGCGCATCTTCTCAGCGCAGAACTTCGTATAGCTTTTATAATGCCAATAACATTTTTATTTTCCTTGCCAAAAAAGAGATCTTACCCTACAAATAAGAGAAAGAGTTTCACAGGAGAAGGAGGCACACTCCATGAACATGGCTGTGCTGATCAAACAGGTACCCGACACTGAGGAGGTTCACATGGATCCCGAGAGGGGCACCATGATTCGCCAGGGGGTGGAAACCCTCATGAATCCTCTGGATTGCCACGCTCTGGAAGGGGCTTTGGCCTTGCGCCGCCAGAGAGGAGGTAAGGTGACGGCCTTTTCCATGGGACCTCAAAGGGCGGAGGAGGTTCTTCAAGAGGCTCTCGCCCTGGGGGCGGATGAGGCCTATCTTCTTACGGATCCCGCCTTTGCAGGGGGAGATACCTGGGCCACCGCCCGAGTATTGGGGGAGGCCTGCAGGAAGTACGGCCCCTTTGATCTGATCCTGGCGGGGGAGAAGGCCACGGATGGGGAAACCGGCCAGGTGGGCCCCGAGGTGGCGGTGATGCTGGATATCCCTTGCAGCACCTACGTGAGCGCCCTGGAGCTCCGGGAGGGGGGAGTTCGGGTGCGGCGCACCGTGGAGGAGGGATGGGAGTTCCAGTTTCTCCCCTTTCCCTGCCTGCTCACGGTACTGCGAGATCTGAACGAGCCCTCTCTTCCCACTCTGGCGGGAAAGAAGCGTGCCCGAAGAAGCTCCATCCCCCGGGTCTCTCGAAAGGAACTGGAACTTTCCGAGGCCGAGACGGGGCTCTCGGGCTCCCTCACCCGGGTGGTGCAGATCCACCACCCCACCCTCTCCCGGGAGACGGTCTTTTTCGGCCCCCAGGAGACGGAAAAGGGGCTCGATTTTCTGATGCAGAAGCTCCGGGATCTGGCTCTTCTGTAGGATTTCCGAAATGCGGCAAGCGTGAGATGAGCATAGAGCGGTTCTCGTTGTCATGTGACGCTATAGTAACAGAAGAGCCGGAGCTTGCGTGTCCCCGGCAGCGACCATAGTGGTCGGCGAGTGCAGC
>NPIG01000628.1_pt1 | contig 24972 bp, 22 predicted proteins | sample 8637441 | NCBI WGS metagenome assembly NPIG01 (sample SAMN07420675, study PRJNA396082) | bioreactor metagenome | isolation source: sample BR6 brine-fed electro-methanogenic bioreactor BR | place: Japan: Kochi | collected 2016-06-14 | reverse complement strand
TTTTGGGCTTGCAAAAAACAGGAGCCCCCACGGCGATCATGCCGAGGACAATGAGAATACCTCCTCCAAAAAGAAGCCAGTAGCGATTTTTGTGCACCTGTTCTCGTTCCAAAATGATTCTCCTTTCTTTTTCACAAAACCACGATAGTGAGATAGAGCGAAAAAAATTTTCGCTCCTTTATGGGAGTATACACGAAGAGATCCCCATCATGAAAGGAAAAAATGGTGCTTTCCTGCTTTTTCCCCATTTTTCCCCATTTCCTCGGTTTTGCTTTATCTTTTTCACTGCTACAATATGCTTCGGCGATTCCATGCGCCATACGGCTATGTGGTCATTTCTAAAAAGGAGGCTTCCATGTCTTCAAAACAGAACCCTGAAAGTCGGCTCACCCCCACTTTTCTTATGGCGCTTCTTTTTGGGGTACTCATAACAGGAATTCTCGGATACCACTTCATCGGTGATCTCTCCCTGATCGACTCCCTCTTCTACACCATCACCACCCTCACTACTGTGGGGTACGAGGCTCCCCCGAACATGACTCCCCTTCTTAAGATCTTTTCTGTTTTTATCATGATCAGCGGCATCGGTACCATGGGATATGCCATAGCCCACCTCTCGCAGCGGATTATCATCAATCGCATGCTTGTGGCCATGGGAAAAAGGAGGAACAAGGCGGTGGACAAACTTTCGGAACACTGGATCATCTGCGGCTTTGGTGCCATGGGAGGGAGAATATCCCAGGAGCTCAGGCGAAAAAAAACCCCCTTCGCCATCATCGAAATGGAGGAGGAGCGCTGCCGCAACGCCGGGGAGGAGGGGTACCTGGTGATTCCCGGGGATGCCCGGGATGAGAGCGTTCTTCTTTCTGCAGGAATCGCCAGCGCCAAGGGGATCATGATCGCCCTGAACAACGATGCCAACAACGTCTACGTTATTCTCACCGCCCGGCATCTCGCACCGAAAATACGTATCCTTGCCAGGGCAAACTCCTCAGAGTCTTTGAACATTCTCTACCGGGCTGGGGCGGACAAGGTCTTCAATCCTGTGAATACCGGAGCCCTTGCCATGGCGAGTGCCGCCATGAAGCCCGAGGTATCTGATTTTCTGGAGCTTCTCAGCATCTCCAGCGATATGTCCCTGGAGTTCGGATCCTACCGTATTGAAGAGGGAAGCCCCCTGGTGGGCAAAACCCTTGCCAAGGTTCCTCTTCTTTCGAAGTACAATATTCTCGTCATCGGCATCCGCCGGAAGGACGGCACCCTCCTCCCCACCCCCTCGGGGAACGCACCGCTTCAGGAGGAGGATATGCTCATCGTTCTGGGGGAGGAGCACCGGCTTCATGCCGCCATGGAGGAGATCTATAAGGGGTAGAAGAAATAGAAGGAGATGATGGGGGTACAAAAAATCCGCAGATTCCCGGAACGAAGGGCAATCTGCGGATGCCATGTCAGAAATGACAGCCCATATCTCAGCTGGAAGCTACGCTTCAGGCTAGTTCAATAGAGACGCAACTCTCCCAGAGGCCGTGAATATTGCAGTAGGATACCGCCACGAGCTCTCCGGGCTCACTGATCTTCACCCGTGCCACCGCACAGGGTTCCGTGTAGGCAGGGCCGGTGTTGGGGCCTCCAGCGGCCTCTCCGTGGGCGTTGAACTCGAAGTATCCCATGTCGTAGGCGAACTTGCCCCCCTGGGGCTTGAAGTAGAGGCGGATCCACCGAATGTGGTGCTCCGTGGTATTGGGATGGGGAATCTCTTTACCCACGCTCACGGTAACGTCGAAGGGTTCTCCCGCCTTGACGGACTGAGGAGCCTCCACCACGGGAACGTGCTTCTCCCCTTTCCAATCGCCACTCTGAACCATTTCCGATACTCTCATACACCATTCCTCCTTTGCCTGTTCAAAGCTACTGCCATAACCATTCCCTCGCCATGAGGGAAACTGTACTTATTTCATTCTACCAGCAAGTTCCAGGATGTCAACCAGAAGGGCCTGTCCGGTCTCCCGACGCCCCGCACCGGGACCTGTAACGGTAACCTCTCCAAGCACGTCCGTACGTACCACCAGAGCATTGGCAGCCCCCCGTACCCGGGCCAGGGGGTGATCTTCCTCAAGAATCCGGGGAGCCACCTGGCCTGAAACGTCTCCTCCGGGGGTACGGCTCAGGGTGCCCACAAGGCGGATACGCTTTTTCTCTCCCAGGGCCTGCTGAACCTCTTTTCCGGAGATATGCCGGATTCCCCGGGGGGCTATCTCCTTCACTTTCAGGGGAGATCCGAAGAGAATATTTCCGAGAATGGCCACCTTTACCGCCGCATCCCATCCGTCTACATCTGCGGTGGGATCCGCCTCGGCATATCCGAGATTCTGGGCCTCCTGAAGAGCTTCTTGGTACTCCATCCCCTCTTCCATCCGGGTGAGCATGTAGTTGGTGGTGCCGTTGAAGATCCCCGTCACCTCCTCCACCGTGCATCCCGCAAGCGTCCGGGTAATGAAGTTGATCGCGGGAGTGCCGCTGAGAACGGTTCCCTCACAGAGAAGATGTGCCCCCTGCTCTTTTGCGAGAGCGGAGAGCTCCTCCCAGGCCAAGGCCACGGGCCCCTTATTGGTGGTGGTGACGGAGATGCCCTGCTCCAGAGCCTCCCGAATATAAGAGAGTCCGGGCTCCCCGGTCTCCAGATTGGTGGGGGTGGCCTCGGCGAGAACGTCCACCTCTTTTCGGCGCAGAAGCTCTCGGGGATCCTCCACCCGCTCTCCCGGCACCGCATCCAGGGTACCTGCGGTTTCAAAGATCTCCAGAGCCCGATCCAGGGGAATACCCTGGGGAAGATAGACCGATCCCTTGGAACGTCCCGCTACGAAACAAAGAGAGATATCACATCCTCGCTCCCTTCGGAGAAGAGGAGCCTTCTCCCGAAGAAGGGAGGCAAACCCCTGCCCCACGTTGCCGAAACCGATAAGACCCACCCGTATTGTCATAAATATGTTATTCCTTTCTGAAGGTACACGCTATTTTCGTGAAATCTACAAAACTTTGATAACCACCGCAAGAAAGGCAAGAAGGATAAGAATAAAACCGGTGAGAAGAAACCAGACCTTCTCGGGGGAAGACTTTTTTCCGGGCACCTCGGGAAGGGTGGTACGCACCGTCTTGATGCGCACATGTTCCCGCACCACGCACTGTCCCTGAATGCCCTCGGAGATATGAAGATTCATCATCCGTCGCCCATCCTTGGAGACGAAATTTTCCACCACCCCTTCGATGATTCCGGAAAAATCCGGCACCTTCATCCGAAGGAGGTTGTAGATCACGGAATCCTCCTTCAGGTGCACCCAAACGATATCTCCCGGAAGAACATCCCCCGCAGGTTTTCCCCGAACAGGATCCACCACAGGGGAACAGGAGATGCGCACCTGAAGGCCCTCTTCTTCCTGCTGCAGCTCTTCGAGTTCTTTCTCCAGAAGAGCCTCTTCCCCGGAAGCTTCTTCCCGGGTTTCCTCCTCCTTGAAGAGAGGGGCGGTAAAAAACTTGGGAAGCCCCTCCAGCTCCTTTTCTCCTATATCCGGAAGAATCCGGACAAAGACGATACAGTGGCTCTGGGTTCTTTCGTAGAGATGATCCTGAAGCTGATGACGTATCACCGTATCCGCATCATCCCGACGAAACTTTACCATCCAGAGCTTATCCGAGCAGAAGCTCCGAAGACTCTGAACATAGAGGTTGTTCTGGGGAGAGGGAGATTCCTGGGAGAGGCTCTCGATATTCTGGAGCATGGTTCGGAGAGAGGCCTCATCCTCCACGGTGACCCCGAACTCCTCGGGATCCCCCTGCCAGGTAGCAAAAGTGCGGAGACTTCCCTTGGAGAGGATCCCCGCATAGAGAAGGGTTTCGTATCCCTCGGTATGACGGATGAGCACGTACCCCCAAAAGGCCTTGTATACATCATATTCTGCGGTTTCGAAGTTTACGGATTTTGATGGTGCAGCCAACCCTATCCCCTCCTTTACTCATGAGAAACTCTGCTGTGTCTCCTGTGGTTAGCATAATGCTTTTGCAGGTCTTCTGAAAGGGGGAGAGAGTCCCAGCTCCCGGAAAGATGCTCGGGATATTTCACCGACGATACCCCGGGGAGAGAGAGAAAACCCCTCTCTTCTTCCGGAGCTCTTGAAAGGTCCTTTCGAGAACCGTGCTAGGCAGGAAAGAAATCCTGAAAAATCTCCTCCACCCTTTCCATTTTGGTGCATTTATGCACGTTATCCCCGCAGAAGAAGAGGCCATGCTCCCAATCCCCCTGATAGCCGTCCACCAAAGCCTGGGCGATGCAGAAGGCGCTTCGGTCGCTTCGGTAAGAGCAGTGGGTAAGACAGTTGGCGATGCAGGGTTTACTCTCCACATCCCCCTCAAGATACCGTGCTACAAAGGGATTTTTAATGGCTCTTCCGGGAATCCCCACGGGACTCTTGATGAGCACCACATCCTCTTCGGTGGCATCCAGATAGGCCTGTTTGAACCGAAGGCTGGCGTCTCCCTCTTCGGCACAGGCGAAACGGGTTCCCACCTGCACCCCCGTAGCACCGAGGCCGAAGATCCGCATCATATCCTCATGACCCCAGATCCCCCCCGCACCTATCACGGGGATATCCACCTTCACTTCGTTTTTGAGATATTCAAGAATTTCCGGAATCACCGCCTCAAGAGAGAAAGCGGGATCCTCCACCTGGGACATTTTGGTGGCTCCCAGATGCCCCCCCGCATGAAGGGGAGTCTCCACCACAATGGCGTCGGGAAGACGATCGTAGCTCCGGGACCACTTTTTGACGATGATCTTAAGAGCCCGAAGGGAGCTCACGATGGGAAGCAATGCCACATCGGGAAAATCCTTGGTGAGCTCCGGAAGATTCAGGGGGAGCCCTGCTCCGGAGATAATGGCGTTGACCCCATTTTCACAGGCGGTGCGCACGTGATCCACGAAATCCGTGAGGGCGGTCATGCAGTTCACCGCAAGAATCCCCAGAGGGGCCATCTCCCGGGCTTCCGCCAGAGCCTCCGCAAGAGCTTTGCAGTTGGCCTCGAAATAGTTTCTCCCGGTAAAGTGGGGGGAATCACAGGCAAGGCCCACGCTGGCGATGGTCCCCACCCCCCCCGCTCTTGCGACCGCCCCTGCGAGCTTGGCACCGGAGATCTTCACTCCCATGCCTCCTTGGATGAGAGGATATTCCGGTACATGTTTTCCCAATTTCAGTATAGGATAGTTCAATACATTCTCCCTCTTTTCACAGTTTTTGCAGTATGGTAAAAATTTTTTTCTTCCCCCCTTTTGAACCTTTCGGAAAGGATCCACAAGAGAGACGAGAAAATCTCCATAACGGCACATTCCAGTATACCCTAAAGGAGGATAAATACCAGAATAGAGCCTATTTTCCAAAACGTTTTTTATAGATGGCTCGAAGCTTCCCCAGAGAATGCTGAAGCTCCTGGTTTTCCGGTGCCACCTCGAAGCCCTCTTCCTCCCGGGAGATCTCTTCCCGGGAGAGGGAATAAAAGATTTTTCCTGGGGCGGACTCCGGATCCCGCCTCGAACTTTCCTTTTTCGGCAAGGGCCCCACGCTGATTCGCATCCGGGAGAGTTCCAGAGCAAACTCCCGATTTATCTTCTTGAGAATTTCCCGCTCCTGAAACTGCATCTCCTGAGCTCCCGGAGGGTGGGCTGCCGCCACGAAGAGCACGGTCTCCCGAATCTTGAGAGGGGCGGTACACTGCCCTAAAGGTCCCTCCACAAGACGCTCCCAGGCCTCCCGAATATCCCGCAGAAAGAGCTCTCCCCGTACCTCCGGAGGCAAGGTTTTCCAGAGAAGCTGATGCAGGGGAGTGGCTTTGAAGGGGCCGGATCGTCTAGCCACGGTTTCCTCGTCGATGGGCTTCCAGAGCTATCCAGAGAAGCTGTACATCCGCAGGGGTTACCCCGGAGATGCGTTTCGCCTGTCCCAAGGTGGCGGGGCGGGTATGTTCCAGCTTCTGCCGGCTCTCCGAGAGAAGCCCCTTCACAAGGGTATAGTCGAACTCTCGGGGGATACGGAAATGCTCCATCTTCTCCATCCGCTCCACCTGACGGAGCTGCCTGGCGATGTATCCCTCGTACTTGATCTCCACCTCCACCCGACGACGAAGCTCCTCCGAAAGGATCTCCTCCGGGGGAGCCAACCTGGCCACCGTGGCGTAGGAAATTTCCGGACGCCGGAGCAGCTCTTCCGCGGTACAGGGCTCTTCCAGAGGGACACTCCCCTCTTCTTGGAGTAACTGGTTTACTCCGGGAGTGGGAGCGATACGAACCTTGCCCAGCCGCTCCCGTTCTTCTGCCAGAAGCTTCCATCGTGTCTGAAGGATGCCCCACTGGGCATCCCCGATCAATCCGAGCTTTCGCCCCACCGGAGCAAGACGCATATCTGCGTTGTCATGCCGCAGAAGAAGCCTGTATTCGCAGCGGCTGGTGAGCATGCGGTAGGGTTCCTGGGTTCCCCGGGTGATGAGGTCATCCACCAGCACCCCCATATATCCCTGGGATCGCTGAATGAGAAGCGGCTCCTCCTCCCGAAGGGTGAGCACCGCATTAATCCCCGCGAGAAGTCCCTGAGCGGCGGCTTCCTCGTACCCCGAGGTGCCGTTGATCTGTCCCGCACAGAAGAGCCCCCGAATCTTCTTGGTCTCCAGCCACCCCGTGAGCTGGGTGGGGGGGAGCATATCGTACTCAATGGCGTAGGCGGGGCGCATGATCCAGGCCTTTTCACATCCCCTAAGGGAGTGCACCATCTTCTCCTGGGCATCGAAGGGGAGGCTGCTGGAGAAGTTCTGCATGTAGATCTCCACGCTCTCTCTCGCCACGGGCTCCAGAAAGACCTGGTGCCCCTCCCGATCGGGAAAGCGCACCACCCGATCCTCGATGGAGGGACAGTACCGAGGGCCCACCCCCTCGATAACCCCGGTGTAGAGGGGGGAACGATCCAGATTCTCCCGGATGATCTCGTGGGTCTGGGGGGTGCTCCGGGTGAGATAGCAAGAAATTCCGGAGTAGCGTTTTCCCTCGTTCCAGTGGGAAAAACAGAGGGGCTCCGGGGCGCTCTCCTGGGCATCCAGGGCTTTCCAGTCAATGGTATGCGCCGCAATGCGGGGAGGAGTGCCGGTCTTCATGCGGACCACCTCAAATCCCTCCCGCCGAAGCGAGGAGGTAAGCCCCAGAGCGGGGACCTCCCCCAGGGGGCCGGAATCGAAGCTGGAGAGGCCGATGTGAACCTTGCCTCCCAGATAGGTGCCGGTGGTGAGAATCACCCGAGGGGCGAGAAAGGAGACTCCCATTCGGGTACGCACCCCGCGAACCGCTCCATGCTCCACCAGAAGATCCGTCACGAGAGCTTGAAAGACCGAAAGATTCGGCTCCCGCTCCAGAAGGGCCATGAAATACCCCGTATACTCCCGCATATCACACTGGGCTCGAAGACAGCGCACCGCCGGGCCCTTGGAGGTGTTGAGCCACCGGATATGCAAGGTGGAGGCATCGGTAGCCCGGGCCTGTTCCCCCCCCAGGGCGTCGATCTCCCGGGTAAGATGTCCCTTGGCGGGGCCTCCGATGGAGGGGTTGCACGCCATGAGGGCCGCATTATCCAGAGAGAGGTTTATCATCAGGGTGGAACATCCCATTCGGGCCGCTGCTAGGGCGGCTTCACACCCCGCATGGCCTCCTCCCACAACGATCACATCATACTGTTCGGGCATAGATCTCTCTCTTTCCTGTACAAATAAAAATTAAATTACATGCTATCCGGGGAAACGTATGAAATTTTTTATTTTCCATCTTCCGATATACTGCTCACTCCTCCAGAACTCCCCCCCGAAGAGAACGAATTCTTCCGGGCCAATCCTCCCAAAAGGGCTCCGCCGTGGCTGCCAGAACCTGCCATGTGGTGGTCTGGAGGGTCTCAAAGAGGAGGGCTCTTCCGGGCATATCCAGCTCTGCGGTAACCTCATCCATCAGGAAGAGGGGCTTGCGATGAGAGGAGCCTTCCACGAGATATCCCATGCCGATCATGAGAGCCAGAGCAAGGCGGCGACGCTGTCCCCGGCTCAAGACCACCGAGGCGGGACGCCCCTGAACCTCCAGAAGCAGATCGTCCCCGGCGGGGCCGCAAAGAACCCGCCCCCTTCGGCGCTCTTCCCGAGCGTGACCTTTCAGGCTTCGGAGGAAATCCTCAGTTGGATCTTCATGCAGCCCTCCTCCCCCTCGAAGCAGAGTCACCTGCACCGGCAGGGGAAGTATGGATCCCACCGAAGAGAGCCCCCGGTTCACAAAGAGCCTCAGGGCTCTCTCCCGAAGATCCCAGAGCCATGCACCGGAAGGGGCAAGAAGGCGATCCACCCCGGAGGTACTTCGCCCCTGCCGAAGCATGGCGGTCTTCTGACGGTGCAGCCTCTTGTACTCGTAGAGCTTGGTGGCATAGTGGGGATGGAGAAGAGCACAGAGGCGGTTCAAAAAACGCCGCCGCACCGAAGAGGATCCCTCCACCAGCTCCATATCCGAGGGAATGAAAAAGATCCCCGATACCCGGGAGCGGACATCTCCGGCGGTACAGCGCCGGGAACCGCAGCGCAGAAGGTTCTGCCTTCCCACTTCGCTCCCTACCTCCAGAAAGTATTCCCCTTCGAAGCGAGCTTTCAAAAAGGCCTTTTCCGAGGTTCCCCACCGGGAAAGATCTCCCACCTTTCTTCCCGGAAAGGTGCCCCATCCCGTCAGGAGCGAGAGGATCTCCAGAAGGTTGGTCTTCCCTGCTCCGTTCTCTCCGGTGATGAGGGTAAGCCCCGGAGAGAAGCGATACTCCCCATCCCGAAGATTCCGGAAATTGCGCAGTCCCAGGATACTGATATGCATCAGGCCCCCCGGGGAACTACTCCTGGGTCATCTCCCCGGTAAAAATATCCTCCCCCTCTTCTCCCTCCTCCACGGTGAGCATCTCCCGGCGGAAACGCTCGTGATCCTGCTGCTGCAGATCGATGGGCATCACCACATAGCGGTAGTTTTCGTCATCCGGGCGAAACATGGTGAGCTGCCCCGTGGATCCGTTGAGAGAAAACTGCACCTTATCTCCGTGGAGGGCCTTGAGCCCCTCCAGAAGGAATCGGGAGTTAAAGGCCAGCTGCAAAGGCTCTCCGTCGATATCCCCGGGCACATGCTCCACTGCGGCTCCCACATTCGGGGCAAACCCCGCAATGGTACACTCTCCCGCAGGGGAAAACTGGAAAATCACCATACGGGTGCCATCCCTCACAAGAATATCCAGACGTTCCAAGGTGTTCAGCAAAAGATCCCGCTCGGTAATCATCCAGGTGGTTCGGGCTCGCTCCAGAAGATTTTCGTAGGAGGGGAACCGTACATCCATGCGTACCAGGGAGAGGGTAAGATCCTGGACCCGACAGAAAAGCTGGGTATCGTCCAGAAAGAGCTCCGCCTCTCTCTCGGAGGAATCCACCATGCTCATAACCCGCTGGAGCTCCCGCAATCCCTTTACGGGAATCACCAGATCCACATCCTCTCCGGCGGTCTCCTCCAGAGAGGCCCGGGAGAGCGTAATCCGTCGGATATCCGTGCTTGCCAGGGTGATCCGCTGATCCCGGATTCGCAGAGAAACTCCGCTGAGGTACTGGGGATACTCTTCTCCGGTGGATCCCGCAAAGGATCCCTCTTCGATGAGCCGAAGAAGGTCTTCCACGAGAATCCGGCAGAGAAAACGGGCCTCTGCGGCGGAAGGAATTTTAGGAAAATCCTCCGCCGGATAGGTGGTAAAACGATAGACGTTTTTCCCTGCCCGCATGAGGGCCTTTTCCTTTTCCACAGAAATGGTGAAGCTCTCTGCGGGAGCCTTTTTGAAAAGATCTCCCACCACTTTTGTGGGAAAGACCACCCTTGCCTCTTCCTGATCCTCCAGAGAGACCCCTTCGGCGGTGCAGGTGAAGGAAGTTTTCAGATCCGTGGCATGAAGAAAAGCCTTTCCCTGGTGGAGAGTGCAGAGAATACCTCCAAGGCTGGGAATGGCATTGGAAGAACTGGTGACACGTTCCGCCATGCTCCACCGTTTGATGAAACTCGGTTTATGGATGGTCAACTTCAAGGGGATCTCCGTCCTTTCACGTTTATATCTAAATAGATATTGAAAATTCGTAGTAACAGTAGTAGGGGGTGTGCATATGGTGTATAAGAGAGTTTATGCTAGCCCCGGAAGGGTTTGATCTGTGCATATCCTTGTGGAGATCCTCGGAAAGTTATGCACCCTATCCACCCCCGGGGGGGATAATTGAGGGGACCCCCAAGTTATCCACGAAACAATACACATACTTTCTACAGCTTATTCCGGACTGTATCCACCAACTTATGCACATGAAGATCTTTCTGGGTGAGCTCCTCAATACGCCGACAGGCGTGGAGAACCGTGGTGTGATCCTTTTTCTTGAAGGCTCTTCCGATCTGCTGCAGACTGGCATCGGTCATCTCCCGGGCAAGATACATGGCAGCCTGCCGGGCCAAGGCGATATCCGCAGTGCGTTTGTTACCCACAAGATCATCAAGCTTCACGTTGAAAGTTTCGCTCACCAACTCCTGAATGCGTTCCATGGTGACAGGATCCTTGGAGATGGTTCGGATGGTATCCTTTACCCAGTTTGCCACGTTTTCCGTGGTAATGGGTTCGGAGCTGAGCTGGGAACAGGCCATGGTGCGGTTCAGAGCCCCTTCAAGCTCCCGGATATTGCTTGGAATATTCTGGGCAAGAAAATAAATGACCTCGTCGGGGACCACGAAGTTCCGGAGTTCCGCCTTTTTTTTCAAAATGGCGATCCGGGTCTCCAGATCCGGGGGCTGAATATCCATCACAAGCCCCCATTCGAAGCGGCTTACCAACCGTTCTTCAATGCTCTGGATATCCTTGGGAGGACGGTCGGAGCTTATGACGATCTGTTTTTTTGCGTCGTAGAGGCTGTTGAAGGTGTGGAAAAACTCCTCCTGGGTGCTCTCCTTGTTGGCGAGAAATTGGATATCGTCGATGAGAAGCAGGTCCATGGTGCGGTAGCGATTTTTGAAATCCTGGGTTCGGTTGTTCTGAATGGCGTTAATGAGCTCATTGGTAAACTTTTCGGAGCTCACATAGGCCACCTTGGCCTGGGGAGCGTTTTCCAGCACGTAGTGGCCGATGGCGTGCATGAGATGGGTCTTACCAAGCCCTACCACTCCCCAGATAAAGAGGGGGTTGTAGGCGGACCCTGGATTCTGGGCCACCGCAAGGCTTGAAGCATGGGCAAGACGGTTGGATTTTCCCACCACGAAGGTTTCGAACTCGTAACTTTGATTGAGTCCGGTTTTCATGGAGTAGGAGGGACGGGTAATCTGCTCCGCCCGGGTCTGTTCCTCGGTACTTCGAACCCTCATGGTTACCTGAAGAGATATTTTCTCTGCTATCCCCAGGGAACGGGCCAGTTCCTCCAGCTCCGGAAGAAGATTCTTCTGGATCTGCTCTTTCACGAAAAGATTGCCCGTATCGAGAACCAGCACGTTCTTTTCCAGAGAAACGGGTTCGCACGTGTCGAGCCATACCGAAGCGTTCTGATTCTGCATCTCGTTCCGTGCTTGGGTGTGGAGAGTTATCCACAAGTCCTTAATATTTTTATCCACGAAAGTCACCTCGTCTTGGGAATGCGGAGAACTATAGTATCATACTCCGGGATAAGAAAATAGAGTTATCCACATGCCCAACCAAAAAAGACGTTCTGTGGATAGGTAATATCTCTTGATGGGGGGAATTTTTGAGACCTACGTTGATGTAGTAAAGAATTTTGATCTTTTTTGATAAGCCGGAAGCTGAGAAGGGAGAAAGTTATCCACGTCTTTTCCACAATTGTGGAAAACTTGATAGGAGGTTCCTTATGAACGAGAGAGTGCCCTTTATTGTGAGCCACACCGATCTTGATGGTGTGGCTTCCGCCGCAGTGGCCTGGTATGCCCATACTCCCTGGGAAGGCATTCCCCGGGTGGTACTTACGGGATATCACGAGGTGGATGAACGTATTGCCGAGGGATTGCAGTTTCAGGAGAAATGGAAGCTCCTGGTACTGGATCTCATCTGCCAGAAGGAGAGAACCGCAGATCTTATCGATGAGATGTACCGGGGAGAGGAGCCCTTTCTCTTCGATCATCATCAAACCACTCTGGAGCGTTTCGGCAATCGCTTCTGGAGTTGTGTGGATACCTCCTGTTGTGCTGCCCGGGTGTACTACCAGTGGATTATGGAGCAGCCCTGGAAAGAGGAGAGGATTGAACGAGTCCGGCTTCTGGAGGATTTTGTGGATATCGCTAACGACAGGGATCTCTGGCTGGGGAAACGAGAGGAGTCTCGACTCTGGCAGGCTTTGGTTACCCTTTCGGGACCCTGGAGCGTCTTCTCCCGTCTGGTGGGGGATCCTTCGGGAAAGCTCACCTCCTGGGAACGGGATGTGGCGAGTCTTTTTGTGCGCCGCCAGGAGGAACGCTTTGCCCGGGCTCGGGAGAAGGTGCTTCTTTCGGGAAAGGATCTTGTGTGGGTAGGCCCTGACCTTCTTGAATTCGGGGATGTTTCGGACTTCTGCGGGCTTCTTCTGGATCATGACGATCATCCTCCCCGAGTGGTGGCGGTGGCGAATCGAAAGATGCGGGGGGATTGGGCCATCTCTCTTCGCAGCCGGGATGGCCTGGCAGGAAAGCTGGTGGGGCTCCTCAAGGACGGCAAAAAAATTCGCGGCGGTGGGCATGATGATGCAGCGGCGGTCTACTATCCCTCCTCCTACCGGGAGATGGAGATTCGGGATACCCTGGTGGGAGGAATCCGGGCGGCGGACCAGCAGCAGAGTCCTACCCTCAGCCTGGGAGATCTTCTGCGAAAGAGTATGGAATCATGAGAGAAGAGCAGGAGAAGACGAGAGAAAAGGGAAGGAGCGTGGTGAAGCGGTACCTCCTGCGACTCTTGCTGGTGCTTCTTTTTTCTCTGGCAGGAGGAGGGTTCACCTACGCCATTATGATCTCTCGATGGCCTGAGGAGAGCCATCTGGTGCGTTTGGAATCCTTCCGGTATCTTGAGGAGGAGGAATCCCCGGAGAGTCTTGAGAATTTCGAGAGTGGCGAAGAACTTCCCGATATGGCATCTCTCCAGGAACAGCAGGAACTTGCTCCCCAAGGATGGGAGGTGGATCGGCTGGAGGTGGTGCTCAAAATTCTTTCCGGGGGGGAGCGGGGAAGCCATCTTTCCGTGGTTCTGGAACAGCTTCAAGATGGAGCGGTTCCCCTTCAGGAGGGGAGAGCCTACGTGCTTCTGGTAGATTCTTTTCCCGATGGGGAGCACCAGTACTATATCAGCGACTCCTTTAGGGCTCCCTGGGTGGTGATGTTTCTCTTCGCCGCTCTGGGGGGGATCATGGCGAGTGCGGGGATGGCGGGAGTTCGGGCTCTTTTAGGATTGCTTCTCTCTCTGGGGGTGCTTCTCTACTGGTATGTTCCTCTTCTGCGGCAGGGGATCTCTCCCGTCCCCTATGCGCTGGTGGTGGTCTTTCTCATCAGTGCCTTTACGGTGGTTCTGGTGGTGCGGCGGAAGCGCTGGTGGCCCGTGGCCTTTCTCGGCTCCGCCGGAGGGGCTCTGGCGGCCTTTTTTCTGGGGTGGTTTCTCGTCTGGCTTTGGCAGCTCACGGGGTTGGCGGGGGAGGGGGGAGCCCTTCTTTCCAGCATTCTCCCTCATATCTCTCTTCGGGGGATCCTCCTCGCCTCGGTGATCATCGGTTCCATTGGGGCGGTGCTGGATGTGGGAATATCCGTTACCGCCACCATGGCGGAACTGGCAGGCTACGATCCCGGCATTTCACCCTCCCGGCTCTGGAAATCCGGCATCGGAGCGGGGCGGGAGGTGCTGGGGAGCATGATCAATACCCTGGTGCTGGCCTACGTGGGGAGCGCTCTCCCCTTCGTGCTTCTGGTGGCGGAATCGGGGATCTCTCTTATGGGATTTTTGAACAATCCCAGCATTGCGGAGGAGCTTGTGCGAAGTCTTGCGGGAACCCTGGGGCTTCTTCTGACGGTTCCCATCACTGCCTTTCTCGGTATGCTCTGGCACGGAAGAAATGCAGAGAGGCAGGAGAGGGAGTAGAAAAGGGGGCAGAAAGAGTACGAGGGGTTCCCCTGGGGGAACCCCTCAAAACTGCCGGGGAGAGAGAGGTTTCAGGCAGATCGGGAGATTCTTGAGGCTCCAAAGGTGAATTCCTTCTCATGTTTTTCAAAAAAGAGGGCTATTCCCTCCCGGTCGTTGCTCTCGGTGAGAAAGGTGGCTTTTTTCTGGATCTCCGGAGCGGCGTTTCCCATGGCTACGCTGTAGGCCCCATACTCGAAGAGGGGAAGGTCGTTTTCAGAATCTCCGAAGACCAGGGTCTCCTCCAGAGGGATGTTCCAGGCATGGCAGAGCTTTTCCAGGGCCTTTCCCTTGTTGATTTCCCGGGCCACCACTTCCAGGAATCGGGCTCCCGGAGTATGGGATCCCGCAAGAAAGAGCTGGTGGCCGAAACGTTCCCCGAGCGTGCGGATCATGAGGGCGTGCTGTTCTTCGCTATCTGCGGCGAGAAGGATCTTCAGAGGATCCTTGGAAGGAGCAAAGAAGGCTTCTCCCAGAGGAAAGGCCTCCACCTTGGCGAGCTTTTCGTAGTATTCCGTCCAGAAACTTCTCTTCTCCACCAGAAGCTGATCTTCCAGATAGCTCTGGACGTACCATCCCTGTTCGTGGCAAAATCGAAGGAGTTTTCCCGCCAGCTCTTTAGGAATGCCTCCGGTGAAAAGAGGAGAATGTTCTCCCGGAACTTTCACAAGACTGCCGTTATAGGCGATGAGAGGAACCTCTCGAAGGGAGAGATCTTCCGCTATGGCAGCGGCGGAACGGAACATGCGTCCCGTGGCGATGGTGCAGAGACAACCTTGCTTTTGGAGGGCTCCAAGGATTGCTTTCGTTCCTTCCGAAACACTTCCGTCGGAGCAGAGAAGGGTACCGTCAAGATCAAAGGCCACGCAGGAAATATACTTCTTCATAAAAAAAGATTCACTCGCTTTCTTTCTTGTGGGGAGAGAGTCCCAGTTGGGGTTCTTCGGAAAAGACCTCCATCACCTCTACCGGAGTCTCCCTAAGGTCCATCTCCACAGGGTTTTTCATGGCTCCAAAGTTTTGGTGCCAGAAGCAGCGCACCCTGGGAAGCCCGGTATAGCTATCCACGGAGATGACCATTCCTACATGCCCTGTGGAGAGGCGAAGCCAGGTTCCCACGGGACACCGAGCCACCACCTGGGAAAAGATGGATGCCATTTGGGGATCATAAAGAATTCCTTGGTTCCGGAGAATATGATCGTAAGCTTCGCTGGGAAGGTACGCTTTTTGTCTCTCCCGAGAGGGATATATCATGGTGTCGTAGCTGTTGGCGATCCCCACGATATGAGAAAAAAGATGGATATCATGCCCGGAGATTCCCGAGGGATACCCGGACCCGTTCCAGAGTTCATGATGCTGGAGGGCGATGATCCGGGCGGTGGGCCATATGAAGTCCTGCCCCGAGAGGAGCTCCCATCCCGTGCGGGGATGCATGCGGTAGAGTTCTTCTTCCGAAGGAGCAAGTTCATGCTTTGGATCGAGGATCTCCCGGGGGAGCACCGCTTTGCCGATATCGTGGAGCAGAGCCCCCAGACCGAGGTTATACATCTGCATATAGGCCAGGCTCAACCGCTTTCCCATGGCAAGGCTCAAAACGGTTACGTTTACTGCATGCTCAAAGAGGTTGTTCTGAATGCTTCGAGAGTTGAGAAAGTGCAGCATGGTCTTTCCCGAAAGAGAGAAGATGTCGCTCAGTATGTTCCGAAAGACCTGATGGATCTCCCGGAGATCTGCAAGAAGCACCGGGGTATCGTCGGCGGTGGTGACGGTTTGAAAGAGAGTCTCCAGCTCGTTCATGGATTTTCGATAGACTTCTTCTCGAATAACCCAGTTGGAGGATATGTCGGGAAAGCGGGAATCCTCCACGTAGAGAAAACCGATCCCCAGCTCCCGAATGCGACGGATTCGGGAGGCCGTGAGCAACGCCCCCTCTCCCAGAAGTATGGCTCCATTCGGATTCAGTATGGGATGGGCCAGCACCATATTTTCTTTGATATTTGCGGCGGTGATAAGCAGCATGGTCTTCACTTCCTCAGTATGAACCTTTTCCGGAAGAAGCTCTATCTCCGGCGGAGAGGCTAAGGGTACTCCGTTATTATTCCATAGTTTTGTCAAGAATACAAAGTTTTTTAGACCCAAAAATATCCCATCGCAGCAGGTTGTTCTAGATCCTGAGACTCCTCTTTTTTGAGAACCCCGAGAAAACCTTTTCTTACTCTCCCAGAGGAATAAGCTGCTTGATGGCCTGTTCGAAGATTTGGTCTTTGAGCTGTCCCGAAACATCATCACTGGTCTTTTTCCCCTCCCCCGTGGGGAAGGAGAAGCTCAACTGAAAGTCTCGCCCCTTGTTTCCCTTGTCCTTTTCCTGAGGATTCAGGAGAAAGGCCCCCTGTTTAGGAGCGATGGAGAGGTTGGCCATCTCGGGCTTCTCCATGGTTCCCTTAAGGGAGAAGGAGATTTCTCGGAAGTCGCTTTTGGCGAGTCCTCCGAAGATCCCCCCTAAAAGGGCATCCTCCACCGCCTGGGTTAGGTTGGTAAGGCTCCCAAGCTGGCTGATGTCCTTGGTAAGGAAAACCGTTTCGAGAAAGCCCGCAAAGGCCCCCAGGAAGGCGTTGATGGCGGGGGCGTTGATCTCGGTGATGCAGTTGATGTTCATGGGTCTCCCAGTGAAGGGGAGAAAGCCATCTGCCGCAAAGTACCGGTAGATGGAATTTCCAGGAGGAGCGGTGAGGCGGCTTCCCGGCACGAAATAGAGGGTTCTTCCGTCCACCGAGAAGTATACCTGTAGGGAGGCGAAGTCCAGTTGCGGTTGGGGAGCCTTCGCCAGAAGGGGAGCGAGCTGGGGAAATTCCGAAAAAGCTCCCTCCCGCACCGCAATATGCCCCTCTCCGTTGGTCATGAAAAGGTAGTTCAAAGGTCCCTTGAGGGTAAGGTCAAAGGCTCCGGTTCCGGAGATATCCCCGCTTAAAGGATAGAGATCTCTCAGGAAGGGAGAGATCTGGATATCCTCCCCCCAGAAATGGGCCTTCCAGAGAGCGGGTTTTTCCGCATAGTTCACTGTGCCCTCTCCCCGGAGAACGCCCTCGTAGAAGGAGAGGGAGCTCTCCTGCAGAGTAAAGGTATTTTCATCAAAGATGAAGGGAAGATGGATCTTTTCTCCCCGAAGGGTGCCTGCAGAGAGTTCGGGAGAGGAGATATCTCCCCGACCCAGCAGCTCTCCGTTCCGCACGTTCCCCTGAACACGAAGGCGCAGCTTCCCCCGGGGAAAGAAGGGACTTTCCGGGGAGGCAAGTTCCCAGCTCTGGAGCAGAGATGCCAGATCAAGGGAGTCGCTTGTGGCGGAGAAGGAGCTCTCCCAGGATTTTTCCGGAAGCACCGTTGCGGAGATTGTCACGGGGGAAGAGCCCGCATGTACCACCAGAGGATCCAGGCGGATCTCTTCGGGGGAGATCCGAAGGGTTCCCGAAACCTCTTCCAAGGGGAGACTGTTAACAAGCATCTTGGGAGAGGTGATCTCCAAGGCGATCTGAGGGGATTCCGGGGTTCCCCTAATGGCAAGAGTGCCTCCGGCGATTCCCTTGAGATAGATTTTCGCTTCATCCAGAAGATCCTGGGTGCGCATGAGGTCGATCTTTGCGAAATCTCCCTGAAAATCGAGCTTGGGGTTCGTGCTCAGAGGGGCCAGGGTTCCCCGGAGCGTGGTTTCCCCATCCCAGAAACGTGCTCGGGCCTCTTCTATGCGCAGGGCCTCCGGAGAGAGATTTCCCCTGCAGGAAAGAGCTTTTCCCCGGTACCCCTGAAAGGTTATCTCCGGGGAGGAGAGGGAGAAGTCTAGTTCCGGTGACTCAAGGGAACCCCTCACATGGAAGGTTCCCTCCAGAAGGCCCTTCAGGGGAATTCCCGAAGATTCCAAAGGATCCAGGGGAATATGCCGGATCTCTCCCTTCAAGGAGGGGTGAAAGGCCCCGGAGGAGGATCGGGCCAGGGTTCCCTTCAGTGAGAGCCCCCCCGAGGCGAGAGGCAGCTCCAGAGAGGAGATCTCGATTTTGTTCGGCCCCAAGGATGCCTTGAGAGACCCCCTTCCGGTGGTTCCCAGAGGAGTGTGCAGGGGAGGGAGGGTTCCCGAGAGGGAGCCCTGAAACCTTTCGGGAGTTCCCTTCAGGTTCAAAGAGATCTTCCCTCCCTCCAGGGGGAGGCAAAATTCCCGGAGCTCCCGAGAGAGGATTTCCCGGGCCCAGCGGTTTCCCCGGGGGAGAGCGGAGGCCTGAAATGCCATCTCCCGGCTCTGGAAAAGATCCCGGATCTCCCCATCTCCCTCCAGGAGCACGTCCTTCCAGGAAACTCGGGCTTTCGAAAGAGAGAAGATCTCCTTTTCGTATTGCCAGGCAGCTTCCAGGGATTCCAGAAGCTCTCCCCGGATGCGTATTCTCTCGGAGTGAAGCTTTCCCGAGGCCAGAGGGTCTTGGGGGGTTCCCCGGAGGAAGAGCTCCCAGGCGAGATTTCCCTCCAGCTGGAAAGGTTCTAGATCCGGCAGAAGTGCTCGAAGCCGATGCAACGGCGTTCCGGGGGAGCGGAGAAAGAGATCCATGGCAGGGGATCCCCCTTGGGTAAGCTGCACCGTGCCTCCCCCGGTGAAGGGAAGATTTTCCAGAAGCCCCTCCAGAGAGCTCTCTATGGTGTCTTGAGAGAGCGTTACCGCCCCGTGAAACTTCTCGAAAGAGAGATCCCCGTAGCTTCCCCGAACATCCGAGAAGATCAGGCTCCCCGAGGTGGTGCCATCCTTGCGGAGGTAGGAGCCCCGAAGGGAGGGAACCATACCCGAAAGGGAGGCAAGCCGGGAATCCACCATCTCCCCCAGGGCGAGATCCAGAGAGGTGCCGGAAAAGGAGACCCCCAGCTCTCCCCGGGGAAATTCCGGAGCGAGAAGCGATCCCTCCAGAAAGCCTCCGGAAGGGGCGGTGCCTTCGAAGAAGACCTCCAGAGGATCTGCGGTTCCCCCGGATCCTTGAAGGTTCAGAGAAGAGAGGCAGATGCCTCCCAGACTCCCCTGACGGACATGGATATCCGTGGCAGCTTTCCACTCTTCCGGGAGGTTCCCCTCCACCTGGGCAGACCCCGAAAGAGATCCTCTGAGAGTTCCCAGAATTTGGGAGATCTCTCTCAAAAAGGATGCCCCGCCGAGGGAATCCAGAGGAAGTGCGGAAAAAAGAACCTTCAGATCCTGCCGGGGAAGCAGATCCCCCGAGAGAAGAAGGTGGGGATCCCCTGCATCAGAATCCTGGAGAAAGAGCTCTCCCTCCAGAAGAGATATGGCATCCCCCTGAAAACGCATCTCCCCCCGAAAGAGAAGGGGTAGAGCCTCGGGAGAGCCCAGCCTGGCGGAGGCCTCCGAAAGAAAGAGCAGATCATCCCCCGAAAGCTCCCCCAGAAGCCGGGGAAAGAGGTAGTTACGGGAGTCCAGCCCCAGGGATCCCTCCTGAAGATCCACTCTCCGGGGGAGATATTGCAGGGAAAATTCTCCCGAAGAGGGCATGGCCAGAGCGGTATCAAGATCCAGAAACCACCCTTGGATCTCCAGATCCTGCAGGAACGCCCCCTCCCGAAGGAGATCCTTCAGGGAAAAGGTGATATCCAAGCTCGCCGCCCGAAAAAGGGGACGGTTATCCCATGTGAGAAGCACTTTCTCCAGAGCGTATCCTTTAAGGGGATTGCCCTGGGTTTCCTCCACCGTAAGAGCCAGGTTGTGAGAGGCTCCGAAGAAGTTTACCCCCCGCACAAGAAGGGCGCCGCCGAAGGAGAAGTAGGAGCTCCCCAGTACAAGGCCTCCTCCGAGGAGAAGAAGGAGGAGGAAAAGTCCTATAAAAAATCGAAGTAGGTATCGAAAAAATCGCATCTCTTAAAACCCTCTCTTTTTCGTGGGTGTAGAAGAACATTCCACAAGCTATCCACCGCTATTATACATATCCTGGAGAAGAAGCACCACGGATAAAGGGCCTAGGGAAGGGAAATCTCGGAGAAAGAGAGAATCTCTTTGTGGAAAACTCCACATTTCCACAAAGAGAACTGTGGAAATGTGGAAGGAATTGTGGATAGCCCTGGGATTTTCCTTGGAAAACCGGGGAAAAGGGGCCTTTTTGTGGATAAGATCAAAAAATCTGACAGGGGTGATGCAGCGAAAGAAGAATCCCTTCGTAAGAGACGATGATTTTACCGAGAAAGAGATGAGCTCTTCCGGAGAGACCTGCGAGAATCTCCGGAAGAGCTTCTCCGGTCTCTCCGGGAGAGAAGGCGAGAAAGACCCGCCGGTCTTCTGTACTCACGAGGGTTCTTGAAGGTCCCTCCTTCCAGCTTCCAGGGGTGCATCGCAGGGTGACGAAGCGCCCCCGGAGATAGGGAAGGGCCTTCCATGCCTGGGAGGGGGTAAAGATCCTTGGGGTTCCTATCTTCCAGAGTCCTCTACCATGAGCTCGGGCATCCTCAAAGGCTTTTTGAAGAGATCTGTGGCGAGGATCTTCCGAGGATCCGTACCGGGGTACCCCTAACCCTTCCCGGAGAAGGATCTCCTGCACCGTTATTGTTCTGGAAGATCCCGGAATGGGCAGAAGAAGAGAGCCGAGAAGACGGCCGTAGCGATCTCTTCCGGAGCCCGTAATTTCCATCTCCAGCCTCTTCCCTCCCACGAGTTCCCGGTTATACTCCCACGCGAGAGCTCCCAGCTCCTCTTCAGGAATATGCGGGTGATGCAGCTCCGGAGTGTCTATTCCTGCATAGCGCAGAATTTCCTGTATCCCCGAAGAGGTCTCCACAAGCACCGTATCCCCATCGTAAACCTCCCGCACCAGCACCAGCTCCCGGGAGCTTCCGAAGGCCTTGGAAGGGGAAGAATAACCGAAAAAAAGCAGAACAAGCAGCATGGAGAGAAGAAAAGAAAAAAGATGTGTGAGAAGGGTCTTCTTTTTTTCGATAAAGAGAACCTTTCCATATATAATGGTCATAAAGCAGTGACTCCTCCTTGCGTTGAGGGATGTGGACTCCGACAAAGTATACCAAGATAATCTTTTAAAAGGATGTGATTTTCATTCTAACATATTCCCTTCAGAGCAAGGGTGTGGAAAAGATGGTGGAGCAGAAGAGAGATCTTCTGGAGCGTTACATGGAGATTCTTCTGGAGGAGAATCAGCAGATTCGTCTGGTGGGTCCTTCGGAGGAGGAGGTGCTCTGGAAGAAACATCTGGTGGACTGTGCCTATACCCTCTATTTTCTCCCTCCCCGGGGAAAGGTGGTGGATCTGGGGAGCGGTGCGGGGCTCCCCGGCATGGTCTGGGCTCTTTGCCGTCCCGATCTGGAGGTGGTACTCTGTGAGAGTATCCGCAAAAAGGCGGCCTTTCTTGAAAGAGTGCGCTCCTACTTCGGTCTTGCCTCCTGCCGGGTGGTGGCGGAACGCTCGGAGATTCTTGCTCGGGATGAACGAGAAAGTTTCTCCCTCGCCGGGGCTCGGGCGGTCTCTCATCTGGGAGTGGTGGGGGAATATGCGGCTCCTCTGGTGGCCCCGGGGGGAAGCCTCATGGCCATGAAGGGAGAAAAGGGCAAGGAAGAGCTTCGGGAGATCGGTTCCCAATGGAAAGAGCTCGGTTTTTCGGATCCCAAAATCTATGACTATACTCTGGAGGAGCAGGAACTCCACTACGTAATACAGATCCCCAAGTCGGAAGCCACCCCTTCAAAGTACCCTCGGCGCCCCGGCATGGCGGAGAAAAGGAGATGGTGGTGACGAAGATGACGGTGCTTGCCATGGCAAATCAGAAGGGCGGGGTGGGAAAGACCACCTGCTGTATCAATCTCGCAGCGGCTCTGGGAGAGCGGGGCCACTCCGTACTGGTGGTGGATATGGATCCCCAGGGAAACTGTACCAGCGGCTTCGGGGTGAACCCTCGGGAGATCTCCGAAAGCGTCTACGATGTTCTCCTGGGGGAGAAGAAAGCCGAAGAGGTGCTCCATCCTCTTCCATGGAAGGGAGTGACCCTTCTTCCCGCCACCCTGGATCTTGCGGGGGCGGAGGTGGAGCTTGCAGGAGCCCTGAGCCGGGAGAATCGGCTTAAGAGAAAAATCGCAGAGCTCTCTCAAGACTTTTCTCTGGTGCTTATCGACTGCCCCCCCTCTCTGGGGCTTCTCACCATCAACGCCCTGGTGGCGGCGGAGGAGGTGCTGGTGCCGCTGCAGTGCGAATTTTTTGCCATGGAGGGGATCAGCCAGCTTACCCGAACCATGAAGCTCGTTCAGGGGTATCTCAACGAAGATCTCCGCATGGGAGGCATTATTCTCACCATGTTCGACGGCCGCACAAACCTGAGCAAGGAGGTGGAGGGGGAGATTCGGAAATCTTACGGCAGCAAGGTCTTCCGCACCGTGGTTCCCCGGAACATCCGCCTCTCCGAAGCCCCCAGCTACGGCATGCCCGTACGGTACTACGAACCCTCCTGTCCCGGAGCCCTGGCGTATGACGATCTTGCGGAGGAGGTGATCACCCAATGGCTCGCAAAAGAGCACTAGGAAAGGGGCTGGATGCCCTTCTTCCCGAAATGGATCTCTCCAAACCCTCAGGATCTCCCACCCTGGACGTGGACGATCTCTCTCCCAACCCCGAGCAGCCCCGAAAGGAGATGGATCCCGATGCCCTTCAGGAGTTGGCGGAATCCATCAAACGTTACGGCGTGCTCCAGCCCATTGCAGTATGCCTTAAGGAAGACGGCTCTCATGAAATTATTGCGGGGGAGCGCCGCTGGCGGGGGGCAAAGCTCGCAGGGCTCCAAAGAATTCCCGTGCACTTCGTAGAAGATCCTGCAGAGAAGGGTATCCTCGGACTTATCGAAAATATCCAGAGGGAGGATCTCTCCGCCATGGAAATTGCTTCTTGCATAGTGACGCTCCAGGAGGAGAAGCATCTTACCCAGGAAGAGATTGCCCTTGCCTTGGGATGGAGCCGCTCCGCCATCGCCAACAAGGTGCGGCTCCTCCAGCTGCCCCCGACGCTTCAGGAGATGATCCAGGAGGGAGTGATCAACGAGGGGCATGGACGGGCCCTTCTTGGACTGGAGCCTGAAGAGATGCGTCTGCTGGCGGAGAAGATCGTGGATCAGGATCTCAGCGTTCGGCAGACCGAAGTGCTGGTGCGGCAAATCAAAAAGGCCCGTGAAGCCCAAGAGAAGGGCTCTGCTCAGGAGGAGCTCTCGGAGAAAAACATACTTCAGGAGCATCCCCTGGTCAGGAGTATTCAGGAGCGTTTCGGCCTGAACCTCCGGGTGGAGCAGGGGAGCAAGGGAGCTACCATCAAGGTCAAAAACCTTGGGGATGAGGAGCGAGATGCTTTTCTGGAGCATCTTCTGAAAACCTGGGAGGAGCTATTTCCCGGGAAATAATCCCGGAGGGGGTTTTGTTATGGGAACCATGGGACGCATTATCGGCCTGGCTCTGCTGGTGGGGGGGCATGTACTCCTTCCCTTCTATGTAAATATAAAGTTAATAGAGAGAGGATTTTCTCTCTCTGCGCGGATAGGAATCGTTCTTCTCCTCCTCGTTCTTGGATGCTGTAACATTGTCCGAGAGGTTCGCAAGATTATCCGGGAGGAGAGAGGCAGGGATTCTCGCTAGAGGGCTGTTCCACGTTATAGTGTGCCCCCGGATGGGAGCCTTCGCTTGTCTGTCCCCTCGGCTCCGCAAGTGGCGAAATCGCTCTCTTGTTTTGCTGCTCCGGCCCGTCGCCCCAGACGCGCCATCCGTGGCCTGGAAAAATGTTTCACGTGAAACATTGGCAAGGGGGTCTTCCCATTTTTTTGGTCGAGAAAAAGGTTTTCCCGAGAATGTTTCACGTGAAACATTCTCGGGTAGAGGCAAAAGATAAAGAAGGCAGTCTGTGAAAGACGGTCTGTGAAAGGATGTGATTCGCCTGAGCATGGAGCGCATTTATGCCCCCTGGAGAATGGCCTACATTGAAAAGAACGAAGAGCTTCCGGGATGCTTTCTCTGTGACTATCCCTCCCAGAAGGATGACCACGCCACAAGAATTCTTCACCGAGGGGAGAACTGCTTTGTGATCTTGAACATTTTCCCCTACAATCCCGGGCATCTTATGGTGGTGCCGTATCGTCATGTGGCTTCCTATGATATGCTGGAGAAGGAAGAGGTTCTTGAGATGGGGCTTTTGGTGCAGCGGGCCCTGAAGGTTCTCCGAAAGGCCTTTTCTCCCCAGGGGTTTAACGTGGGGATGAATCTCGGCAGGGTGGCCGGAGCGGGATGTGATGGGCATGTGCATATGCATGTGGTGCCTCGGTGGAATGGAGATACCAACTTCATGCCCGTTCTCGGAGATGTCCGGGTGGTCCCTCAGGAGATTGAGGCCACCTACAGAGCTCTGAAAGAGGCATGGGAAAGCTGTGGAGAGTAAGGCTGTGGAGGGTAATAAGAAGGAAGATGTTTTCCGAGAACCTCGGGAGGAAGTAGACCTGGAGGAGAATATCAAAAAATCTCGCTTCATCGGACGGGTGCGCCTGGCTCGCTCCGAGGAGGAGGCCCGGGAGAAGCTCCGGGAGCTTTCGGAACAGTATCGCAATGCCACCCATAACTGTTGGGCCTATCGGGTGGGTTTTCCTCAGATGCGGGAATACTATTCTGATGACGGCGAGCCTTCGGGATCTGCGGGGAAGCCCATTCTCGGGGCTATTCTTCGGGAGGA
>NPIG01000623.1_pt1 | contig 25107 bp, 20 predicted proteins | sample 8637441 | NCBI WGS metagenome assembly NPIG01 (sample SAMN07420675, study PRJNA396082) | bioreactor metagenome | isolation source: sample BR6 brine-fed electro-methanogenic bioreactor BR | place: Japan: Kochi | collected 2016-06-14 | reverse complement strand
CGATCTGCCGGATCCGCTCCCGCGTCACGCTGAACTGCTGGCCCACTTCCTCCAGCGTGTGGTCGGTGTTCATGCCGATGCCGAACCGCATCCGCAGAACCCGCTCCTCGCGCGGGGTGAGGCTGGCCAGAACCCTTGTGGTGGTTTCCTTCAGGTTCTCCTGAATGGCGGAATCCAGCGGCAGCACCGCGTTCTTGTCCTCGATGAAATCGCCCAGCTGGCTGTCTTCCTCGTCCCCGATCGGGGTTTCGAGGCTGATCGGCTCCTTGGCGATCTTCATCACCTTGCGGACCTTCTCCAGCGGCATCTGCAGCTTTTCGGCCAGTTCCTCCGGCGTCGGTTCCCGGCCGATCTCGTGCAGCATCTGGCGCCCGGTGCGGACCAGCTTGTTGATGGTCTCGATCATATGCACCGGGATACGGATGGTGCGCGCCTGATCCGCGATGGACCGGGTGATCGCCTGGCGGATCCACCAGGTCGCATAGGTCGAAAACTTGTAGCCGCGGCGGTACTCGAACTTGTCCACCGCCTTCATCAGGCCGATGTTGCCTTCCTGAATGAGATCAAGGAATTGCAGCCCGCGGTTGGTGTATTTCTTGGCAATCGAGATCACCAGCCGCAGGTTGGCCTCGACCATTTCCTTCTTGGCCTGGCGCGCCTCTTTCTCGCCCTTCTGGACCTGCTGCACGATGCGGCGGAATTCGCTGATGTCTAGGCCCACATACTGGCCCACCTGGGCCATGTCGGCGCGCAGCTCCTCGACCTTGTCGGAAGAGCGTTCGATGAACATCTGCCAGCCGCGGCCCGGCTTGTGCCCCATATCGTCCAGCCAGGTCGGGTCCAGCTCGCGGCCGCGATAGGCCTCGATGAACTCGCGCCGGTTGATCCGGGCCTGGTCGGCCAGCTTCACCATCGCGCTGTCGATGGCCATCACCCGGCGGTTGATGCCGTAAAGCTGGTCGATCAGCGCCTCGATCCGGTTGTTGTGCAGATGCAGCCCGTTGACCAGCTCGACAATCTCCGAGCGCAGCTTCTGATAGGTGGCCTCGTCGGTTTTCGAGAACGACCCGGTATCGCCCAGCGTGGCGGCGATCCGGCTGTCCTGCATTTCCGACAGCTGCGCATAATCGGACGAGATCCGCTCCAGCGTGCTCAGCACCTGATCCTTGAGCGCGGCCTCCATCGCGGCCAGCGACATATTGGCCTGATCTTCCTCCTCGTCGTCGTCCTCCTTGGCGATCGGGTTGCCGTCGGCGTCCAGTTCCGGCCCGCTCTCCGCCGCCGGCTTCTTCGCCGCCACCGAGGAGGTGTCGACAATCGGCTCGGCATCATCGTCATCGCCCAGCTGGTTGCCGAAGGTGGCCTCCAGGTCGATCACGTCGCGCAGCAGAATGTCCTCGGACAGCAATTCGTCGTGCCAGATGGTGATCGCCTGGAACGTCAGCGGGCTTTCGCACAGCCCCGCGATCATCGTGTTGCGCCCGGCCTCGATCCGCTTGGCGATGGCGATCTCGCCCTCGCGGCTCAGCAGTTCGACAGAGCCCATCTCGCGCAGGTACATCCGCACCGGGTCGTCGGTGCGGTCCAGCTTCTCGGTCTGCTGGCTGGCCAGCGTGACCTCGCGCGCGCTCTCGGTGGTGACCACCTCGGTCGAGCCCTTTTGCTCTTCCTCCTCGGCCTCTTCATCCTCGATGATGTTGATGCCCATCTCCGAAAGCATCGACATCACGTCTTCGATCTGTTCCGAACTTACCTGATCAGGCGGAAGAACCTGGTTCAGCTGGTCATAGGTGATATAGCCCTTCTCGCGGGCCTCGGCGATCATCTTCTTGACCTGGGCCTGGCTCATGTCCAGCGTGATTTCCGCTTCCTGGTCCTCAGGTTTCTGGTCCTCGGTGTCCTTGGCTGCCATTCAATGCTCCTGCAGGGGCTTGGGCGATTCGGTCAGGTGCGAATCATTCGAACGATCTGGCGATTCGGTCACCCGTTTGCCAGATTGTCCACCTCTATACGTTACAAAAGGCCGCCTCAACGGCCCGATTTCCTACAACCTCTCCGGTTCAGGGCGCTGCGCCCGCGAATCAGCCGCGCGACCGGCCACCGCGAGAGAAATCGATCTCGCCGAACACCTTGTCGCGGCGTTCGACCTCCGATTTGTCCAGTGCCAGCCCGTTCTCGGCCACCACCGCCTCGCCGCCACCGTCCAGATCGACCCGATAGGACCGCGACCGCGCCTCCGCCGCCTGCCCCAAACGCCAGGTTACGGCCTCATCCGCCATTCCGCTCAGTTCTTCCTCGGCCTCGGCGACCTCGGCATGAAGCCCGCGCCGCGCCTCGAGTTTCGCGAGCTCCTCGGCCAGGGTCTTCCGGGCCAGATTGCTATCGCCGGGTTTGCGCACGCAGGGGCTGATTGCGACATGGCGCAGCCGATAGAGGTTTTCAAGGGCATGCGGCCCGGCCGCCGCGGCAATTCTGTCCCGCAGCCGCCCCGCATCCTCGCCGCCATGGCGCAGGATCAGGTCGCGCAGCAGCGCATATTCGGGATCGGCGCAGCCCATCGCCTCGATCCGGTGCTCGAACTCCGCGACCAGTTCCGGCGCGGCAATCGCCGTGGCCAGGATCACCGCCTCGCGCATATGGGTCTCCGCCGCCTCTCCGGCCGCCACCAGAAGCGACGATTTGGTGCTGGGCTGTGGCGCCAGGGGCATCGCCGCCCGGTCGCGCCAGCCGCCGCTGCCGCCCCGCCCCCGGGCGGGGCTGAACTGTTTCTTGGGGCGGAACAGCTCCCACCGCAGATCCTTGATCTCCTGGCCGTAATGGCTGCGGATCGACGGGTCGCGGATCGCCTTGATTTTCTCGCGCAGCGCCTTGTCCAGCGCCGCCTTGCGCTCGGGGCTGTCAAAGGTCTTGCCTTCGGTCTCCCGCCGCCACAGCAGCCGCACCATCGGCTGCGCCGCGTCCAGCACCGCCTGCACCGCCTTGGCCCCCTCCGCGCGCAGCAGGTCGTCGGGGTCCTGCCCCTCGGGCATCAGCGCGAAGCGCAGCGACTTGCCCGCCTCCAGCAGCGGCAACGCCAGGTCGATCAGCCGCATCGCCGCGCCCAGCCCCGCCTTGTCGCCGTCCAGCGCGATGATCGGCTCGTCGGAAATCCGCCACAGCAATTGCAGCTGGGTTTCGGTGATCGCGGTGCCCAGCGGCGCCACCGCGGCCCCGAACCCCGCCTCGGCCAGCGCGATCACGTCCATGTACCCCTCGGCCACCACCAGCGGCTGGCCCTTGCCCGCCGCCGCCCGCGCCGGCCCGTGATTGAACAGCGACCGGCCCTTGTCGAACAGCTCGGTCTCGGGGCTGTTGAGGTACTTGGCGTTGTCGGTGGGGTCCATCGCCCGGCCGCCGAAGGCAATCGCCCGGCCGCGCGCGTCGCGGATCGGGAACATGATCCGGTCGCGGAAGGTGTCATAGGGCTTGCCGCCCTTGTTCGATGGTTTCGCCAGCCCCGCACCCAGGATCAGATCCTCGGCCACGCCCTTGCCGCGCAGGTGGTCCCACAGGTTCTGCCAGCCCGGCGGGGCAAAGCCGATCTCCCACCGCTCCAGCGCCGCCGCGTCCAGCCCCCGCCCGGCGAGGTAATCGCGCGCCGCCGCCCCGGCCCCGGTCTTCAGTTGCAGGCGGAAGAACTGCACCGCCTGCTCCATCACCTCGGCCAGTTCGCTGCGCCGGTCGGCCTTTTGCTGGGCACGCGGGTCCCGGGCGGGCATCTCCATCCCCGCCTCGCGCGCCAGGATCTCCACCGCCTCCATGAAGGACACGTTCTCGGTCTCTTTCACGAAGCCGATGGCGTCGCCCTTGGCGTGGCAGCCGAAGCAGTAATAGAACCCCTTGCGGTCATCGACGTGGAACGACGCGGTCTTTTCATGGTGGAACGGGCACGGCGCCCACATGTCGCCCTTGGCCTGGTTCGACTTGCGGTTGTCCCACATCACCTTGCGTCCGACCACCTGCGTAAGCGAGGTGCGGTTGCGCAATTCATCCAGGAAACCGGGGGGCAAAGACATGGGCGGAGTATCCTCGCATTGATGACCGCTGTCCAGACCGCGACGGGGCGACCGGCGCCGCTCCGGCCATCCGTTCGGACCCGACAGCGAGACAGGGCGGTCAGAGAAACAACTGGTCCGCCGGCCGGAACGTGCCGGCCGCCGCGAACGAGAGAACGGTCAGTTCTGCATGTCCTTGAGCATCTCCTGGCGCTGCTCCCAGGTCTGCAGGCACTGGGTCTCCCACAGCGCGCCCAAATCGGTTGCCTTCAGATCGCTGCGCTTGAGCTGGAACACATACTCCACCATCTGCGGAACGGCGGCGTTGTAATTCTCCGGCCACCCCGGCTCCGAGGCGGCGATATGGTCGGCCACCCGGCCCTTGGCCACGCGGTCCATCCGCGCCTGCTGCACCGCCGCCATCACCTGCGCCTCGTAGCGGCAGGCATCCTCCTTCTCGTCCGCGGCCAGCGCGGGCGTGGCCAGAAGGGCGGCGGCAAGGGTCAGGCGGATCATCATCGGGGCAGCTCCTGAATCGGTCATGGTCGGCGCCAGACTACCCGCGCGCCGCCACCGCTTCCATCGCCGTTTTCAAATCGTGAACCAGTGTCGCAGCCATCGACCGGAACACCAGGATCAGGAACGCCTGCTCGCCCAGCCGGGTGACCGAACCGGACATATGCGCGACCTGGCTGCGCACCGTATGACCGCGCTTGAAGACATGCGCGCGCAGGTCCACCGGCACCAGCCGCGCCAGCACCGCCTCGGCCCCCGCCCCCTCCAGCCGCACCGCCGCCCAGGCATCGCTCTGATCGCTCAGCGCCGCATGCTCGGCCAGCGCCGGGTCGGGCTCCGGCCCCAGCAGCATCGCCTGATCGCGCCCGAACCAGACGGCCCGCGCCCCGGCCTTGCCGGTGGCCCGGTTGGGCGCCGGAAAGCCCATGCCATGCGCCGCCTGCAACGCCGCCGACAGCGCCTTCGCCTGCCCCCTGTAGGGCATCACGGACGTGAGCACCCCCGGATCCTCTTCGCTCACCCTCGCCGTGCCGATCGTCAGCGGCAACAGCCCCGCGCAGGGGGATTTGGCAACCAGTTCAGCCACGCACGCGCCCTCCCTCGGGATCAAAGAACACCGGGTTCACCACCTCGCACAGGGTTTCCACCCCGCGCAGGTGATCGACCATCTTCACCACCTCGCCGATCCGCTCCGGCCCGCGCCGCAGGAAGCCCAGCGCCACCACATGCCCCAGCGTCGGCGAATATCCCGCCGACGTGACATAGCCCTGGTCGTTCTCGCGCGTGGGCTCGGCCTCCTTATCGAACAGATGCCCGCCGGCGGTGATCAGCTTCACCGCCCCCACCGGCTTCAGCCCCACCAGCCGCTCGCGATCCTCGGCCATCAGCCCGGGCCGCTGGCTCAGCGTCTTGCCGATACAATCCTTCTTGGCCGAGACCATCCGCCCCATGCCGATGTCAAAGGCGGTGACGCGGCCGTGAATCTCGGCATGGGTGATGAAACCCTTCTCGATCCTCAGCACGTTCAGCGCCTCCATCCCGTAGGGTCCGCCGCCCAGTCCCTCGGCGCGGGCCACCAGTACCCGGAACAGGCTGTCACCATACCGCGCCGGCACCGCCAGTTCATAGGCATGCTCGCCCGAGAACGAGATCCGGAACAGCCGCCCCGCAACGCCCAGCACGCGCACCGCCCCGCAGGCCATGAAGGGCCAGTCCGCCTCGACCAGGGGATCGTCCAGCAGCCCGTTCAGCAACGCGCGCGACTTCGGCCCGGCCACCGCGAACTGCGCCCATTGCTCGGTCACCGAGGTGAACCGCACGTCCCACTCCGGCCGCAGCCCCTGATGCACGAACTCCAGATGCCGCATCACCTGCCCCGCCGCGGCGGTGGTGGTGGTCATCAGGAAATGGTTTTCCCCCAGCCGCGCGGTGGTGCCGTCATCCATGACATAGCCGTCCTCGCGCAGCATCAGGCCATAGCGCGCGCGCCCCACTTTCAGCGTGCTGAAGGTATTGGCATAGACGAAATCCAGGAACCGGCCCGCGTCCGGCCCCTGAATATCGATCTTGCCCAGCGTGGACACGTCACAGATCCCAACCGCCTCGCGCACCATCGTCACCTCGCGGTCGCAGGCCTGCCGCCAGGTGCTCTCTCCCGGCGCGGGGAAATAGCTCGGCCGGTACCACAGCCCCGCCTCAATCATCGGTGCGCCGCGCTCGACGCTGGCCTTGTGGCTGGTGGTAAAGCGTTCGGGCGCGAACCCCTTGCCCTGCCCGCCCGCGCCCAGCGCCGCGATGGCGACCGGCGAATACGGCGGCCGGAACGTGGTCGTCCCGGTCTCCGGAATGCCGCGCCCGGTGGCATCGGCCAGCACCGCCAGCGCGGCCACGTTCGAGCTTTTGCCCTGGTCGGTCGCCATGCCTTGCGTGGTATAGCGTTTCATATGCTCGACCGAGCGGTAATTCTCCCGCGCCGCCTGACGCACATCCTTCACCGTCACGTCGTTCTGGAAATCCAGCCAGGCCCGCCCCTTGCCGGCCACCGCCCAAAGCGGGCTCAGCCGATAGTCGCCCTCCTCAGTCTCCGGCAGCGCGACCCGCGGCGCCTTGCGCCCCAGCGCCTCCAGCGCGCCGCGCGCCGCCTCGGCGCCCTCGCGCAGACAGGCCAGCGTCGAAAACGCCCCGTTGCAGGCGCCGGCGGCCTGCATCCCCGGCACCGCACCCGGGCTCGGCACAAAGGCGGCGATATCCGGCCGCCAGACCGGGCGCCCGTTCATGTGGCAGGTCAGGTGCACGCTGGGGTTCCAGCCGCCCGACACCGCCAGGCAATCGGTCCTCAGCTGCTCCTCGCCGCTGGCGCTGCGGATGGTGATCGCCTCCAGCCCCAGCCGCCCGGCACTGCCGCACACCTCGGCGTCGCGATGCACCGGAAAGGCATCCGACTCCGGCGCATCGGGCCGGCTGTCGATCAGCGCGGCCACATGCACCCCGGCGGCCACCAGATCCTGCGCGGTGCGGTGGGCATCGTCGTTGTTGGCAAACACCGTGACGGTTTTGCCCGGGCTGACCCCCCAGCGGTTCAGATAGGCGCGCACCGCGCCCGCCGTCATGATGCCGGGCCGGTCGTTGTCGCGGAACGCGATCGGCCGCTCCAGCGCGCCGGCGGCCAGGATGCTGCGCTTCGCCACGATACGCCAGAAACATTCCAGCGGCAGCCCCTCGTCCCGCGCCCGGTGGTGCCCCACCCGCTCCAGCGCGCCGAAGGTGCCCTGGTCATAGGCCCCGGCCACCGTGGTGCGGGGCATCAGCCGCACGTTCTCCATCGCCGCCAGCTCGGCCAGCACCCCGGCGGCCCATTGGTGGCCGGGCTGGCCATCCACCTCAAAGGTCTCCGCCAACAGCCGCCCGCCCATGCGGGCATCCTCATCGGCCAGGATCACGTCGGCCCCGGCCCGGCCCGCCACAAGCGCCGCCATCAGCCCCGCCGGCCCCGCCCCGATCACCAGCAGATCGCAGAACGCATAGGCCCGCTCATACCGGTCCGCATCCGGCACCCCCGACAGCGCCCCCAGCCCCGCCGCGCGCCGGATCACCGGCTCATAGAGCTTTTCCCAGAACGCCTTCGGCCACATGAAGGTCTTGTAGTAGAACCCGGCGCCGAAAAACGGCGCCGCCAGGTCGTTGAGCGCCAACAGATCGGTCTTCAGCGACGGCCAGGCATTCTGGCTGCGCGCCTCCAGCCCGGCGTAGATCTCCTGCACCGTGGCCCGTGTGTTCGGCGCCTGCCGCCCGCCACGCCCCACCGTGACCAGCGCGTTCGGCTCCTCGCTGCCCGCGCTCAGGATGCCGCGCGGGCGGTGATACTTGAACGACCGCGCCACCAGGCGCACGTCATTGGCCAGCAGCGCCGAGGCCAGCGTGTCGCCCTCCAGCCCGGCATAGCGCACCCCGTCAAAGGTGAACGGCACCGACCGCGATCGGTCCAGCAATCCCTTGCCCGCAACCCTCATTGCCCCGCCTCCCCGGCCAGGCGTGTCTCCAGCACCGCGTGGCTCACCGTGTCGCGGGTGACCACGATCCAGGCACCGCAGCCGCCCTCGTGCTGCCACAGGTCCCGCGTCGCCCCCGCCGGGTTCTCGCGCAGGAACACATAGGCGTCCCAGGCCGCCTCGCCCGCCTCCGGGTCGGGCCGCTCCAGCGCCACCGCCGCGCCCTTGTAATAGAACTCCCGGCGATCCCGCTCGCCGCACAGCGGACAGGTGATCCTCATCGCGCGCGCCCCTGCTTCTTCTTTGTGAAAATACTCATACCCGGCCTCTCCGCCCGCGCCTCAGTGCAGATTATGCTGCGCCCCGGTGCCTTCCTCGTCCATGATGCCGACCCCGGTGCGGAACCGGTCCAGCCGGAACTTCTGCGCCGCCGCATGCGGCCGCCCCGTCGCCATCAGATGCGCGAAACAATGGCCCGAGCCCGGCACCGCCTTGAACCCGCCGTAACACCAGCCGCAGTTGAGGTAGAGCCCCTCGATATCCGCGCGGTCGATCACCGGCGAGCCGTCCGGCGACATGTCCATGATGCCGCCCCAGCTGCGCAGCACCCGCGCCTTGCCGATCATCGGCATCAGCGCCATGCCCGCCTCCATCACATGCTCCACCGCCGGCAGGTTGCCGCGTGCGGCGTAGGAGGCATACATGTCGATGTCGCCACCGAAGACGAGCCCCCCCTTGTCCGACTGGCTGATATAGAAATGCCCCATGCCGAAGGTCACCACCGTGTCGATCACCGGCTTCAAGCCTTCGGTGACGAAGGCCTGCAAAACGTGGCTCTCGATCGGCAGGCGCATGCCCGCCATTGCCGCCACCTGGCTTGACCGTCCCGCCACCACGATGCCAACCTTCTTGGCCCGGATCGCGCCGCGGCTGGTCTGCACGCCGGTGACGGCGCCGTTCTCCACGTCGATGCCCGTCACCTCGCAATTCTGGATCAGGTCGACGCCGCGCATATCCGCCCCCCGGGCATAGCCCCAGGCCACCGCGTCATGCCGCGCGGTGCCCCCGCGCGGGTGATAAAGCCCGCCACGGACCGGGAACCGTGCATTGTCGAAATCCAGATAGGGGGCATGTTTGCGCACGCCGTCGCGGTCCAGCAGGATGGCGTCGTCGCCCTGGTTCACCATCGCATTGCCGCGCCGCGCATAGGCATCGCGCTGGCCGTCGGAATGAAACAGGTTGATGATGCCCCGCTGCGAATGCATCACGTTGAAATTCAGGTCCTGCTCCAGCCCTTCCCACAGTTTCAGGGAATGCGAATAGAACTCGGAATTTCCTGGCAAACCGTAATTGGCCCGCACGATGGTGGTGTTGCGCCCGATATTGCCACCGCCGAGATATCCCTTTTCCAGCACCGCCACATTGGCCAAACCGTGCTCGCGGGCCAGGTAATAGGCAGTGGCCAGCCCGTGCCCGCCGCCGCCGATGATGACGATGTCATATTCGGGTTTCGGCGCCGGGTCGCGCCAATGGGCTTGCCACCCCTTGTTGCCGGTCAGCCCCTCCATGAGGACCCGCAGCCCGGAAAATCGCATCTCAGCCTCCTGACAGTTCGGCGCGCGACGGCGCGCCGGGCCAGGCCGACACTAACATCACCGCAAGGTGGCACCAGCCCCAGTTTTTCGACAAAGACAGGTCTGCCAGCGACACCCGCCCGGTCTTTTTGGCGCCGATCCCGGGCGGTCCGGCCAAAATGTACAAAACGGCGCCGAAACTCCCCGTTCCGGCGCCGCTTTCGGTCTCAGGTCGGCCAATCAGGTCCCCGTGTCAAAGCCCCTTGGCGCGGTAACTCGCCGCCACCTTGCCGATCGACACGATATAGGCCGCGGTGCGCAGATCATCGACATCGGCACGGTCATGCCAGACCTCGCGCATCGACTGGTAGGCGATCCGCATGGTGTCATCCAGCCCCGAGCGCACCAGCTCCAGCTCATCGGCACCGCGCAGGTATTTCTGTTTGAAATCAGGGCTCGGCGACCAGGTCTTGCCCAGCGCCTCGCTCAGCGTTTCCAGCTGCTCGACCACCAGCTGGTGGCGCGCCTCTTCCTGGCGGCGCTGCATCCGGCCAAAGCGGATATGGCTCAGGTTCTTGACCCATTCGAAATAGGACACCGTCACACCGCCGGCGTTGGCATACATGTCGGGAATGATCACCACCCCCTTGTCACGCAGGATCTCGTCCGCCCCCGCCGTGACCGGACCGTTGGCGGCCTCGATGATCAGCGGCGCCTTTATTTTATGGGCGTTCGACAGGTTGATCACCCCTTCCAGCGCCGCCGGGATCAGGATGTCGCATTCATGCTCCAGCACCGCCGCGCCTTCGGCGGTGTGGGTGGCATCGGGAAAGCCGGTGACGCCGCCATGGCGCACGATCCAGTGATGCACCGCCTCCACGTCCAACCCGTCGTCATTATAAAGCGCGCCGTCGCGTTCGATGATGCCGGTGACGCGCACGCCATCCTCCTGGGCCAGGAACTTGGCGGCGTGATAGCCGACGTTGCCCAGCCCCTGCACGATCACCCGCTTGCCCTCGAGCCCGCCCGACAGCCCGGCCTTTTCCACGTCGCGCGGATCGCGGAAGAACTCGCGCAGCGCGTATTGCACGCCGCGCCCGGTGGCCTCGACCCGACCGGCAATACCGCCTGCATTCAACGGCTTGCCGGTCACACAGGCCCGCGCATTGATGTCGGTGGTGTTCATCCGCGCATATTGGTCGGCGATCCAGGCCATCTCGCGTTCGCCCGTGCCCATGTCGGGCGCCGGCACGTTCTGCGAGGGGTTGATCAGGTCGCGCTTGGCCAGCTCATAGGCGAAGCGGCGGGTGATCATCTCCAGCTCGTGCTCATCATACTGGCGCGGGTCGATGCACAGCCCGCCCTTGGAGCCGCCGAAGGGCGCCTCGACCAGCGCGCATTTATAGGTCATCAGCGCCGCCAGCGCCTCGACCTCGTCCTGGTTCACCGCCATCGCATAGCGGATGCCGCCCTTGACCGGCTCCATATGCTCGGAATGCACCGAGCGGTAACCGGTAAATGTATGAATCTGCCCCCGCAGTCGCACCCCGAACCGCACCGTGTAGGTCGCGTTGCAAACGCGGATCTTCTCCTCCAACCCCGGCGGCAGATCCATAATCGCCGCCGCCCTGTTGAACATCAGATCCACACTCTCGCGAAAGGTCGGTTCCTGCCGGACCATGAATACGTCTCCTCGACATTCTACTGGATTACTCACGACTCATTCATCGGGTCGCATTCGACGCACACTAAGCCCTTCATTCCAAAGCTGCGACCATTTTAAGCATTCACGTTTTTGCAGCCGTTTCCTTGACCAAAGAGTGCTTTCAAACCGAAAACCCGATCGGAAAAACAACCCCCGCGCGAAGAGTGGCGGAAATGCGACCGCATTTCCCGAAATACGCGCCGTGACGCCCAACTTAGGCCACGATTGGACGGCATGAACACGACCGTGGGGTGTGTTCGGGGATCCTCCCTGCACCCGAGACAAGCGAAGCGAGGAGCGAATGCGTTTGCGTGTCCTGCATCGACGTGACTGCAACAAAGGCACCACGGGGAGGCGGCTGAAACCGGCTCGCCGGTTGGGGGTCATCGCCCGGCAATTTGCACGCGACGAAGAGGGCACTCTGCTTCTGTTCGGTGTCTATGTCTTTCTGATCATCCTGATGTTCGGCGGGATCGGCATCGACCTGATGCGGTTCGAGCGCGACCGCGCGAAACTTCAATACACCATGGACCGCGCCGTTCTGGCGGCGGCCGATCTGGACCAGCCTCTCGACCCGGAATCGGTGGTGCGCGATTACCTCTCCAAGGCCGGCATGAGCGATTTCCTGTCCAGCGTTACCGTTGACGAGGGGCTGAGCTATCGCATTGTGTCTGCGTCAGCCTCGTCCACGATCCGGACGCAGTTCATGCATATGACCGGGCTCGATACCCTGACCGCTCCGGCGGCGAGCACCGCGGAAGAGAGCATCGGTGGCGTTGAAATTTCGTTGATCCTGGACGTATCCGGGTCGATGAACAGCAACTCGCGTCTGACCAACCTGAAATCGGCAGCGCGCGAATTCGTCGACGAAATGGTGGACAACACCCGCGACGGCGACATGTCAATTTCGATCGTGCCCTATGCGACCCAGGTATCGGCCCCGGCCAATTTCCTCGATCATCTGACCGTCACCCAGGAACACCACTATTCCAACTGCGTGAATTTCAATGCGGCCGACTTCAATTCGACCGCGATTGATCCCAACACCGAACTGAAAAGGACGATGCATTTCGATCCCTGGAACACCTTCGACGGGCGTTACAGAGATCCGGAGGAATTGGTCCGCCAACCGGTCTGCGAGGACGACGCCGGGCGCGAGATGGTTATCCTGGAAAAGGACCGCACCAAGCTAAAGACGTTCATTTCCAACCTCACAGCGCAGGGCAACACCTCGATCGATTTGGGCATGAAATGGGGCACCGCCCTTTTGGATCCCAGTTTGCAGCCGGTGATCAGCAAGATGGTCGACGCCGGAAACGTCGCAGCGGATTTCGCAGATCGCCCGCACCGCTATGAGGACGGCGAGGCGTTGAAGATCATCGTTCTGATGACCGATGGCCAGAACACCAGCCAGTATTTCATCAACGACGACTACCGTCGGGGCGCGTCGAATATCTGGTGGAATGCAGAGGAAGAAAAATACTCGGTCTATGTTGGTCTGGACACCGAGGACGACGACCATGACGGCAACACCAACGAACCGCTGTTCTTCTGGCCGTTTCTGTATGCCTGGAAGGACCACGCCTATGGCGAGGGGACCTTTGAAAAGACCGTGACCGAGACCCAATGCGTGTCGTTCAAGAAAAACGGCTCGTGCAAACGCTATAAGAAGGTCAAGACCACCGTGACCGTAGACGAACCCGGCCATGCGGTCGAGCTGTCCTACGGCGACCTGTGGGCCTACACTTCGCTGCGGTCGAACGTGCGGCAGAACTACGAACCCTGGATGTGGTATAATACCGCCTGGAACGACTGGTACTATAATGTCTACAGCTATGTGAACAGCAGCGCCAAGAACGCGCGCACAAAGGCGATCTGCGACGCGGCCAAGGCACAGGACATCATCGTCTTCACGATCGGGTTCGAGGCTCCGTCGGGCGGACTTGCCGTGCTGCAGGATTGCGCCAGCTCGCCCAGCCATTTCTTCGACGTGAACGGTCTGGAGATTGCCGATGCCTTCTCGGCGATCGCCTCGTCGATCCGGCAGCTGAGGCTGACGCAATGATCGGGGCCCTGCACAAACGGTTCCGCCGGTTCTGGCGCGGCGAGGACGGCTCGGCCACGATCGAGTTCGCCATCACCTTTCCGGCGGTGGTCACCATTCTGCTGTCCGGGCTGGAACTGGGCTTTGTCACGCTGCAGCATTCGATGCTGGAGCGCGCCATGGACATGACCGTGCGTGAAATCCGCCTGGGCACGGGCCGCGCGCCGCAACACGACGAGATCAAGGACATGATCTGCGACCGCGCCGGGTTCATAAAGAACTGCGCCAGCAGCCTGCGGCTGGAGATGATCCAGGTCGACCCGCGCAACTGGCAAGCGATCCCCGCCCAGCCGGACTGTACCGACAAATCCGAGGAGGTCACGCCGGTTCGCAGTTTCCAGAACGGCCAGGAGAACGAGCTGATGATCCTGCGCGCCTGCGCCAAGATCGACCCGGTCTTTCCCACCACCGGGCTGGGCAAGAACATGGTCAAGGACGGCTATGGCCAATATGCGCTGACCTCGACCACCGTGTTCGTTCAGGAACCGAGGTGACGATATGCGCGCGCGGCTGACATCCCTTTTCCGGCGGTTCCTCGGCAACGATCACGGCAGCGTTTCGGTTGAATTCGTGCTGGTGATGCCGTTCCTGTTCTGGGCCTTCATGGCCACCTATGTTTATTTCGACGGCTATCGGCAAAGCGTGCAGAACCTCAAGGCCGCCTACTCGATCGGTGACATGATCTCGCGCGAGACCCAGGCCATCGACAGCGCCTATATCGACAGTATGGAGGCCGTTCTGCGGCTGATGACCCGGTCCCAGCTCCCGGTGCGGCTTCGGGTTTCGGTGGTGCGCTGGGACGAAACAGACGCCCGTTATTACGTGGACTGGTCCGAATCCCGCGGATATAGCGCGGCGCTGACCAACGCCGACATGGCCAATATCGCCAAGCGGCTGCCGGTCATGCCCGACAATGAGCGCGTGATCCTGATCGAAACCCAGGCCGAATATACCCCGGCCTTCGATATCGGGATGGATACAAAGTACCTGGATAATTTCGTCTTCACCCGGCCGCGTTTTGCGCCTCAGGTGGTGTGGTCGGACACCTGATCCCGCTCGGCCAGCAGCGCCGCCAGGATCTCCGACATCGCCTTGGTCTGCGCCGCGGCGGTCACCCCGCCGATGCCGATGCGCCGCCCCAGGCGCCACCACAGGCCCGGCCGCCAGGCCCGCGGCGCCGGCGCATGGGTGCGGATCAGGAACCCGTTCGAGGGTTTGAAGGCGAACAGCCCGCGGTCCAGTGCTTCGATCTCGTCAATCGCGGCGATCCGGGTGCCGTCGCTGCCGCGCAGCTCTGACCGGGTCAGCTCGATCCGCTGCTCGGTGGCGCGGCGCATCCGGTCAGCCAGCCAAAGCGAGGCCGCGCCGATCAGCAGCAGGAACCCCTGCCAATGCAAAGCAGGCGGCGTGGCGAAGGCCACATAGATCAGCAGGCCGCCGAAAGCGGCCAGCACCGCGATGCCCAGCCAGCGGCGCAGCGCGGATACGCTCACGGTCACCAGAATTTCGTCGTCCATCGGTCCCTCCGGCAGGTTGCGCGGCGGGCTTACCCGAATTCCGTCCGGGCGAACAGCCTATTGTGCCGCCGCGCGCCTCACCCGCACCTCGGCGCCGGGGGCCTCGGGCTCGTCATCGGTCATTTCGGCCGGAAAACCCGGCGCGCGGATGTCCAGCCCGGTCGCCTGCTCCAGCCGCCGGATGATGTTGGGCGACAGCTCGCGCGGGCCGAAGCGGGCAATGCCGTCGGCGAAGATCTCGATCAGCAGCGGGTTCAGCTCCAGCGGCACGCCGGCCCGCTCGGCCACCTGCTGGAACAGGCCGATGTCCTTGGCCACCAGGTCCATGGTGAACGAGATGTCCCGGCTGCCGTTCAGGATCACCTGGCTTTCGGTCTCATGCACGAAGGAGGTCCCCGACGAGATCCGGATCGCCTCATAGGCCACGTTCAGGTCCATCCCCGCCCCCTTGCACACGGTCAGCGCCTCGGCGCAGCTGACCAGGTTGGCGGTGGCCAGAAAATTGGTCACCACCTTCAAGACGCTGGCGCTGCCCAGGTCGCCGGTATGCAGGATGCGCCGCCCCATTACCGTCAGCAGCGGCAGGATCCGCTCGAAGGTCGCCCGGTCGCAGCCCGCGAAGATGCTGATGTTGCCGCTGTCGGCGCGGTGGCAGCCGCCGGACACCGGGCAATCCACGGCGGCCCCGCCGTGCGCGATCACCTGCGCGCCCAGCCGCTGCACCTCGGCCGCGTCAGCGGTCGACATCTCCATCCAGATCTTGCCGGGCGCCACCGCGTCCAGCATCTGCCCCATCACCGCCGCCGAGGCGGCGGGGCTGGGCAGGCAGGTGACCACCGCGTCGCAGTCGCGCATCATCGCCGCCGGGTCGCCGCCCGCCGCGGCGCCGCGATCGACAAAATCCTGAACCAGATCCGGGTTCAGGTCGTGAACCGCCAGGTCCACCCCGTTCCGCAACAGGCTGCCCGCCAGCTTGCCGCCGACATTGCCCAGACCGATAAACCCTACGCGCATTTCCAACCCTCCCGCGTGATCGCCTGGACCCAGCCTAGGGGGCCGATGCGGCCTGTCCGCTCCGTTTGCGACACCACAGGCCACGCCCCAGACCCGGGCGCCCGTGCAGCCGCGCACAGATGCCGTGAGCGCATCGCCATTTGCCCCGGCCCCCGCTCCGCCTATCTAACCGCAAAGGCATCAGCTCAGGAGGCCACGCCATGTCGATCCGCCCCACCCTTGAAACCCGCCGCGCCATACCCACGCTGGAAGGCGCCGGGGTGAAACTGCACCGCGCCTTCGGGTTCCAGGATCCCAGCGAGCTGGATCCGTTCCTTCTGTTCGACGATTTCCGCAACGAACGCCCCGAGGACTACCTCAAAGGGTTTCCCTGGCACCCCCATCGCGGCATCGAGACCATCACCTATGTGCTCTCGGGCACGGTCGAGCACGGCGACAGCCTGGGCAACTGCGGCACGCTGGGCGCCGGCGATGTGCAATGGATGACCGCCGGGTCGGGCATCCTGCACCAGGAGATGCCCAAGGGAAACGCGACGGGCCAGATGCACGGCTTCCAGCTTTGGGGCAACCTGCCCAGCAGCGAGAAGATGACCGCGCCGCGCTACCAGGATGTCAGGGGCACCGACATTCCCGAGGTGATCGACGATGACGGCACCCAGGTGAAGGTGATCGTGGGCAGCTTCTGGGGCAAGACCGGCCCGGTCGACGGCATCGCCGCCGATCCGCAATACCTGGACATCGTCGTGCCCGCGGGTGTGAAAAAGACCTTCCGCATCGACACCTACCGGCGCGCGTTCGCCTATGTCTTCGAAGGCGCCGGCGCCTTTGCCGATGCCTCTGCCCCCAGCGGCGTGCTGCTGGAAAAAGAGGTCGCGGGAGAAGAGGTGAATATTCGCGACCTTTCGGGCGACCGCACGCTGGTCCGCTTCGGCACAGGGGATGAAATCACCGTTCAGGCCGGCCCCGAGGGCCTGCGCTTCCTGCTGATCTCGGGCGCGCCAATCAATGAACCGGTGGCCTGGCATGGCCCGATCGTGATGAACACGCAGGAAGAGCTGATGCAGGCCATGCGCGAGTTGCGCAACGGCAGCTTCATCAAACCCGCGCACTGACCACGCCTTTTTCTGGCCGGAAATATCCTGGGGGTGAATGCCCCGCAGGGGCAGAGGGGGCAACGCCCCCTTACGCCGCCACCGCCTTGCGCACCATGTCCCAATAGATCGTCTCGACCTGGTCCAGCGACAGCCGCCCGCCGGCCCGGTACCAGGTGTTGACGCCGTTCAGCATGGCGATCACCGCCAGTGTGGCGATCTTGGTGTCGACGATGTCGAATGCGCCCGCCTCGACCCCGCGTTTCAGGATCGCCTCCAGCGCATCTTCGTAGCGCCCGCGCAATGCGCTGATCGCGGCGTGGTTCTCCGGCGTCAGGTTGCGCAGCTCCATATAGGCGATGAACACCTCGTCGGGGCGCTCCAGGTGGAACCGGATGTGGAACCGGGTGAACGCCTCCAGCGCCCCCACCGGATCACCGGCCTGCGGCTGCGCGCCCCAGGTCGCCAGCAGTTCGGTCATGTGGTCCTGCATCAACCCGAACAACAGGCTCTGCTTGTCCGGGGTGTAGTTGTAGAGCGCGCCCGCCTGCACCCCCACCTCGCGCGCGATCTGGCGCATCGACACGGCCGCATAGCCGTGCTGCGCAAACAGCCTGAGCGCCGCGTCCTGAATGCGCGGTCCGGTGATGTCGGAATGGGAACCTGCGGTGCGTGCCATCACCGGAACGCTATCTGAACACATGTTCAGAAAAAACCCCCCGCTTGCGCCTTTTGCCCGCAGCGGGCATGAAAGGACACAGTTCAGCATCGGATCGCCCATGTTCCTGCCCCGTCTTGCCCGAGCCGTTCCCGCCGCCCTGCTCTGCCTGCCGCTGGCGCTGGCCGCGCCCGGCTGCACCCGGGTCCCCGAACTCGACGAAACCCATACCGATGCCCTGAACGGCGCCCCCTACCCGGCGCTGATCCCGCTGGGTCCCGAGCTGGCGGTCAATGCCGCCAAGCCGGACAGCGCCGAACGGCTGGAACGCGAGATGACCTGGCGCCGCGCCCGGCTGCGGGCGCGGGCGGCCCGGCTGCGGGCGCGCCAACCCGACTGAGCGGGCATGGACCTGCCGTTGCACCGCCTATCCGAACCGGATAAGGCACGGGGCAGCATTCTGCACATCACAAAGGATAAACGGACGATGACGAACGCTCTGCGCCTGGGGATCGCCGGTTTGGGCACTGTCGGTGTGGGCGTGGTCCGCATCATCCGCAAACAGGCCAAGCTGCTGGAGGCCCGGACCGGGCGCCGGATCGAGATCGTGGCGGTCAGCGCCCGCGACGCCGGCAAGGACCGCGGCGTCAGCCTGTCGGGCTATGACTGGGAGACCGATCCGGTGGCGCTAGCGCGGCGCGACGACGTGGATGTCTTCGTCGAACTGATGGGCGGGTCCGACGGGGCGGCCAAGGCCGCGACCGAGGCAGCGCTGGAAACCGGCAAGCATGTGGTCACCGCCAACAAGGCGTTGCTGGCCCTGCACGGGCAGGCGCTGGCCGAGCAGGCCGAGGCGGCGGGGCTGTCGATCCGCTACGAGGCGGCCGTCGCCGGCGGCATCCCGGTGGTCAAGGCCCTGACCGAGGGGCTGGCGGGCAACGAGATCACCCGTGTGATGGGGGTGATGAACGGCACCTGCAACTATATCCTCACCCGGATGGAGGCCAGCGGACAGGGCTATAACGCGCTGTTCGAGGAGGCCAGCGAACTGGGCTATCTCGAGGCCGACCCGAACCTGGACGTGGGCGGCATCGACGCCAGCCACAAGCTGGCGATCCTGGCCTCGATCGCCTTCGGCACCAAGGTGAATTTCGACGGGGTCGAGATCGAGGGGATCCAGCGGGTGACGCTGGAGGATATCCGCCAGGCCGCCGACATGGGCTATCGCATCAAGCTTTTGGGCGTGGCGCAGCGCAGCCCGCGCGGGTTGGTGCAGCGCATGCAGCCCTGCCTGGTGCCCGCCGACTCGCCGCTGGGCCAGCTTGAGGGCGGCACCAACATGGTGGTGATCGAGGGCGACGCGGTGGAACAGATCGTGCTGCGCGGCCCCGGCGCCGGCGAAGGCCCCACCGCCAGCGCGGTGATGGGCGATATCTGCGACCTGGCGCGCGGCTTCCGCATCCCGGTCTTCGGCCAGCCCGCCGCCACGCTGGAGGACGCGACCCCGGCCCAGACCGGCCTGCCCGCGCCCTATTACCTGCGCATGTCGCTGCTGGACAAACCCGGCGCCCTGGCCAAGATCGCCGCGATCCTGGGCGAGGCGGGCGTATCGATCAACCGGATGCGCCAATATGGCCATTCCGAACCCGCCGCGCCGGTTCTGATCGTCACCCACAAGACCACGCGCGCGGCGCTGAACCAGGCGCTGACGGCGATGGCCGAAACCGATGTGATGGCAACCGAACCGGTGGCGCTGCGCATCGAACTGCTCTGACCCGCGGCGGCCTGCGGGGGGCGGCCGGGCCTTGCGGCCCCTGCCCCCGGCACGCTATGCGACCCTCAAGCTTTCTGACACAGGATATTTCCCATGACCGCCAAGGATACCCCCGCCGCTTTCGAGGACCGGATGTTGTCGCTGGGCCTCGCCCGTGTAGCCGAACAGGCCGCGCTGGCCTCGGCCCCGCTGATCGGGCGCGGCGATGAAAAGGCCGCCGACCAGGCCGCCGTCAATGCCATGCGCGAACAGCTCAACCTGCTCGACATCTCCGGCGTGGTGGTGATCGGCGAAGGCGAACGCGACGAGGCGCCGATGCTCTATATCGGCGAAGAGGTCGGTACCGGCTCCGGTCCCGGGGTCGATATCGCGCTGGACCCGCTGGAGGGCACCACGCTGACCGCCAAGGACATGCCCAACGCCCTGACCGTGATCGCGATGGGTCCGCGCGGGTCCATGCTGCACGCGCCCGACACCTATATGGACAAGCTTGCCATCGGCCCGGGCTTTGCCGAGGGCGTGGTCACCCTGGATATGACCCCGACCGAACGGGTCGAGGCGCTGGCCGCCGCCAAGGGCTGCAAAGCCTCTGACATCACCGTTTGCATCCTGGAACGCCCCCGCCACGAGGCGATGATCGCCGAGGTCCGCGGCACCGGCGCGGCGATCCGCCTGATCACCGACGGCGACGTCGCCGGCGTCATGCATTGCGCCGAGAGCGAGATCACCGGCATCGACATGTACATGGGCTCGGGCGGCGCGCCGGAGGGCGTGCTGGCGGCCTCCGCATTGAAATGCATGGGCGGCCAGATCTACGGCCGGCTGCTGTTCCGCAACGACGACGAAAAGGCCCGCGCCGCCAAGGCCGGAATCACCGATCTGGACCGCATCTATTCGCGCGACGAGATGGTGACGCAGGACGTGATCTTTGCCGCCACCGGGGTGACCGGCGGCACCCTGCTGCCCGGCATCAAGCGGAGCCCGGGCTGGGTCGAGACCACGACGCTCCTGATGCGGTCGAAAACCGGATCGGTGCGGCGGATGCAGTATCGCACGCCGGTCTGAACCTGTCGGCCGCCGGGCGCGACGGCTTGCGTCGGAGCCTCCGGCGGGGATATTTTGAGTGAGAGGAAAAGGCCGGGTCCGTCATGGTCCGGCCTTTACGCATAAAGGGGCAGGCATTTGGCATTTCTGGGGGTTGAGAACTCGCTGACCGGGCGGCGCTGGACCGGGCCGTCGGTCGAGGCCGACCGCGCCGCCGAGGCGATGGCGCAGGCCACCGGTCTGCCGCGCCCGGTCTGCCAGGTGCTGGCGCGGCGCGGCGTGCCGGTCGAAGAGGCCGAGCCGTTCCTGACCCCGCAGCTGCGCGACCTGCTGCCCGACCCGCGCGCGTTGAAGGACATGGAGGCCGCCGCCGCCCGCTTCGTCGAGGCCGTCAAGCGCCGGCAGCGCATCGCGGTCTTTGCCGATTACGACGTCGACGGCGGCAGCTCGGCGGCGCTGCTTCTGGTCTGGCTGCGGCAGATGGGGGTGGAGGCGACCCTCTACGTGCCCGACCGCATCGACGAGGGCTATGGCCCCAACGAACCGGCGATGCGCGACCTGGCCGCCGGTCACGACCTGATCGTCTGCGTCGATTGCGGCACGCTGAGCCACGGGCCGATCGCCGCCGCCAAGGGCGCCGACGTGATCGTTCTGGACCACCACCTGGGCGGCGAGACCCTGCCCGACTGCGTCGCGGTGGTGAACCCCAACCGGCAAGACGAAAGCGGCGATCTGGGCTATCTCTGCGCCGCCGGCGTGGTGTTTCTGATGCTGGTCGAGGCGCGGCGGCAGCTGCGCGAGGCGGGCGACGGCACCGGACCCGACCTGATGGCGATGCTGGACCTGGTGGCGCTGGCCACGGTGGCCGATGTCGCCCCGCTGGTGGGCGCCAACCGGGCGCTGGTGCGTCAGGGGTTGCGGGTGATGGCGCAGCGCCGCCGCCCCGGCCTGGTGGCGCTGTCGGATGTGGCGCGGATGGATGCGGCGCCGAACAGCTATCACCTGGGGTTCCTGCTGGGGCCGCGGGTGAATGCGGGCGGGCGCATCGGCAAGGCCGACCTGGGCGCGCGGCTGCTGGCCACCGAGAACCCCGCCGAGGCGCAATCGTTGGCCGAGCGGCTGGATCAGCTCAACACCGAACGCCGCGAGATCGAAGAGGCGGTGCGCGCCGCCGCGATGGAACAGGCCGAGGACCGCGGTCTGAACGCGCCGCTGGTCTGGGCCGCGGGCGAAGGCTGGCACCCCGGCGTGGTCGGCATCGTCGCCTCGCGCCTGAAGGAGGCCGCCAACCGCCCCGCCATCGTCATCGGGCTGGACGGGGACGAGGGCAAGGGCTCCGGCCGGTCGGTCTCCGGCATCGACCTGGGCGCGGCGATCCAGCGGCTGGCCGGCGAAGGGCTGCTGCTGAAGGGCGGCGGGCACAAGATGGCCGCCGGCCTGACGGTGGCGCGCGACCGGCTGGAGGAGGCGATGGAGCGGCTCTCCGACCTGCTGGCGCGGCAGGGGGCGGGTCAGATGGGCCCGGCCGACCTGAAGCTTGACGGCACGCTGATGCCCGGCGCGGCCACGGTCGAGCTGATCGAACAGATCGAACAGGCGGGCCCTTATGGCGCCGGAGCCCCGGCGCCGCGCTTTGCCCTGCCCGACCTGCAGATCCGCTTCGCCAAGCGCGTCGGCGCCTCGCATCTCAAGCTCTCGCTCAGCGACGGCATGCAGGGCCGGCTGGAGGCGATCGCCTTCGGCGCCTTCGACAGCGATCTGGGCCCCCGGCTGGAGGCGCACGGCGGCGCCCGATTCCACCTGGCAGGCCGGCTGGAGATCAACAGCTGGGGCGGCCGGCAGACGGTGCAGCTGCGCCTTGACGACGCCGCCGAGGCGTGAGCGCGCCCGGGCCGCGCCGCCGCGAAAAATCTGCATTCCGGCACCGATTTTGTCTTGCGGGGTCCGGCGCGATTGCATAAAGAACCGCTCACCACAGCGTGGCCCGTTCGTCTATCGGTTAGGACGCCAGGTTTTCAACCTGGAAAGAGGGGTTCGATTCCCCTACGGGCTGCCATGGTTTTCCCCCCGAAATCCGCCAAAAGATCCGTGCCAAGGCCGCCCTCGCCGTATCCTGTCGCGAGACCTTGCATGGCCCCCGGCCAGCACCCCCAAGGTGCGCACACCGGCGGCAAAATTCTGATCTTCCCCCCTTGCGTCCCACCGCGCAATTGCATAGTCAGACGACCACCACAGCGTGGCCCGTTCGTCTATCGGTTAGGACGCCAGGTTTTCAACCTGGAAAGAGGGGTTCGATTCCCCTACGGGCTGCCATTTATCCCGGCCAAAATCTCCAAGGAAATGTGCCGTCAGCGGCGCGCAGCCCCGCCCGCCTAGATCTCGATTCCCAGCCGCTTGATCATGCGGTCGCGTTCGGTCAGGGCCGCCTCGGACGCCGCCGGGCGCTGCGCCGCGCAGCCGTTGATCAGACATTCGGCGACAAGGATGAAGGTGGTCAGCGAATTGGACAGGAAACTGGTCTCATGCGGCACCAGGATCGCCACCATCGAGGGCTCGACCAAGGGCGAATTCGCCCGGTCGGTCACCGCGATGACCTCGACGCCGCGTTCCGCCGCCGCCCGGGCCGCCTCGGCCACCTGAACCGAATAGGGCGCGCAGCTGGCCGAGAGCAGGACATCCCCCCGCCCCAGCGCCGCCAGCCCCTCGGCCACGCCCAGCGCGTTGCTGTCCAGCAGGTGCACGTCAGAGCGCACCATCCGCAGCCCGTAGACCAGGAAACTGGCAAAGGCGTGGAACTGGCGAATGCCATGCACCATCACCCGCGGCGCCCCGGCCAGCATCTCGGCGGCGCGGGTGAACTGGGCGCCGTCCACCATCGACAGAAAGCGGTCGATATTGGCCTGGTTCTCGCGGCTCAGACGGGTCACCCCCTCCAGCCCGGCGCTGTCGGGACCCTGCAGCGCGGTCTGCGCCTGCCGGGTATAGAACGCCCCCGGCGGCGCCATCGAGGCACTCAGAAGCACCTGCTGGAACGCGCCGAAGCCGGCATATCCCAGGTTGCGCGCCAGCCGCGTCAGGGTCGAGGGGTTCACCCCCAGCTTGTCGGCCAGCGCGGTGATCGACAACAGGGCGGGATCGCCCTGCAGCTCCAGGATCCGGTCCAGCGCCGCGCGCGCCTTGGGGCCCAGCGCAATCTCGCTCTCGCCGCGTGAGATGCGCAGCATCAGCGCGCGCAGACCGGCCACGGTATCGGGCGGCGCGCCCGCGCCCTCAGCGCCAGTGCCGCTCGGCGGTATAGACGGGTTGCCGGGAATGCTGGTCATAAATCCTCCAATCCACACCGTTTTGTCCGACAGACAGGATCGCGGTTGCAAGCGTATTCTCGCAATCGGGATCGTCCGGCGCGGTACGGTGGATCGGCAGGCCCGGCCCGGCGGTGTCGCGCAGGATCGCCAGCGGGTCGCGCGCGCCTGACGCGATCAGGGCGCTGCCCCGCGCCTGCCGGTCCCGCGAAGAGGCGGTGACCGCCTGCCCGCCCTCGGGATCGAGGAACAGCGCATGGTTGGCGTGAACCGCCGGCTGCACCAGCCGCCGATGGGCGCAGGCCCCGCCGCCGAACTCGACACTGACCAGATCGCTTTCGCCGCATTGACCCAGGGTGAAGTGAAAGCCTCCGGTCGCGGGGGTGTCCGACAGCAGCGCCAGAGCGGCGGCGCGATCCGCACAGGCCAGCACCGCCCGCCCCAGCACCATGCGCGGGACCGCCGCCGGCATCGCGCTCAGGCGCAGGTTGTTGACCGCCTGCGCCAACCCGGCGCGGGTGGCGGCAAAGGTATGGCCGGGCAGCGACCCGGGGTAGCAAAAGGCGACAAAACCCGGCGCCCCCTCGGGCGCAACCTCGGCGATGAAGCACTGGCCGTGAAACCCTGGCAGGCCGTCCTCGTTATGGCCGATCACCGATGTCGCCCCCGGCAGCTGCACCGTGGTGCAGCCATCGGGCACGTTCGACATCAGGTCGCCGCGCGCGTTCCAGGCCAGCACCTGCTCCAGCGGCAGCCGCAGCCCCTCGGCCAGCCCAGTCAGCTCTTGCCAGACCTCGGGAAACCGGGCCCGGGTCGCCGCGCCCATCCGGGCGACCCGGGCGGCGTGGCAGGGGTCGGTGACCGCCTGCCAATACTCCGACCGCAACAGCACATTGTGGACCGCACCGCGGCCCGCGCGTCCCAGCACCAGGCCGATGGCATGCGGATCGCCCGCCGCCCGTACCCAGCCGATCGACGGCCCCTGTTCAGACATGTTGCAGGAAATCCTTCATCCGGTCGTTGGGCGGATTGTCGATCACCTCGCGCGGGGTGCCGTCCACCGCGATATGCCCGTGTTCCATGAAGATCAGCCGCGTGCCGACCTGCTTGGCAAAGCCCATCTCATGGGTGACGACGACCATGGTCATCCCCTCTTCGGCCAGCGCCCGCATGACGTTCAGCACCTCCTGCTTCAACTCGGGGTCCAGCGCCGAGGTCGGCTCGTCGAACAGCATCACCTTGGGCTTGACCGCCAGCGCCCGGGCGATCGCCACCCGCTGCTGCTG
>NPIG01000545.1_pt1 | contig 25108 bp, 23 predicted proteins | sample 8637441 | NCBI WGS metagenome assembly NPIG01 (sample SAMN07420675, study PRJNA396082) | bioreactor metagenome | isolation source: sample BR6 brine-fed electro-methanogenic bioreactor BR | place: Japan: Kochi | collected 2016-06-14 | reverse complement strand
ACCGGCGTCGGGTTGGCGCCGAGCATGCGGTAGAACTGCTTGAGGATGTTCGAGCCCGGGACCCGGAACTTGACGCCCTTGAGGTCTTCCGGAGTCTTGATCGGGCCGTCGCGCAGTCCCTTGCGGATCGCCGCGGTACGCGGATCGATGCAGAAGTAGAACAGCGGCTTGAAGCCTTTCTCCATGACCTTGGCGTCGACTTCCTTCTTCCAGGCGTCCGACGTGACCAGGTTGACGAAGGGCTGGTTCTGGCCGACCCAGTACGGGATGTTGATCAGGTCGACCGCCGGGGCGAAGGGGGCGAAGTTGGAAATCGAATGCTGGGCCGCCTGGACGGTCCCCGCCTGCACCTTCTGGGCCAGTGCCGTGCCGGCACCCAGCTGTCCGCCCGGAGCCAGCTTCACGTAGACCTGGCCGGCGGTGGTGTTCTGGATGTTCTCCTTCACGTTGAGCTGCATCATCGGATAGGACCGCGTGGTGCCGATGATGTAGGCCGAGGCGACCGTCATGGTGTACTTGGCCGCGTCCTGGCGTTCCTTTTCTTCCTTGGCCGACTGGGCCGCCGCTTCGCGGCTGCCCAAGAGACCGGCCGCGCCGGCGACGAGCGCCGCCGTTACGCCGAATTTGGTCGAGATCTCGAGGAAATTACGCCGTTCCTCGGATTGAAGGGTGGTGTCTTTCGTCTCGCTCATGACTGTTACTCACCTCCATGTGGCACGTTATTGGCTTGTTCTTTCGACCGGGCAGCGTTGTCCGATGCCCGACGTTCCATCCGGTGTTCGTGGATCAGGGTCGCGACAGTGAAAAACAGGGCGGCGAAGAGAAGGACGAGGTACTCGCCGACGTCATTGAGCAGGAACGGGAAGCGCCAACCGAAGGACACTCCCGCCTTGCCGAGGAATATGTTTCCCAGAAAGACGACGAATAGGATGCAGAAAGCCACGAGGCTAAAACGGCCCCAACGGGCTTCGGCCGATACGAGCTGTCTCCCAGCCATGCCTCTCCCCATCTTCGCATTCTTCGGCCGCTTGTTCGTTTTAGCTTGGTGCGGACGAAGTAAACGCTTACATTTTTTTCTTGAATTGAACCGTTTTGCCCCCCTGATTGTCAACCGCTATTTGAGCGTTTGAAGCCCCCGCGGGGAACGAATTGGCTAGATTACTGATTTAAAAGCGGTTATTTTTATGTGATAGAATTTCATTCCCGATTTCGAAATCGATGGCTGAGAAGAAAAAAAGAAAGCGTTTACTAAATCCGGCGGAGAATCGTGTCCGGCTGGTCGATGTCGCGCATCAGGCCGGGGTTTCGACGGCCACCGTTTCGCGGGCCCTGAACATGCCGGGCAAGGTCCGCCCCGAGCTTGCGGCCCGCGTCAACGAGGTCGTGCGGCGCCTGCGCTACGTGCCGCATGGCGCGGCCCGGGCCCTGGCCTCCCAGCGCTCCTTCGCCATGGGCGCGATCATTCCGACGCTGGACAACGCCATCTTCGCGCGTGGCATCGGCGCCCTGCAGCAGCGCCTGAACGAAGAGGGCTACACCCTGCTTCTCGCCATGTCCGAATATGATTTCGCGAGCGAAGTTTCCCAGGCCCAGAAGCTGATCGAGCGCGGCATCGACGGCCTGATGATGATCGGCGAGGCGCACGACCCCAGCCTCTATGCGCTGCTCGAGGACAAGGAACTCCCCTTCATCAACACCTGGGTCTTCCGCGAGGACAGCACGCATCCCTGTATCGGCTTCCGCAACCGCGAAGCCGCCTACCGCATCGCTTCCTACCTTTTCGATATAGGGCACCGGCGGATCGGCATGATCGCCGGCATCAGCCTGCACAACGACCGCGCCACCGACCGCATCGCCGGTGTCCGGCGGGCCCTGGACGAGCGGGGGATTCCGCTTGCTCCGGACTATCTGATCGAGCGGCATTACGATATCGGCGAGGGGCGACAGGGACTCAGGCAGCTCGCCTCGCTGCCGGAGCCGCCGACGGCCGTCATCTGCGGCAACGACGTCATCGCCTTCGGTGCCCTTTTCGAGGCCCAGACCCTCGGCCTCGGGGTGCCGCGGGATCTGTCGATCGTCGGTTTCGACGACCTCGACCTGGCCAGCCAGATCGACCCGCCGCTGACCACCATGCACGTGCCGTCCGTCCGCATGGGCCGCGGTGCCGCCGAATACCTGCTCGACCGCCTCGCCGGCCAGCAGCCGGCCCGTTGTACCGAGTTGGAGGCGACCCTCATCGTCCGCGGAACCACCGCGCCGCCGCGCGGCTGATCGCCGCTTCCCGAGATCCGTTCCGGCAAACGAGGCCGGACCCGCCGTCGTCCGAAGAGGGTATCAGCGTGTGATCGCGGGCAGCGTACGCGCCTTATTAGAACCAGTTCAATTCAAGAGGTGAAATCATTCAAATAGTGGTCGCTAAGTGTGCCAATTTGCTTAAGAATGACCGAATATGAAAAATAGCTTGCCGAAAAATGTAATAAAATGTACATTTATGGCCAATAAATGAGCGAATAATGACATTCCGATATCTCCTTGGGATGTAACAAAAGACGATTTAGGTGAGGATGCGCTCCATGCATTTCCCTGCGGGCAAGCTCTGGTCGATCCGCCGGCTTGCCGACGAAAACGGCCGTTTCAAGATGGTCGCCGCCGATCAGCGTCCGCCGATCATGAATCTGATCACCAGCAAGACCGGGAACGGTTCCGCCGGCTATGCCGAGGTTGCGGCGGTCAAGGAACTGCTGACTCGCAACCTGGCGGGGGAGAGTTCGGCGGTGCTGTTGGATCCGATCTGGGGATATTCACAGTCGATCAACCATGTCCGTCCGCAACAGGGCGTGCTGCTGACCGTCGAGGATCATGAATTCGAGGAACGGAACGGCGGCCGCCTGTCGCGACTGATAGCCGATTGGGACGTCGCGAAGGTCAAACGCACCGGAGCCGACGGCGTCAAGCTGCTGGCCTGGTATCGGCCCGATGCCGATGCCGAGGTCTGCGAGCACCAGCGCAACCTCGTCGAACGGGTCGGGCGGGCCTGCGCCGAACACGATATCTGTTTCCTGCTCGAGCTTCTGGTGTACCCGCTCCCCAATGAACGGCATCAAACCAAGGAATACATCGAATATTCGGCAAAACGTCCGGAACTGGTCGTCGAATCGGTCCGAACTTTCGCGGACCCGCGCTTCGGGGTCGACGTCTTCAAGGTCGAGAGCCCGATACCGGCATCCGAGGTTCCCCCCGTCGACTCCACCGCTGCGGCCGATTGCCAGAAGTGGTTCGACGCGTTGGGCCGGGCCACGACCCGGCCTTGGGTGATGTTGAGTGCGGGAGCCAATATGGAGGCCTTCCGGCGCGTCCTGACCTATGCCTATGGAGCCGGGTGCAGCGGGTATCTGGCCGGCCGGGCCATCTGGTGGCCGGCGGTGCAGATGTATCCCGACCTCGGATCGATGGAACAGGCATTGAAGGCGGAAGGGGTTCAGTATCTTCGGGAAATCAACGAGCTGACCGACAGGGAAGCCCGGCCGTGGATGGCCCATCCGACGTTCACCGGTGATATCGCGCTCGCCGGCGGCGGTCCGGACTTCCCCAGGAGTTATGCGGTCTCCGCCATGCAATAGGACCGGGCGCGTTCGGTGGGCGGGCGATAGGCAGGCGCAGCGGGACCAGGCGGTGAAGGCAAAGGAGCCAGGGATCGCATGAACATCATTCGGCGGATATTCGACGGCTTTGAGTGGGCGGTCTGCGGCGTGCTGCTGGTCAGCATCGTCGCCCTTCTCTTCATACAGGTGATCGCCCGCTACGGGTTCGGCCAGTCCATCTCCTGGGCCGAGGAAACGTCCCGTTTCGGCCTGCTCGGTCTGGTCTATATCTCGGCGGCCCTGGGTGCCAAAAAGGGAACGCACATCCGCGTGACCGCCCATCTGAAGCTGCTGCCGAGGGTTCCCCGAACGCTGGTCTTCCTGCTGTCGGACGCGATCTGGATGGCGTTCAACGTCATCGTGATCTACCAGAGCATCCTCCTGATCCACGGCATGAACGAGCGGCCCCTGGTCTCGGGAGCCCTGCTGCTCAACATGCAGTACATCTTCGCCCTGATCCCCCTCGGTTTCTTCCTGCAGAGCGTGCGCCTGATCGAACGCTGGTACCATGTGGCCGTTCACGGCGTGCCGATCATCGCGACCGAAGAGCGCTACCCCGAGCCCCAAGAAAAGGGAGGGGAGTGAGCGATGCAGATCGAGATCATGATCTGGGTGATCCTTTTCGGCATGCTGCTGCTGGGCGTGCCGATCTACATCGCCCTCGGCGCATCGACGGTTGCGGTCCCGANNGGTCCTGTTCTTCAGCGATCTGCCGTTCCGGATCATCCCTCTGGATTTGTTCAAGGTCTCCGACATGTTCCCGCTTCTCGCGGTTCCCGCCTTCATCCTGGCCGGGTCGATCATGGAGAAGGGGGGGATCGCCGGCCGCATCGTCGAGTTCTGTGAGATTCTGGTCGGCCGCGTGCGCGGCGGGCTGGGGATCGTCACCATCCTCGGCTGCATGTTCTTCGCCGCCATCATCGGGTCGGGGCCGGGGACGGTCGCCGCGGTCGGCAGTCTGATGATTCCGTCGATGATCCGGCGGGGCTATTCGGTGGATTACGCGGCCGGGGTGTGTTCGACGGGCGGTACGCTGGGAATCCTCATTCCCCCCAGCAACCCGATGATCCTGTACGGCGTGGTGGCCAACGTCTCGATCACTTCGCTGTTCATGGCCGGCATCATTCCCGGAATCATCGTCGGATTGATGCTGATTCTGACGGCTTACGGCCTCGCCCGCCGGGCCCGCTACAAGGCCAGCGACAAGCACTACACCTTCCCCGAATTCGTGGCCTGTTTCCGGAGGAGCTTCTGGTCCCTGATGTCGCCGATTATCGTTCTCGGCGGCATCTACGGCGGCGTTTTCACGCCCGTCGAGGCTTCCTGCGTGGCGGTCGTCTACGCCATCGTCGTCGGCGCGCTGGTGAACCGGAAGCTGAGGTGGCGGGACTTCGTCGAGTGCGTCAACAACACCAATCTCGTGGTCTCCACCATGGTCGTGGTGGTCGGCGTCTCCGTCCTGTTCGGCCGCTTCCTCACCATGTACCAGGTGCCGCAGAAGGCAACCATGCTGCTTCTCGGCCTGACCGACGATCCCTATCAGGTTCTCTACCTGATCATCATGTTCCTATTCGTGCTCGGCATGTTCATGGACACCCTTGCGACCATCGTCATCCTGGGGCCGATCCTGCTGCCGGTGATTACGCATTTCGGCATCGATCCGGTGTTCTTCGGCGTGCTGTGGGTTATGGCCAACGAGATCGCGCTGTTGAGCCCGCCGCTCGGGCCCAACGTTTTCATCGCCATGAACCTGACCGGAATTTCGCTGGAACGGGCGTCCAAGGCGATCATTCCCTACACACTGGTCCTGATGGTGACGATCTTCGTGATGATTCGTTTCGGCGAGGACCTCATCCTATTCCTGCCGCATGTGTTCGGCCAGTGACGTCAAGACTTCTCGACAAATCAATCTGCAAAAGGAGGCGTCCAAATATGAAAACCAAAACAGCGTTGAAAACCCTGACGGTGGCAGCGGCTCTGGTCATGGCCGGAACGGCGTTCGCCGCGGACAAGATCACCATGAAGATCGCACACGGCAACTCGGCCGATCCCATGGATCCCTATCAGGTGCTGGCCCTGAAGTTCAAGGAGGCGGTCGAAGCCAAGACCGACAAGCTGGAGGTCCAGATCTTCCCGGGCGGACAGCTCGGTGCCGAACAGCGCGCGTTCCAGGACGTCCAGAACGGCATCGTCCAGGCGGTCGTGCTGGCATCCAACAACGTCAGTGCATTTGCCAGTTCCATGTCGGTCCTCGACCTGCCGTTCCTGTTCCGCAGCAACGAAGAGTTCGTCAAGGTCGTCAAGGAAGCCAACCCCGACTTCACCCGCGCCATGGTCGCCGAGAGCGGAACCATGCCGTTGTCCTGGGGCGTTCAGGGATTCCGGATCCTCGCCAACAACAAGAAGCAGGTCAAAAACCTTGGCGATCTCTCCGGTCTGAAGATCCGCGTCCCCAACAACGCGGTTCAGGTCGCGACGTTCAAGGCCTGGGGCTCGGACGCCGTTCCGATGGCTTTCGGCGAACTGTTCGGCGCCCTGCAGCAGAAGGTGATCGACGGTCTCGAGATGACCTACATCTCGCTGGCGTCGATGAAGTACTACGAGGTCATCAACCACGTCACCGACCTTCGCTACAAGCTGGCGATCAACCCGATGGTGATCTCGGAACAGTGGTTCAAGGGGCTGCCGGCCGACGTTCAGAAGGCGGTGATGGAAGCTGGTCAGGAGACCACCGATCATGCGATGGCCATGGCCGCGCAGATGGACGAGACCGGCAAGGATATCCTCGCCAAGAACGGCGTGACCCTGTTCGGTCAGCCGGAGGACGAAGACGCCTGGGTCGAGAAGGCCCGCACCGTCTGGCCGCAGGTGCTGCCGCGCATCAAGGACAAGGCGATGCTCGAGAAGGTGTTCAGCATCCTCGGAGTCAAAAACTAACCCTCAGCGTTACCCTCCCTGTGACCGCCGCACGTTCCACCCGTGGACCGTGCGGCGGACTTGTTTGCGCCCGTGAAACCCAACCCCGTGGGTTGCCACGCGTGTTTCCTCGGCGGTTCGAGGAATGCTACGCTGCTACGCCGACGGGTCGCTTTCATCCACACTCTGGAGGATCGGCGCGACAAGGGGGATGTCGAGATGGAAGGTTGTGCCCCCGTCGGATGGGCATTCGAAATCGAGGTCACCGCCGAGCACGTTTTGGGCGCCATTATGGGCGATGTTGAGCCCGAGCCCCGTACCGCCCCGGCCCATGCGGGTCGTGAAAAAGGGTTCGAAAACCTTCTTGCGCATGACCTCGGGTATGCCCTTGCCGTCGTCGGCGACGGAAATCCGTATCCAGCCGTCCTTGTCGGAGCGGTGCGCTGACACCGACAGGGTGCCCACCTTGCCGTTGTCCCAGGCATGGTTCAGTGCGTTGGTGACGAGATTGGTGAGAATCTGGCCGATCACACCCGGGTAGCTGTCCAGGTTGAGACCGTCCTCGATGTCGGTGCGCAGGGCGTGCGGGCTGCGTTTGAGCATGGGGTGCAGGGTCAGCAGCACCTCGCTGATCATCTCGGAGAGTTCGAACTTTCTTCGGATGGAACTGGTCTGGTCTCGGGCGACGTGCTTGAAGCTGCTGACCAGTTCCGCCGCACGGTCGACGTTGCGTTCGGCGATATCGAGGCCCTGTTCCGAATGCTCCAGGAATTTGTCCAGATCCGACTTGCGGAGGCCGTCGGCAATGGCTTTTTGCAGGTCCCTTTGGCCGTCCTTGAGGGTGGAGATGGCCATGACCGCGTTGCCGATGGGGGTGTTCATTTCATGGGCGACGCCGGCGACCAGACGGCCGAGAGCGGCCAGTTTTTCGCTGGTAACGAGCAGGTCGCGCATGCGGGTGTTGTTTTCGAGGGATTCCCGCAGGTTGTGGTTGGTTTCCTCAAGTTCCTTCGTGCGCTCTGCGACACGTTGCTCGAGTTGCAGATTGAGCACGCGTAGTGTGTTTTCTCGTTCCAGGATGCGTTCCGCCATGGAGCGCAGATACCGGGACAGATCGTTGAATTCCCGGATAAGGCCCTTCTTTTGATCCGGCGAAACTTCGCCGTCGGCGATACGGTCCGCAAGGTTCCGCAGCGAATTGACCTGCGAGGCGACGACCTGCGACCACAAGGGCGAAAGCAGAAGTGCCGTGAGCAGGAACGATCCCGACAGCAGCAGGATGTCGGTCAGGATGTTCTGAACGCTGGGATTCTCAAATCCGGCGGGAACGCCGGCGAAGAAAAGCCATCCTAGCTTCTCCGAATGGTCTGCCGCCGGATGGTAATGGGTACCCTGCAATTCCACGGTATCGGGAAGGGTTTCGCCGGCCAGTGCCTTTGCGATGATGGGGTCGCCTAGAATGTTCAGGACACCGGCGGCGTACCGGTGTTCGGTATCGACTAGGATTTCCCCCTGACGGTCGACCACCAGAATCCTGGCATCGGTACCGGATGCCGTTTGAACCGTGTCCAGAAGCGTTTCCAGTTCGAGCTCGGCAATGGCCGCATGCTTGCCGATGCGGATGCCGACTCCGACAAAGGTGTTCCCGGCCAGGGTCGACACGAACTTGTCGCTCCAGATCGGTTCGTTCGCGGTCTTGAGACTCCGGTAGAGGGGAGTGTAGGAAAAGTCGATCCCCTGGTAATCGGGATCGTTGGGGTTGCGGCCGTCCCGCGACCAGATGGCGAAGGTCTTGCCTTGCGCGTCGAGGAAGTACATGGCCCGGATCAACGGCTGTGAGGCCAGGGACGACAAGGCCAGGCTCGAGAAAAAGTCGCGGTCTATGAGTATGCTGGCATAGGTCAGCGTGGTGACCGACTGCTCGACGCTTGCCAGTATGCTTTCGGTGCGTTCGGAGAGGCCATTCACGGTCTTGTCTGCGGCGAGGACCATGTCCTCGGTGATGGCCGAATCCCGGATCAGGAAGATGGCCGTACCCGAAACGACCAGCGTTGCGGCCGATGCCAGGGTAACCAGCAGAATGATGAACCAACGAAAACGCATGGCGACAGTCTTCTTCACGGCGCGGGAACGAATTCGGTGCCCTGGATCACCACGAAGTGCGAATCGCGGCGGGAGTCCCCGAACTTGTCCATTTTCAAGGTCTGTTGCAGGCCTTCGTAGGGGCTGTTGGCCAGAATCGATTCCTTCAGACTCTGCCCGTCCTTCTGCTCGGCCATGGCCTTGATGAGGGCCTTTGTGACCTCATAAGCGATGACGCTCGAGAAGCTTGGATCGGTGCCGAATCGGGTCTTGAAGGCCGCGACGAAACTGAGGAATTTCTCCTCCGTGCCGAATTGATTGAAGAGCTGCAGAACCTCGACTCCCTCGACCGACTTGCCGCCGAGTTCGATCAACTGCTGCGTGCCGGCCCATTCGACGACGACGATCTTGGTCTCGCTGTCGATCTTGCGGAACTGCTGGATGGTCCGGGCGGCGTCCACGGCATTTGCGATCAGGAAGACGACGTCGGGATTCGGCTTCCGCAGTTGATTCACCAGGTCGTCGAAGCCGACGACGTTGCGGAAATCGGTCCAGGCCTCGGCGACGATTTCGCCGCTCAGCGATGTGTAATGCTTGCCGAAGGCATCGACGAAGGGCTTGGTGAAGGCCGGGTTGGTCTTGTCGACCGCCAGCGACGCCCGCATGTAACCTCGCCGTTCGGCAAAGAACATGGCGTAGTGTTCCGCGTTGTCGGTCGAAGTCGAGCAGAGGCGGAAGAAATGGTCGTCGCGACCGGAAAAGGTGGTCGAGGAGGCCGTGGGTGAGAAGACGACCATCCCCGCCGGTTCGGTGACCGTCAGGATCGCTTCGGCCATTCCCGAGGTAAACGGCCCGACGATGCCCGCGACCTTCTCCGCCACCAGGTCCTTGGCGGCGGTGACCGCCATCGCTGGAGAATTGCCGTCGTCCCGGATCACCAGATCGATGGGCCGGCCATTGCTGCCGCCGGCCTTGTTCGTTTCCTCGACGGCAAGCATGGCACCGTTGCGGCCAGCCTGACCGTGATCGGCATTGCCGCCGCTGACGCCGCCAACCAACCCGATCCGTGCCGGCGAATCGTCTTCCCCGCAAGCCGCAAGAAGCAAGGGGGCGAACAGGAGAGGGAGAAACGGCCTGAGTTGCATGGTGTGTCTCTTCTTCAGGGGGCAGGAGCGAATTCCGCGTCCTTGACAACGACGAAGTATGATTTCCTCAGGGAATCCCCGTAGGCATCCATGGTCAGGGTTTCTTGGAGGCCTTGGTAGGGGCGGTTGGCGAGAATCGCCTGCTTGATGCTTTCGCCGTCCGTTCTTTTCCCCAGGGCATCGGAAAGTACCAGGACGGTCTCGTAGGCGGCCGCACTCGTGTAGTTTGGCTCGGCATCGAACCGGCGCCTATAGTTCTCCAGGAAACGGAGGTATTTTTCTTCCGTGCTGAACAAATCTATGTTCTGAACGACTTCGATGCCCTCGACGGCCTTGCCGCCGAGTTCGATCAACTGCCGGGTTGCGGCCCACTCGATCGCAAATATCTTCAACCTGTCGTCGATCTTGTGGATCTGGTGGACGATTCGCGTCGCGTCCACGGCGTTGGTCAAAAGAAAGACGCCTTCAGCATTCGACTCGCGCAACTGCTGCGCCAGATCGTCAAACCCGACATAAGCGCGGAAGTCGCCCCACACCGTCAAAACGATTTCGCCACCCAGGGCACTGAATTCGCGGCTGAATGCTTCGGCATAGGGGGCGGTCAAGGGGGCGTTCGTCTTGTCGGCCAACACGGCTATCCGACGGATGCCCCGCCGTTCGGCGATGAATTCTGCGTAGTCTCGGGCACTTTCCCGAGAGACGGAGCCGAGGCGAAAGAAGTGATCATCCAGGCCGGAGAGTTCGTCTGACATGGCGGTCGGTGAGAAGACCAGCATTTCCACCGGTTCGGTCACGGAGCGGACGGCTTTGGAGGTTGAACTCGTAAAGGGTCCGATAATGGCGGCGACCTTTTCGTCGGTGAGGTCACGGGCGGCTTCGGCGGCCTTTTCCGGTGAGTTGCCGTCGTCGCGGATAAGCAATTCGATGGACCTACCGTTGATGCCGCCGGCTCGGTTGATTTCCTCGGCCGCAAGCATGACGCCGTTCCGGCCGGCCTGGCCGACGTCCGCGTTCGCTCCGGTTATTCCGGCGATCAGTCCCAGCCGCACCGGCGAGACGTCGTCGGAGCACGAGGCGACAAGAGCCGAACCGAGGAGGAGGAGGAGGGGAATGAACCGTCGAAAGGACATGGCATGCCTTCTCGCTAAGGGGCCGGCGCGTATTTGGCGTCTTTGACGACGACGAAATATGACCTCCTCCGGGAATCCCCATAATCGTCCATGATCAGGGGTTCTTGGAGGCCTTGGTAGGGCCGGTTGGCGAGAATCGCCTGCTTGACGCTTTTACCGTCTTTTCTGTTCTGCAGGGCTTTGCGAAGCACCTGAACGGTCTCGTAGGTGGCCACGCTCGAGAAACTCGGCTTGGAATTGAACCGGCGTTTAAAGCTTTCCACGAAGCGGAGATAGTTTTCGTCGGTGTTAAACGGATCAATATTCCGACCGATCTCGACACCCTCGACGGCCTTGCCGCCGAGTTCGATTAGCTGCTGGGTTCCGGCCCATGCGATCGCAAAGATCTTGATCCTGTCGTCGACTTTGCGGACCTGGTGGATGACTCGCGTTGCGTCCACGGCGTTGGTCAATAGAAAGAGGGCGTCCGCATTGGAGTCGTGCAACTGGCGGATCAGATCGTCGAACCCGACAAAAGCGCGGAAGTTGCCCCAAATCGACAAAACGGTTTCGCCACCCAACGCACTGAATTCGCTGGTAAATGCTTCGGCATAGGGGCCGGTCAAGGGGAGGTTCGTCTCGTCGGCGATCAAAGCAACCCTGCGGACTCCCCGCTGTTTGGTGAAGAAGACCGCGTAATTCCGAGCGCTTTCTCGAGAGATTGGGGCGAGGCGAAAGAAGTGATCGTCAAGGCCGGTGAAATCGTCCGACATGGCGGTTGGTGAGAAGACCAGCATTTCCGCCGGCTCGGTCACGGAGCGGACCGCTTTGGAAGTTGCGCTCGTAAACGGGCCGACGATGGCGGTGACCTGTTTGTTGATGAACTCACGGGCGGCTTCGGCGGCCTTTTCCGGCGAGTAGCCGTCGTCGCGGATAACCAGTTCGATGGGCCGGCCTTTGATGCCGCCGGTTCGGTTGATCTCCTCGACCGCAAGCAAGGCGCCGTTGCGAGCGGCTTGGCCGCCGTCTGCGTTCGCACCGGAAATTCCGGCGATCAGTCCCAGCCGCACCGGCGATTCGTCTTCGGAGCAGGCGGCAAGGATCAGGAAGCCGCTCAGAATGGCGGCGATGGGGACGCGGGGCGCGCGCATGGCCCGCCGCTCTCCTTGATGCATGGCCCGCTCTCCTTGATCATGAGTTGTCGGGTTGCTTCATCCAGGCGATCAGATCGTCGAGGACGAGAGGCTTGGAGATCAGATACCCCTGGACCTCATTGCACCCGAGTTCGCTCAGCCGCGCCCACTGGGCTTCGGTTTCGACACCCTCGGCAAGTACCTGCATGGAAAGGCGTTTTCCCAGCGGTATCACCAAGTCGACCAGCCGGGCACCTTCCTGCTGCTGCTCCATGTTCTGGACGAAGGAGCGGTCGATCTTCAGCCGGTTGACCGGCCAGCGGTCGATGGACGACAGCGAGGAATAGCCGGTGCCGAAGTCGTCGACGGCGATGCTGATGCCGCGTTCGCGGATGGCACTGAGAAGCTTCTTGGTGTCTTCCGTGCCGATGACCGAAATGGACTCGGTGATCTCGAGCTCGAGAAGGTTGGGATCCGTTCCGGTTTCGGCGATCGCGGCATCCAACTGTTCGAGGAAGTCTTTGCGGCGAAGCTGCATGGCTGAGACGTTGACGGCCATCCGCATGTCCGGGAACCCGGCCTGATGGATCCGCTTCAGGGATTGCAGGGCGGTCCGCAGGACCCAGGTTCCGATGGGAGCGATCAGGCCGCCTTGCTCGGCCAGCGGAATGAAACGATCCGGCGGAACGAACTTTCCGTCGTCCGTCTTCCACCGCAGAAGCGCCTCGCAGGAAAACACCTTGCGATCCGGCACCTGGACCTGGGGCTGGAACATGAGGAAGAGCTGGTCCTTGGCGAAGGCGCTTTTGAGCTGGTTGAGAAGCCGGATGCGGTCGCGGGTTTCGTCGCCGATTTCGGGACTGTAGCGAACGATTTGTCCGAGACCTTCGCCCTTGGCCCGCTTGACGGCCACGACGGCGTTGCGGAGATGGGCCGACGAATTGCCCGCCACCGGATCGATGCGGGTGATGCCGATGGAGAAAGAAAGCTCCCGCTCACCTTCCGGGGTTTTCACGCGCATCGCCGACAGGGCCTTCAGGGTTTGGGGACCGAAATCGGATGCGTTGCCCAGGATGGCGAAGGCATCGGCACCGATACGGGCGAAATAGACGGTTTCGCCGACCACCTCGCGGACGCGGTCGACCACTAGCCGGAGAATGATGTCGCCGTAGTCGTGGCCGAGGAGTTCGTTGATCTGGCTGAATCCGTCGATGTCGATCACCAGCATCTGCTCGCTCGCCGGAACATCGCCGTCGATCTGCTTCTGGATGTGTTCCAGAAGGGCCAGCATGTTCGGAATCTTCAGGCCGGGATCCTCCCAGGCCTGCTGCTTGAGGCGGTTGACGAGATCGATGTTGCTGGCACACAGCGAAATGTTGGTGCAGAAGATTCCCAGAAGATTGGTGTCCAGCTCGCGCAGGGGAGTAGGCGAGCCGATCCAGGTGGCATAGCTCCTGCCCGGGGGGCCGGCGAAATAGATCGTCACGCTGTTCCTGCCGACGATGTTTCTTTTTTCGCGCAGGGTTTGCTCGATGGACGAGAAGATCTCGCGGTTTTCGATTTCGCTGACGTCCCGGTTGATCAGATCCCGGTACTGACCCGCCGCGGCGATTATCTGGTAGTCGGAGCCGCCGGGCTCTTCGGGATCGCGGTTCCTCGATGCGCAGACGATGCCTTCCGGGCTGAGGCCGAAGAGGCCGGCCATCTGTGTGATGACACCCTCGGCGAACGTCCGGACACCCTGTTCGACGATGAACTGATTGCTGGCGTCGATGATCTTCTCCAGCCCGCGGCGGCTGTTCTGGATGCGCTGGATCTGCTGCCAAGACCGGAGCGCGGCGATGATCGCCGTCAGCAGCTTGGTGCGGTTCAGCTCGTTCTTGGTCTTGTAGTCGTTGATATCGTATTTCGAGATCGTGTCGAGTTCGGGAATCTGGCCGGGTTGTCCGGTACGGAGGATGATGCGGACATCCTCGAAGCCGAGTTCTTCGCGGATGATCTTGACGGCGGAAAGACCGGCGTCTTCCGTCTCCATCACGGCATCGAGAAGGATCAGGCAGATTTCCGGATGCCCCTTGAGAATCTCGATGGTTTCCTTCGCCGAATAGGCGTGGAGGAATCGCAGCGGTCGGTCGAGGAGAACGCTGTCGCGAAGCGTGAACAACGTGGCATCGTGCACATCCTTGTCGTCGTCGACGATGAGGATCGTCCACGGGTCCACCAAACTGTTCTGCGAAACCGGGGACTCCGCCTCGTCCCTGAACACCAGCGTGTCGTTATTCATTCAGACAAACCTTCTTTCAAATCCCGGCAGGAGAATCCGGAAATCCATACGAGGCCCGCGCCGGCTCCGTGCGGCTGCGGTGCCGTTTCCTCCTGAAGGGGAACTTGCGTCCATTCGTTTCCAATGCAGCGGCGGTCGGAATGCACGCTGCATGGCCCCAGCCGAGTGTCCCACCCATGCCTGCGCCGTTTCGCAAAATCGCCGGCTTCGGTGTCCAATCCCATTCGACGGGGGGCAATCAGCAAAACCTGTGCCAGATGAAATTCAGACTGATTAGCGGAAATAAGGCTGAAAACGGGGAATTCCGCGGATTCCGCGGCCAAGTGAATTCGCGTTATGCAATTCGAAAAGCGACGGGCAGGGGATTGCAACGCGCTGCTGCAGGGGTCCTGCCGGATGTCTTGTGTTTCGAGCCTTATCATTCCTTGTTGGGGCCCCTTTTTGTGACCCGACTTTATTGACCCGTTCTAGGCAAGCCATCCCGATGCTGTCGGAGTTCTCTCCGGTAGCCGGTTTGATAGAATCAAACGTCCTTTTAACCCTATGGCCGGGGCGTCACTGGACGATTTCAATCCTGTGACAATTTGTAATGATTTGTTGTCGACTGGTTATGTCTGCGCCGGTCGGCGGGTTCCGACGCCAGGTTGATTTCGCAACCGGGACCGGCTTCCCGATGGTCAGCCGTGCCTCGAAGCCGTCGGTACGGCCGCCGGCAGGGGAGAGCAGTTCAAGAGTCGTGCCGGTACCGGAGGTAATCATGTCGGCGATGGCGAGGCCGAGGCCGGACCCCGCGGCCGTCGTCGGGCCGCGCTCGAAACGGCCCCGGAGGCGGCTCAGGACATCGGGAGACAGGGCCGGTCCGCCGTTGACGACGCGCACCAGAGTACCCTCGGACAGTGAGACCTCAACAGGGGAGCCCGCCGGGCTGTGCTTGAGCGCGTTTTCGATCAGATTGCGCATCAACACGGCAAAGGCATCCGGGTCCATGCGCGAACGCAACTGGCCGTTGGGCGAAGCGGTGAAACGCAGCCGGGCGCCGTCGCCGCCGTCACGGCGGAACTCGTCGACGATCAGGGCCAGCACCGGACCGAGGTCCTGCGGCGTTTCGGCGAGCAGGCTGCCGCCCTCGGCGCGCGCCAGTTGCATGAGCTTTTCCGACATCCGGGCCAGATGGTGCAGAGAATCCTCGATACGTGCCGCGTGGTCGCTGAGTTCGCCCTGCGGCAGCTCGGCGAGCAGGCGTTGCGTCTGAGCCAGCGCACCGGCTATGGGGGTGCGCAGTTCGTGGGCGCTGTTGGCGGTGAAGCTGCGTTCCGCCTCCAGCGCGTGACGCAGACGGTCCATCAGACGGTTGACGGCGTCCGCGATGGGGCCGATTTCACCGGGAAGACCTCCGGCCGCCACCGGGGTCAGGTCGCCGGCGCCGCGGACCTCGATCTGCGTCCGCAAATCGATGACCGGGCGCAGGCTGCGGCGCACGAACCACCAGACGCCGACCAGGCTGAGCGGGATCAGCACCGCCAACGGCAGCACCAGGGCCACGACCGACTCCATGGCGGCCTCGCGGCGGTGTTCCAGCGGTTCGGCGACCTCGATGTGCAGGGTGTCGCTGATCGCGGATTCACCGTAGATGCGGTGGCTGGCGGTGGTGCGGAAGCCCGTCTCGGCGCTGCGCGGGAACACCGCCGGGTCGGCATCGTGCGAATGGAGCAGCACGTTCCCCGCCCGGTCCCAGACCAGATAGGTGAGGTATTCCTCGTGCCTACCGATGGTCGCGACACGCCGCGCCGCGGGCGCCCCCTCGCGGTTGAGGATGTCGACCGCCGCCAGCGACAGCAGGCGCTGGGCGGTTTCCTGCAACGCGCTGTCGAAGGCCTCGTCGAGTTCGTGGCGGACGACGAAACCGGCGGCCGTCGTCGCGGCCAGCCACATCACGGTGACTCCGGCGGCCAGCCGGATGCTGAGGCGGCGCTGCAGGCTGAAGGCCCGCCTCATGGCCGCCCCAACCGATAGCCGAAACCCCGCACGGTCTCGATGGAATCGCGGCCGAGTTTTTTGCGTAATCGGCTGACATGGACCTCGATGGTATTGCTCTCGACCTCGGCGTCGAAGGCGTAGAGCCGCTCTTCGAGTTGCGCCTTGGAAAGCAGGGCGCCGGGACGCTGCAGCAGGGATTCGAACAGGCACCACTCGCGGGCGGTGAGGTCGACCGGCCGTCCTTCGCGGAACACGGCACGGGCGGCGACGTCGATTTCCAACTCGCCGTGGACGACATTCGGGTTGGGGTTGCCGGCATAGCGGCGGCCGACGGCGGCGATCCGCGCCGTCAGCTCCGAAAGGTCGAATGGTTTGACCAGGTAGTCGTCGGCGCCGGCGTTGAGGCCGGCGATGCGGTCCGAGATCTGGTCGCGGGCGGTGAGGATGATCACCGGCGTGGCGGCGCCCCTGCCGCGCAGCCGGCGCAGGAAATCGAGGCCGCGGCCGTCGGGCAGCATCAGGTCGAGCAGGATCAGGTCGTAGGCGACGGAATAGGTGCTGTCCTCGGCGTCGGCGAGGTTCTGCATCCAGTCGACGGCATGGCCTTCGGCGGCGACATGCTCCTGCACCGCACCGCCCAGCGTCCGATCGTCCTCGACCAACAGAATCCGCATGTGGTGTCCGAACCTGAACCCGGAAAGAAGACCTGATACTTAGTCAACCTGACGCCAAACTGAACCAGATTCCGAGGCTCCGTAAGTTTCACGTCAGCTTGCCGCCGCATCCTGCCGCCATCGCAACCAAATCACGGAGCCTGATCCATGACCCGTACTCTTCTCGTCAGCGTTCTCGCCCTCGGCACCCTTGCGGCCGGCACTGCTCTTGCCAGCGAAGACCACAGCTGCAACGTCCCGATGAGCGAGTGGCAGCCGCGCGAGGCCTTGCAGATGAAGCTGGAAGGCCAGGGCTGGAAGGTGAAGCGCATCAAGACCGAGGACGGCTGCTACGAAGCCTATGCCATCAATGACAAGGGCAAGCGCGTCGAGGCGGTGTTCGATCCCAAGACCTTCCAGATGGTCAAGATGGAAGACGATGACTGAGACGGCCGCGGTGCAGGACCGAACGGTCAAGGTCTGGGACCCGCTCGTCCGGATCTTCCACTGGACCCTGGTCGCCAGTTTCGCCATCGCCTGGCTCTCCGCAGACGAGGTGAAGTCCCTGCACGAATGGGCCGGATACGCGGCGGCGTCGCTGATCGCATTCCGGCTGGTGTGGGGGCTGGTCGGTCCCAAGTATGCGAGGTTCAGCCAGTTCGTCCGCTCGCCGCCGACCGTCGTCCGGTATGTCCGTTCGATGGCCCGTGGCCACGAGGCCCGCTACATCGGCCACAACCCCGCCGGCGGCCTGATGATCGTCGGCCTGATCCTGGCCATGGCCGGCACCGCGCTCACCGGCTGGATGTACACCACCGATGCCTACTGGGGCGTCGAATGGGTCGAGGAGACCCACGAGGCCCTGGCCAACCTGATGCTGGCGATGGTGCTGGTGCATCTCGGCGGGGTGGCCCTGGCCAGCCTCCGCCACAAGGAAAACCTGGTCCGCGCCATGATCGTCGGCCGCAAACGTGCCCCCGGAACGACCGACGTCCCCTGACCCCCAAGGCGCGTATGACCGAAGGACGCCCTGCTCCCCCGGCAGGGCGTCTTTTTTTAGGAAGATGCCGCCTGCCTGCGCTTGCGCCAGGCCTGGAACAGCGGCCAGAAGAACGACAGCACGGCGAGCAGCAGGAAGAACAGGCTGATCGGCTCCTCGAAGAAGATCGAATGGCTGCCCTGGGACATGATCAGGGCGCGGCGGTAGTTGGATTCGACCATGTAGCCGAGCACCATGCCGAGAACCAGGGGTGCCATCGGGAAGCGGTATTTCTTCAGGAAATAGCCGATGATGCCGAAGCCGACCGCCAGCCAGACGTCGAACATCAGGTTGCGGATGGAATAGGCGCCGATGGTGCCCAGCGCGAAGACGACGATGGCGAGGATGCCTTTGGGGATCTCGATCACCCGCACCCAGATCGGCATGGCCAGGCGGCCGAGGGTGAACAGCGCGACGTAGGCGATCACCAGGCCGACGAACAGGCCGTAGATGACGTCGGGGTTCTTGGTGAACAGCTCGGGGCCTGGCGTCAGGCCGTGCAGGATGAGGGCGCCGATGAGCACCGCCGTCGTCGGCGAGCCGGGCAGGCCGAGGGTGAGGAGCGGGATGAGGGCGCCGCCGACGCTGGCCGAGTTGGCCGACTCCGGTGCCGCGACGCCCTCGACGCAGCCCTTGCCGAATTCGTCGCCCTTGCCCGACCAGCGCTTCTCCTGGTCGTAGGCGATCCAGCCGGCGATGTTGGCGCCGGCGCCCGGGACGGCGCCGACCACCGTGCCGATGACCGAACCGCGGATGAAGGTCGGGACCAGCCGCAGGCATTCCCGCGCCGTCAGGAAGCCGCGCGCCGCCTTGGAATCCGATTTCACCGTGCTGCCGACCTGCTCGACCATCGTGAACACTTCGGTCAGGGCGAACAGGCCGATCAGGGCGGTCAGGAAGGGGATGCCCTCGAACAGCTCGAAGAAGCCCAGCGTGAAGCGGGGCTCGCCGGATATGGGATCGACGCCGACCGTGGTCAGCGCGATGCCCAAGGCCGCCGCCAGCAATCCCTTCAGCAGGTTGCCGCCGCTGAGGCTGGCGACGATGGCCAGGCCGAACACGCCGAGCGCGCAGTACTCGGCCGGGCCGAATTTCAAAGCCAGGGCGGCCAGCGGCTCGGACACCAGCATCAGGGCGATGCCGCCGATGATGCCGCCGATCGTCGAGCCGACCAGCGAAGCGCCCATCGCCTTGCCGGGTTGGCCCTTCAGGTTGAGGGGATAGCCGTCCATCACGGTCGCCGTGGCGGCGGCGGTGCCCGGCGTGCCGATCAGCACGGCGCTGATCGATCCGCCGTACTCGGCGGCGAGATAGAGAGCGACCAGCATGTTGAGACTGACCGACGGCGACAGGCTGTAGGTGACGGGGATCAGCAGGGCGACGCCCAGCGACGGGCCTAGCCCCGGCATGGCGCCGACGAAGATGCCGGCGGCCGTCCCGGCGATGATCGCCGTCAGACCGGCGAGATTGAAGACTGCCTCTAAGCCGATCAGGATATTTTCCATAGCCGTTACCTATCCGCTCCGTGTCTGCCTAGGGCAGGGGCACCCGCAGAAGCTTGTCGAAAACCAGAAAGACAAAGAGGGTGAAGCCGACCGTGACGCCGATGGCCGACGGCCACCGGGTGCGCAACAGCAGCAGGGCCGGCAGGATGAACAGGGGCGTCGCCGCGTAGTACCCGAGGCTCGGGATCAGGACGGCATAGGCGATCCCGGCCACGGCCATGAAGGCGACACGGGGCAGTTGCGGATAGGACGCCTCGGAATTGTCCCGGCCGAGCAGACCCTGGGCCAGCAACAGGACCGCCAGGACCCCGATCAACCCGGCGGCGATCAGGGGAATGCGGCCTGAACCCGGCTCGCCGATGGTCATGGATTCGGCAAAGCCCGAGGCCTCCCATCCGTACCACAGGGCGAAACAGAGGGTGAGACCCGAAATGATCGACAGACCAACGCGCATGGCACGTATACCCGGGGAAAATGGGGCCTGACGGCCTCGGAGAGAAACCGTCAGGCCAGGGGATCGTTAGACAGACGCAGCTTACTTCTTCAGGAACCCGCCCTCTTCGAGGAAGGCCTTGCGTTCGGTGACCTCACGGCGGACCTGCTTGGCCAGTTGTTCAACCGATACGTCGACTGAGAGCTGCTGCCGCTGGTTCTGGAAGGCTTTCCATTCGTCGCTGGCTTCTACCTTCTTGATTGAGGCAAGCAGCCGGTCGATGACGTCCTGCGGCGTTCCCTCCTTGACCATGACACCGCGCCAGATCGCCTCGTCCACGTCAAAGCCCTGTTCCTTCATCGTCGGCGTATCGGGCAGGTAGTCCGACCGTTCGGCCTTGCTGATGGCAAGCAGACGGATTTCGCCGCTCTTGACCTGCGCCAGAGCGCTGCTCGGCGTCATCACCGCCGCGTCGAGATGCCCGCCCAGCAGGGCCAGCGCCGCCTTGTTGCCGCCGTCATAGGGGATCCAGGGGTTCTGGATGCCGGCTTCCTTACTCAGCTTGTAGAACACGAACTGGACGAACCCGGCCGAGGCGTAGCCGCCGATCTTGAGGCTGTTCGGCTTGGCCTTCAGGGTGTCGACGAAGTCGTTCAGCGTCTTCATCGGGCTGTCCTTGAGGACGGCGACCGAGGCCGGCTCGGCCTGCAGGGCGCGCAGCACGACGAAATTGTCCGGGGTGAACGGCACCTTTCCCTTGGCCATGGTGAAGGTCATGCTCGAGGTGGTGGACAGCACGGTATAGCCATCCGCCGGCTGCGACATGACGTAGGACATGGCGACGGCACCGCTGCCGCCTCGGCGGTTTTCGACCGAGATCGGTTGGCCGAGGTCCTTCTCCATCAGGCTGGCCAGCTTGCGCATCATGGTGTCGAGCGGCGAACCGGCGCTCGACCAGCAGACGAAATTGATGGGCTTTTCGGGATAGGCAGCCTGGGCGGGAAGGCCGGTCACCGCGATAACGGCGGATGCGACGGTGAGTCCCAAGAGTGTCTTGAGTGATCTTGTCGTCATGGCAAACCTCCTTGTGGGTATTTTCTTGGCTCTTTTGTGAATCGTGTCGTTGTCGGTGGGAGTTTTTCCGTTCACGGCCCCTCGTCGGCGGGGAAGGGCAGGTCGCGGGCCGGGAAGGGCTTGTAGGGGTGCTCGGCGAGTGCCTTCTCGTCGATGTCGACGCCGAGGCCGGGCGCGGTCGGCAGAGGGATGTAGCCGTCGACCGGCAGCAGCTGGTTGGGGCAGACCTTGCCGCCCAGCTCGACGAACGGCAGGAAGTATTCGGTGATCACGAAATTCGGCATGACGGCCGAGGCCTGTACCGTCGCGGCCAGGGCCAGGGTCGTCGAGTTGTAGTTGTGCGGCGACACGGCGACGCAGTAGGGCTCGGCCATCGCCGCGATGTCGCGCAGTTCCAGGATGCCGCCGCAATTGGCGACGTCGGGGTTGATGATGTCGGCGGCCCGTTCGTCGAAGACCTGGCGGAAGCCCCATTTGGCGAAGACGTTCTCGCCGGTGACCACGGGGATGGTCGTGCCGTTCCGGACCATGGCGATGTTCTCCATGTTCTCCATCTGGCAGGGCTCCTCGAACCAGTAGGGCTCGTACTCCTCGAGCCGCTGGGCGAGGTCGATGGCGTGCATGGGCGCCAGCCGCCGGTGGATGTCGAGCAGCAGGTCGATCTTCGGGCCGACCGCCTCGCGGATAGCCTTCACCACCTTGACGGCGTGGTGGATGTGGTCGCGCGGGATGAAGGTGCGCCAGGGGCGCGGCAGAGGATCGAACTTCATCGCCGTGAAGCCCTGCTCGACGACGCCGACGGCGGCCCGCGCGAAGTCGTCGGGATCGAGCATCTTGTAGCTCCAGCCGTTGGCGTAGACGCGGATCTTCTCGCGGACCGGGCCGCCGAGCAGGTTGTAGACCGGCTGCCCGGTGGCCTTGCCGACGATGTCCCACATCGCCGCCTCGATGCCCGACAGCGCCGAATAGAACTCCAGCGAGCCGCGCCGCGCCGCGTACTCGTCATAGGCCATCTGGCAGAAGTACCTGATCTGGAAGGGATCGCGGCCGACCAGATAGCGGCTCATTTCCTCGATATGAGTGACCATCTGGCGGTCGCGGTCGTACTGGGAATAGGTCTCGCCCCAGCCGGTGATGCCCTCGTCGGTTTCGACCTTCACGAAAATCCAGTTCTTGCGCCAACCGGGATGAACGGTGATCGGCGTGACCTTGGTGATTTTCATTGGTTCGTCCTTATCACGGGTTGCTCGAAGTTGCCGGTTTCGCTTGCCGTCATGCGGTCGCGCTCTTCGGCGCCGATGGCCAGCAGGAAGCGGTGCTTGCCGGCGCTGACGTGCTGCTTGAGAAGCCGCGCCAGTTCCTCGGCGTTGCCGTCGACCAGCGTGGCCAGGATCCGGCGGTGTTCGCGGTTGGAGGATTCGAGGCCGCCGCCGGAGGCGAGGCCACGCCGCCGGTAGACCAGAAGCTCGTTGCCGAGTGCCCGGTCGAGATCGGCGATGCGCCGGTTGTCGGCCAGGCGGTACAGGGTGGCGTGGAACTCGATGTTGAGGTCGAGATAGGCGTCGGCGTCCTTGCCGGCGGCCGCCTCGTCCATGCGCTCGATCAGGCCGGCCAGCATGCGGGCCCATTTCGGGCTGACATTCTGCACCGCCTCGCGGGCGACGATCCCCGACAGCTCGGCGCGGATGTCGAAAACGTCGGTCGCGTCCTGGAGGTTGACCTCGCGCACGAAGACGCCGCGATTGGGAATGATCTCTACCAGGCCGGCCCTTTCCAGCGCCCGGCAGGCCTCGCGGATGGGGCTGCGGCTGACGCCGAGACGAGCGGCCAGGACCTGCTCCTTGATGTGCTCGCCGGGCTTCAGTTCGCCGCGCAGGATCAGGCGTTCCATCTCGCGCTGGACGTGATCGCTCAGGGACGAGCGTCCGGGTTTCATGCGGCCCTCTGTGTGAATTGTTCACAAAATCAAATTTTGTAGACAATACTAATTATTGTGAACAATACCGTCAAGACGGGGTGATGCCATGCCCGTTCCGCGGTGGAGAGACGCGTCGGAGGCGAAGCCGTTTCTGTACCAGCGAAAAGCGCATTTCGGCGTTTCATACCCGTGGATGGACCCGTTATGGTGTTTCACCAAGGGGCCGGGTGAACCGGCCCGCAGGAAATGTCGGAGTGTCATGATCAAAGGAATTCTTGGCGCGGCGCTGGCCGCGCTTGCCGGTTTCGCGCTGGGGCTCGCGTTGATGGCAGCCGCCGCGCCGGCCCAGGCCCAGGTCATTCAGCCCAACCTCGATTGTGAATCCATATACTTCAGCTGCCAGAAAAATGCCGAGAAGATGACTCCGGGCGACGACCCGTGTTCGGCCTATTCACGCTGCCAGTCCCGCCAGATGTGTGAACAGGGGCGGTGCATATGCCATCGTACCGGCGGTAGCGGCGATCCTGCCTTGGCCGAGGAAGCGACTGCCATGTGCAACGCGATCCTGAGGCCGCACGGGCCCAACTCCTGCGACCGTTACGTCAAGGCCTGCCAGAAATGGATGGATGCCCAGCACACCAAGCCGGAGCCCCCACAGAACCAACCGCCGCAGAATCCGGCCCAGCCNNCGGCGCAGCCGCAGCCCGGCATGCCGGCGCAGCCGGTGCACCCGGATCAACTGCCGAGATTCCGCTAGACGGACCCTGAAGACGGGCCGCCGGCCGCATCCCGGAGGATGCGGGGATCGGATGACGGCTGGATTTCCGGAGAGAGGTTATTGTGTAACGCAATGTGGAGGATTCCGGTGCCGGAAACACTCGGTAACCGTTTTCCGAAAAGACGGAAATCATTCCGTTACAGGCAGAGGAGACCTTGGGCGCGTTTCAAACATCCAAAAAAAGTGAGGAAACCGTCCCATGAGTTCCACCTTGACTTCGTCCGCCAGCGCCTCTCTCGGTAGTCGCGACAGAACAAACCCGGGATTCATCGCGCGCTACGCGACCGCCGCGACGATCGCCACCTTCCTGGTCACGGGAGTCACCGGTGTCCTGATGTTCTACCATGTCGGTGGGTACTATCTCCGAACCGCACACGACTGGGTGGGCATGGCGTTCGTGGTTGCCGCGGTTTTCCACGTCTGCCGCAACTGGAACGGCTGTATGAAGTTGTTGAAGCAGCCGCGGACACAGGTGGTGTTGCTGCTGGTTGCCGGTGTAACGGCCCTGTGCATTCTGGGCGATTCCCTCTCTCCGCAAAGCCACGGCAACGGTCACTGGCACGGCGAGGCGACCCCGACTACCGAAACGACTGTCGAGGCCGCGGGGTAACGAACCGCGCGGAGCAGTTTCCTTCGTTTTTCGGGAAAAACGGCAATCGAGCGGCCGAGTCTGTCGCTGACTGACGATGGAAAAAAAGCTGTCAATACTACCGATGGAGTGCAGAAGTGCTACAACTTATAGGGTAATCTGGCCGGGAATCGTAAGTACGGCTATAGCGGCTTATTGGCGGCAGCAACCCGGCGTAGGGATTCCGATCGAAGGATCGCCCCCGACGGGACATCGGAAAGCGGAAATCGGCCCCCCGGCCGGACGATCACGGGGTATCTACGAAAACTGAAAAGACGGGCAAGACTCGCAGAAAACCGCGCAACCCAGGCGCGGACCGCTCTCTCTTTGTCTCGAAAAAACCGGGAACGCCCAGGAGGAGGGGTCCATGTCTTGTGGTGCGCGTGCGTTTGTCTGGTTGTTCGTCCTGTTTGTCTCCTTTGCTTTCTCGTTCGATTGCGTAGCGACTCCGATCCCCGAGATCGGGTCGGTACGGGAGGTCCAGGTCTGGGGATACGGCACGCAGCCGCAGGCCAAGCGGGAACCCAAGTTCGCCCGCGACACCGTGGTCGCCGACGAGGTCGTAGAGACCGTCAAGAAGGGAGCGATGAGCATCGATTTCATCGATGGCACCGAGCTTCATCTCGGCGGGTCGTCGCGCCTGGTCATCGACGAAATGGTCTACAGCCCGGAGGCGAAGAAGGGAAAGGCGGTCATCGACCTCGTCGAGGGCGCCTACTATTTCGTTTCCGGCAAGATCCCCAAGCAGAACGTCACCCTTCGGACGCCGACGGCGACCATCGGCATCCGCGGC
>NPIG01000534.1_pt1 | contig 25291 bp, 24 predicted proteins | sample 8637441 | NCBI WGS metagenome assembly NPIG01 (sample SAMN07420675, study PRJNA396082) | bioreactor metagenome | isolation source: sample BR6 brine-fed electro-methanogenic bioreactor BR | place: Japan: Kochi | collected 2016-06-14 | reverse complement strand
TTGAACTTCTCGCGGAAGATCTCCTCGAGCTCCAGGCAGGGTGCGAAGCGGGAATGGATGCTGACCTTGACGATGCCGTTGCGCATGGCGTCCTGCAGCGCCCGGTTCACCCGCAGCCGCGTCACGCCCAGATGTTCGGCAATGGCCCCCTGGGTCATGCGCTCGACGTGGTAGAGCCAGGCCGTACGAACCTGGAATTGTTCCTCGTCCAAGAGGTCCGGCGTTTTCGCCATTGTTGTTATGCCTTTGCCTTGAGAAGGGCTTCCGCAAGTTCGCAGAAGCCGTCGGAACTGCGGCCCCGGGTGATCCAGGCCGGCGGCGCCGGGAGGTCGAAGTCGCGGACATTGGCGACGCCGACGGAGTTGGTGAAAAAGGAAAACATGGGACAGTCGTTGGGCGAGTCGCCGACGAAGGTGATCGCCTCGTTCTCGCCGTGCAGGTCGATCCCGAACACCTCGCGCAGGCAGCGCTCGGACATGGAAAGCTTGTCGTAGCTGCCGAACCAGCCGTTGACGTGGATGGAGCTGACCTTGGCCGAGGCCCCGGCGGCCTCGAACAGGGAAACGATGCGCGCGATCTCGCCGTCCGGCAGGGGCGGGACGTCCTCGCGGAAGTCGATGGCGAGGTCGGCGACGCGGTAGTCCTGGTCGGAGGCGATCCCGGCACCCGGCACCTCGCGGAGGATTTCCTCGCGAAGCTCGTCCAGCCGCTTGCGGTCCTCGCGTCGCTGGTCCTTGTCCTTGGTGAAGACCTTGTGCATGCGCCGTGCCTGGCGGTCGTAGGTGAAGTAGAAGGCGCCGTTCTCTCCGACCACCGCGTCGACCGGCCACATGCGGGCGATGTGATCGCACCATCCGGCCGGGCGGCCGGTGACCGGCACGACGATCATGCCGGCCGCCGACAGGGCCTCCATCGCCGCAAGGCTGGACGACGGAAAAACCCCGTCGTCGGTCATCGTGTCGTCGATGTCGCTTAGGAGTACGCGAATGGCCCGGAGGTTCTCGGCAGGCAACTCGTCAATCGGTCTCATCATGCCTCGGCTATTTTACCGCTCCCATGGTCAGGCCGCGGATCAACTGCTTCGAGGCGATCAGGGCGAAAATGATCACGGGGATGACGATCAGGGTACTGGTCGCCATGATTTTTCCATACGGCAAGTGATACCCCTCCATGAAACCGACGGCAACGGCCGGAGCGGTCTTGGCGACGCTGCGGGTGAGAACCAGGGCGTACATCAGCTCGTTCCAGGAAAAGATGAACGAGAAGATGGCCGAGACCGCGATGCCGGGCGCCGCCAGCGGTAGGCAGATGCGCGAGAAGATCAGGAACGGCCCGGCGCCGTCGAGCACCGCCGCCTCGTCGAGATCCTTCGGCACGGAGCGGAACTGGTCGGTGCAGATCCAGATCACGATCGGCAGATTGAAGGTCAGGTAGATCAGGATCAGGATCAGGTGCGTGTCCAGCATGCCCAGCTTGCGCACGATCAGGAAGAAGGGCAGGGCGAGGACGATCGGGCTGACCATCCTGTTGGTGATGAACCAGAACCAGAGGTCCTTCTTGCCGCGGAACTCGAAGCGGCTCAGCGCATAGGCGGCCGGCGTTCCGAGAAGCAGCGCCAGCGCCGTGGTGCAGACGGCGACGATGATCGAGTTGATCAGGCTGTCGGCGACATTGTCCTTGAACAGGACCTCGGTGTAGTTGGCGAAGGTCGCGTCGAAGATCCAGGTCGGCGGCGAGGCGAGCGCCTCCAGCTGCGTCTTCAGGCTGGTCGTCACCATCCAGTAGAACGGGAAGACGCAGAAACTGATGATCAGCAGGAGCAGAAGGATTTCGACCGCAAGAGTCGGCCGGGCAAATCCGGTCCCGCTGGCGGCCCGCGGCACGGGAGTCTCGGTTTTCACGGTGTTTGCTGCGCCGTCCATGATCAGACCTCGCGGTAGAAGAACCGGATGTAAAGCTGGGACAGGATGATGGTCAGGGCGAGCAGGATGATGGCCTGCGCCGAGGCCAGTCCCTGGTCGAAGCCCCGGAATCCGACCCGCTGAATCATCAGGCTGATGAGTTCCGTTGAACTACCCGGCCCGCCCCGCGTCATGGTGAAGACCATGTCGAACAGCTTGAGGGTGTCGGCGGTGCGCAGGATCAGGATCGCGGTCAATCCCGGGATCAGGAACGGCAGTTGCACGTATCGGAGCACGGTCCACCAGCTGTCGGTCTCGAGGCGCGCCGCCTCCTCGACCTCCTCGGGGACCATGGTCAGGCCGGCCAGCAGGACCAGCGCGCAGAACGGCGTCCACTGCCAGACGTCCCAGAAACAGATGGCGATGAAGGCGTTGTCCGGGTCGCCGATCCAGTTCACCGGCGCGAAGCCGAGGAACCCGATCAGCTGATTGACCACGCCGTACTTCATATTGAACATCACCTGCCCTAGCAGACCGACGACGGCATAGGTCGTCGCCATTGGGATGACCAGGCTCAGGCGGGTGAGGGTGCGCAGAATGGGCATTCCCCGCTTGTGGAGAAGCAGCGCGATGCCGATACCGATGGCGATCTGGATCGGCAGCACGATGATGAGCAGTCTCATGGTCCTGCCCATGGCCTCCCAGAACACCGGGTCGGTCAGCACCGTCTGGTAGTTCTCGAGGCCGAGGAACGGCGTGCGGCGCAGGTTGGTCAGCTGATAGCGGTGCATCGACGTGTAGACGGCGAACGCCAGGGGACCGATGCCGATGACCAGAAGGCTGATCACGGCGGGCCCGAGGAAGGCGAACATCGTCAGCCGCGGATTCTTGAATTTCAACATGCCGGTCGCCGCGTCTCGTTTCCCGTTTCATTAGGCGAAACGGTTCGGAAGGATGCAAGGGGGGAAATGCGGAGGAGGGTCAGGGCCCTCCTCCGCCAGTCACAAGTCACACCACACAGCTATTGAGCGAGAGGTTTCTTGCCGTCGTAATAGCCGGCGTCCTTGAGAACGGCTTCCATGCGATCGCCGATCTCCTTGGCACCCTGCTCGGTGGTGACTTCGCCGAGCATGATCTTGGTGCCCCATTCCTGCACGATCTCGGTGACCTGCGGCCATTCCGCGAAACGCGGACGGAACTCGGGCACACCTTCCTGCCAGGATTCGACCAGGGCGTTCACGAACTTGTACTTCTCGGCGACGCCGGGAAGCTTGTAGACGCTCTGGCGGGCCGGCACGCCGCCCATTTCGAGATAGGTCTTGGCGTTGGCCTTGGAGGTCACCCACTGGATGAACAACCAGGCTGCGGCCTGTTCCTTCTCGTCGGCCTGCGACGCGACGGCCAGGGAGAATCCGCCGAGAGCAGGCTTGCGGCCGGCCGGGCCCTTCGGCTCGGGGGCGATGCCCAGGCAGTCCGTGATCTTGGACGTCTCGGGGCTGGTCAGGGTGGCATAGAACGCCGACCATTCGGTGATCATCGCCACGTCGCCCTGGGCCAGTCCGTTGACCGCCTCGGCATGGTCGTAGGAGACGATTCCCGGAGGCATGTACTTCATCAGGTCCTGGCGGAACTTGAGGCCGGCCTGGCTCTCCTTGCTGAGCAGGTTCGACTTGAAGTCCTTGTCCAGGAAGGAGCCGCCGAACGGCCACAGCACCCGGGCGAAGCTGTCGGCCGACTGGGTCTCGTTACGCTTGGACTGCAGCGCGAACGCATACTTGTCGCCCTTGGTGAGCTTGGGCGCGTAGACGTCCATGAGCTCCTGCCAGGTTTCCGGCGGACCATCGAAGCCGGCGTCCTTGAGCATGCACTTGTTGTAGAAAAGCAGGCCCGAATAGTTGTCGAAGGGCAGGCCGTAGATCTTGCCGTTCCAGCCGCCGAACGCATTCAGGACCAGGGGGAAGAAGTCATCGATGTCGAGATCCGGGTCTTTGAGTTTCGGATCGTTGACGAATTGGTCGATGGGGAGAACCCATTCGTTTTCGGCGAAGTTGCCGATCCAAACGAGGTCGATCAGGGCGATGTCCAGATCGCCCTGGGCGACGAAGTCGCGGACCTGCTCGCTGAGCGAATTCTCGTAAGGGTGTTTGATGATGTTGACCTTGATGCCGGTCTTCTTCTCGAATTCCGGCAGCATCTTTTCCGCAGCCTCGTAGCCCGGACGCAGCAGGAACACGACTTCGAGTTCGGTTCCGGCATAGGGCTTTGCGGCCTCTTCGAGTGACCAGGCTGCGGCCGGCGTCGTCGTCGCGGCCGTCAGCGCTCCGGCGACCACGAGTGATCCAAGAATCGACTGAAGCTTCACAACAACCTCCTCTGCTTTGGTTTTTCCCTTTAAGGACGCACGGTGCGCCTGGGTAACCTTTTTAGTAGCGCTCAATCATAACCCTTGTTATTTTTATTTTACAATTGTTTTTTGCGGTGGTATCGCTGGTGAACAACATCGATGCCGAAAAGGCGGGTGACCGGATGTCTCGGCTTCCACATCGCAGGGAACCCGGAGCGTTGGGGAGGACGGCACTTTGGCTGAAGTGACGCTTGAAACCGTCAACAAGCATTACGGCAACTTACAGGTAATCTTCGACGTGTCGCTCACCGTCGGGGAAGGCGAGTTCGTGGTCTTCGTCGGGCCGTCGGGTTGCGGCAAGTCGACCCTGCTTCGGGCCATCGCCGGGCTGGAGGACATCACCAGCGGAACCATCCGCATCGGCGGCGACGACGTGACCGCCGTTCCGCCCTCGCAGCGGGGGGTGGCGATGGTGTTCCAGTCCTACGCGCTCTATCCCCACATGTCGGTCCGCGCCAACATGGAATTCGGGCTCAAGGTCAACAAGGTCGGCACCACCGAACGCCATAAGCGGGTGCTGGACGCGGCAAGAATTCTTCAATTGGAAGAATATCTTGAGCGCAAGCCGAGCCAGCTTTCGGGTGGCCAGCGACAGCGCGTGGCGATCGGCCGGGCCATTGTCAAGCAGCCCGAGGTGTTCCTGTTCGACGAGCCGCTGTCAAACCTCGATGCGGCGCTTCGCGTCCAGATGCGGGTCGAGTTGGAGAACCTGCATTCGACCCTCGGCTCGACCATGATCTACGTGACCCACGACCAGGTCGAGGCGATGACGCTGGCCGACAAGATCGTGGTGCTCAACGAGGGCCGGATCGAGCAGGTCGGCGACCCGCTGGATCTCTACCACCGGCCGGTGACGCAGTTCGTCGCCGGGTTCATCGGGTCACCCAAGATGAACTTCCTGACGGTCGATCTTTCCGGTACTGCCGGGCAGGAGCTTTCGCTGGGCTACGGCGAGGGCAAAATGCTGTCCACCCGCGAGTTCCTGGCTCCGAAAGACGATGTTACGCAACTGACACTTGGTATCCGACCCGAACACTTGATCAACTGCGCGCCCGCGGAAGGTGATTTCCAGGCCAAGGTGGAAGTCGTCGAAGCCCTGGGCAGCGAGACCTATGTCTATGCCGACGCCGAGGGCGGCGAGCGGATCGTCCTGCGTGCCCATGGCGACAAGCCGGCGGCCCGCGGCGACGTCATCGGCGTGAAGATGGAAACCGGGCGCGAGCACCTTTTCACCGATGACGGTGCCGCCCTGGCGCGAGCCCAAACCTGAAATCCGACTTACGAAGGGAACCATGCCCGAGACCAACCAAAAACAAGAAACGGTCCTGCAGTCCGTCATCGCCCGCTCGAAGGTGATCGACGCGATCGTCGTCCAACGCGGCGCCATGCGGTTGGTTCCCGATCTTCTGAGCATGCATTTCGATGACCGCAAGGTGTTCCTCGTCGCCGACGACAACACCCGGCATGCGGCCGGTGCGCGACTGACCGAGATCCTCGAGCAGCAGGGTTTCGCGGTGACCAGCGAGATCTTTCCGGGGACGCCGCGCCTGAAAGGGGCGGTCGAGAACGGCGAGATACTTGTCGCTCGCATGCGCGAAAGCGGCGGCATCCCGGTGGCGGTGGGCTCGGGCGTGATCAACGATCTGGTCAAGTACGCCGCCTTCCAGTTGGGCATCCCCTACGTTTCGGTGGCGACGGCGGCGTCGATGGACGGCTACGCCAGCGCCGGCTCGCCGCTGACGGTCAAGGGATTCAAGCACACCATCCCCTGCGCCGCGCCGCGGGTGATGGTCGCCGACCTCGACGTGATCACGGCGGCGCCGAAGGAGATGGCGAGCTGGGGCTACGGCGACCTGGCCGGCAAGCTGCCGGCCGGCGCCGACTGGCTGATCGCCGACGCGCTGGGTATCGAACCCCTCGACGATGCCGCCTGGCCGCTGGTGCAGACCAACCTCAAGGAGTGGCTGTCGAACCCGGCCGGTCTCGCCAACGGCGACCCCGAGGCGACCGGCGGCCTGTTCACCGGGCTGGTCGCCGCCGGCATCGCCATGGAGGTCCACGGCAGTTCGCGGCCGGCCTCGGGGGCCGACCATCAGGTCGCCCATCTGTGGGAGATGGACGGCCTGAAGCTCAACGGCCTGCCGGTCTCGCACGGGACCTGTGTCGCGGTCGGGGCGCTCACCATCCTCTCCCTCTATGAATGGCTGCTCGACCAGGACCTGCGGAGCCTCGACGCCGCGGACATCGTCGCCAACAGGCGGCGGCTGCCGGACCTCGAGACCGAGATCGCGCGGCGTTTCCCGTCGCCGGACATCGCCGAGCGGGCGATCAAGGAAACCCAGGCCAAGTATGTCGGGGACGACGAACTCGCCGGGCGGATCGCACGGATCGGCGAGGTCTGGCCGGACCTGTGCCGCCGTCTCGCCGACTATCTGCCGGCCTTCGAGGAGATGCGGGAGATGCTGGCGACCGCGGGCGTCGCCACCTCGCCGGCGGAGATCGGCATCGACCGCGACTATCACCGGCAAACCCTGATTGCGGCGCGGCTCATCCGGCGCCGCTACACCATTCTCGACTTCCTCGAGGAGACCGGCCGCCTAGAGGCGGCGGTCGAACACGTGTTCTCGCATTCCGGCCGGTGGGGCTGACGACACCAGAACCCGCCGGCCGGCGAAACGCTCCGGGGCAACGGGGCGGGTGAAACGAAGTCAGCAACCGGGAGGCAGAAATGAGGTTGGGAACCAATCTGTCGTTTTCCGTCAAGCGCTGGGTCGAGCCGGAAAGCTGGGCGCGCGTGATCCGTCATGACCTCGGCCTCGATCTCGCGCAGTTCTCTTTCGACATCGTCGACCCCTGGTGGCCGGCCGAACTGCGCAGCTCGGTGGCGAAGCGCATCCGCAAGGCGGTCGACGCCGAGGGCCTGGAACTGCATAGTGCCTTCGTCGGGCTCGCCCACTACACCTACAACCAGCTCCTGCATCCGCTGGAGGAGGGCCGCAAGGCGTCGATGCAGTGGTACCGCAACGCCATCGATTTCGCCGGCGAACTGGAGGTCGAATCCATGGGCGGGCCGGCCGGCGCGTTGAGCGCCGACGAGGCCGGCGATCCCAAGGTCGCCGCCGACCGCTACGCGATGCTGCTCGACAGCCTGTGCGAACTGGCGGCGCATGCCAAGCGGCGGGGCCTGAAGGCGCTGCTGATCGAGCCGACGCCGCTGGAGCGCGAGTTCCCCTGGACCATCGAGGGGGCGCAGCAGATGCAGCGCGACCTCGCGGGCCGCACCGACGTGCCCATCCAATGGTGCTTCGACTGGGGGCATGCGATCTACGAGCCGCTCTACGGCGCGGCGGCGGCCGACACCCTGAGCTGGCTCAAGGGGCTGGGGCCGCATATCGGGCAGGTCCAGCTGCAGCAGTCGGACGGTGAACTCGACCGCCATTGGGGCTTCACCCATGACGACGGCATCGTCGATCCGGCCCGCGTGGTGGCCGAGATGCACGAGGCCGGCCTCGAGGACCTGCCGGTGTTCCTGGAGGCCTTCTTCCCCTTCGAGTGGACCAACGAACAGGTGATGGACGACATGCGCCGGACCTTCGCCGTCCTCAAGCCGGCGTTCGGGCTTTAGGTTTCGAGCTTCGGGAGGAGCGATGCGATGCCCATGACAATCAAGGACATGAACAGTAAGGCTGTGGCCGAGCTGAGCGCCGTCATCGAACGGATCGATCCGGCCCAGGTGAAGGCCCTGATCGAGGTGCTGGCCGGTGCGAAGCGGGTGGTGCTGTACGGTGTCGGGCGCGAAGGGCTGATGATGAAAGCCCTGGCCATGCGCCTGTTCCACATGGGCCTGGACGCCCATGTCGTCGGCGACATGACGACCCCGCCGGTCGGCAAGGGGGACATGCTGCTGGTCAGCGCCGGACCCGGCCATTTCTCGACCGTCGAGGCGCTGATGGGAGTCGCCCGCGGCGCCGGGGCCAGGACCGTCTGCTTCACGGCGCAGCCTTCCGGCAAGGTTCCGGCCAACGCCGATCTCGCGGTCGTCCTGCCGGCCCAGACCATGGCCGACGATACCAGCGGCCCGACCTCGTTCCTGCCCATGGGCAGTCTGTACGAGGGGGTGCAGTATCTGTTCTACGAGTACCTGGTGCTTCTGCTGCGCGACCACATGGGCATCACGCCCGAACAGATGCGGGAGCGCCATACCAATCTGGAGTAACCCCGGATTTTCCTTCGCCGTTGGAACCTGAACGGCATATCCGGGCTTCCCCGCCAGCCTGATTTCAATAAACTGGCCGGTGCCGGGATCGATGCGCCCTTGCGGTTGCGGTCCCGTGCAGGGGGAACAGGGCTGGCGATGAAGAAGATCCTCAACGACGCCTATTCCTACGTCGACGAGATGCTCGACGGCCTGTGCGCCGCGCATCCCGACAACTATGCCCGGCCGGCGCCGGACGCATACGTCATCAAGCGGCCCGACGGCCCGGTCGAGGGCAAGGTCGGGATCGTCACCGGCGGCGGTTCCGGGCACCTTCCCATCTTCACCGGCTATGTCGGCAAGGGCCTACTCGACGCCGCGGCCATCGGCGACGTTTTCGCCTCGCCTTCGGCCGACGAAATGGCCGAGGCCATGCGGGCGGCCAACGGCGGCAAGGGCGTGCTGCGCCTCTACGGCAATTACGGCGGCGACGTCATGAACTTCGACATGGCCGGCGATATCGTGGAGATGGAGGACATTCCGTCGACCACGGTGGTCCTGGCCGACGACGTGGCCAGCGCCAAGCCGGAGGAGGCCGAGAAGCGCCGCGGCGTGGCCGGCATGGTCTATGCCTTCAAGATCGCCGGTGCGGCCGCCGAGGCCGGCCTCGACCTGGAAGAGGTGACGCGGGTCGCCCAGAAGACTGCCGACGCCTGCCGCTCCATGGGTGCGGCGCTGACGCCGTGCACGGTGCCGCAGGCCGGCAAGCCGACCTTCGAGATTGCCGACGACGAGATGGAAATGGGCATGGGCATCCATGGCGAGCCCGGCGTCTGGCGCGGCAAGCTGCGCAAGGCCGACGAGATCGCCGCCGAAATCATGGATCACCTGCTGGCAGATCAGCCGCTCGGCAAGGGCGACAAGGTCTCGCCGCTGATCAACAGCCTCGGCGCGACCCCGCCGGAGGAACTCTACATCCTCTATCGCTACGTGAAGCAGCGGTTCGACGACCTCGGCGTCGAGATCGTGATGCCGCTGATCGGCCGCTACGCCACCTCGATGGAGATGGCGGGTGTCTCCTTCACGTTCTGCAAGCTCGACGACGAGCTGGAGAAGTACCTCAAGGCTCCGGCCGAGTGCGCCTTCTGGAAGGTTTGAGCCATGCCGTTGACAACCAAGGAACTGGCGGCGGGCTTTGCCCGCCTTGCCCCCAAGATGGAAGAGTCGGCCGACGAGCTGAACGGCCTCGACGCCAAGATCGGCGACGGCGACATCGGCGTCACCATGGTCCGCATCACCCGCGGCATCGGTGAATCGCTCGACGACCTGCCGGACGACCTGGGCATGGCCTTCATGAAGTGCGTCCAGGCGATCACCAAGGTGTCGGGATCGAGCTACGCCACCCTCGTCGCGACCGCGCTGATGAGCTCGGCCAAGGCCTGCAAGGGCAGGACCGAGGTACCGTGGTCGGAGGTCTCGGCCCTGCTCGGCGGTGCGGCCGAGGCGATGATGGCGCGCGGCAAGTCGGCGCTCGGCGACAAGACGGTCATCGATGCCGTCGACGCGGCGCGTGCGGCGGCCGAGGGCCTGGACGATCCCGCAGCCATCCTGGAGGCCGTGGGCAAGGCCGTCGACGAAACCATCGAGCGCATGCGGGATCGGCCCAACCGGGTCGGCCGCGCGCGCATCTGGGCCGAAAAGAGCGTCGGGCTCGATGATCCCGGCATGGTGGCCTTTCGCCGCATGATCGACGGAATCGCAGGGTAGGGGGCGGCGGGCGCCACCCGCTGCAACCACTCCCAATAAAGATCGGAAAAAAACATGTACCGTCAGAACATCCTTCGCAAACGCCTGCAGGACGGACAGAAGCTGTTCGGCTGCTGGGTGCAGATCCTGGATCCGGAGATCACCGAGCTCCTGTCCTACGTCGGGTTCGACTTCCTGCTGGTCGACAACGAGCACGGCCCCGGCGGGATCACCAGCACGGTGAGCCAGTTGCGGGCCGCGGCGGCGACCGATACCACCCTGGTGGTCCGGGTGCCGTGGAACGATTCCGTCTATCTCAAGAAGATCCTCGATATCGGCACCGAGGTGGTGATGATCCCGATGATCGAGTCGGTCGAGCAGGCCGAGGCGGCGGTCGCCGCCTGCCGTTATCCGCCGCGCGGCATCCGGGGCATCGCGCACACCGACGCCCGGGCCTCCGACTACGGTCTCAAGGCCATGGAATACCTGAATACGGCCTCCGACAACATCTTCGTCATCTGCCAGATCGAGAGCGTCGCCGGTGCCGAGAACGCCGAGGCGATCGCCGCCGTCGACGGCGTCGACATGATCTTCATCGGTCCCTTCGACCTTTCGGCCAGCCTTGGCCGCCCGGCGGACTTCGACAACCCCCGCCACCAGGAGCTGATGGCCCGCACCGAGGCGGTGACGAAGGAGGCCGGGAAGTTCCTTGCCACGACGGCCTATGGCGGCAAGGCGCCGGCCGAGCTTTTCGATCGCGGCTACGACCTGATCGTCGGCAAGGCCGATGTCGGGATGCTGCGCGATGCGGCGCTCGAGCAGGTCGCCAAGCACAAGCCGAAGGCGCGCTGAAAAGCGAAGGATACCGCCTGCCGGCGGCGGGGTCGCCGTCCCCGGCAGGGGCCTTCGGATTGACATCCGGGACGTGAGCCGTTAGACTGATTGGAACGTTCCAAAAAATGGAACGAACAACACAAGAAGACGACTGGTCAGGCTTTTACGACTCTTTGTTTTGTTTAATTTCGGTTGGATCGTTTCGACCTGTGTCTCCCGCGAAACTGAAGCACCTCCGAGAAGGGCGCGCGACGTTGAAAGACGTCGCCGCCCACGCGGGCGTTTCCAAGTCGACGGTTTCTCTCGTCCTTCGGGGCAGTGAACTGGTCGCGGAAACGACCCGCGAGCGCGTGCACGACGCGATGCGGAACATCGGCTACGTCTACAACCGCGGTGCCGCTACCTTGCGTGCGGCGCGGACCGACATGGTGGCCCTGGTGGTACCGCAGATCGACAACCCGTTTTTCGGCGAAGTGACCGCCGGCGCCGACGAGGCGCTGGATCGCGCCGGTTTCGTGTCGTTCCTGGCCAATACCTCGGAAACGCCGGCGCGACAGGACCGCTTTCTCGAGCGCATGCGGGAACACAACATCGACGGCGTCATTATCTGCCCTGCGACCGGGACGTCGCCGGATCTGATTCGGCGTCTGAACGCCTGGGGCATTCCCTGCGTACAGGCGATGCGGCATGTGTTCGTGAAGGGTGCCGACTACGTGGCGCCGGATTTCCGCCTCGGCATGACCATGGCCATCGATCACCTCGTCGGTCTGAGCCACGAGAGGATCGCCTTCATCGGCGGCGCCTTCCCGGTATCGGTTACAAAGGAACGTCACGCCGGGTTCCGCCGCGCCATGCGGCGTCACGGGTTGCGCGAGGATCTGATCTATCCCTGTTCGTCGAACTTCCGCGGCGGGGCGAGCGCGATCCAGAGGCTGTTCGAGGACGGCGAGGAGGTGACCGCGGTCATCTGTTTCAACGACATCGTCGCCATGGGCGTCGAGGCGGCTCTGGCAGAACGCGGAATCCGCGTCGGCCGTGATTTCGCAGTGGTCGGGTGGGATGACATCACCGAGGCAGGGGTCGCCTCGCCGGCGCTGACTACCGTCGCCACCGATCCGCGGCAGATCGGCGAGGAGGCGGCGCAGTTGCTGATCCGCCGGATTTCCGATCCAAGCGGCGGGCCGGAACGGGTCATCCTGCCGCCGCGCCTGATCGTTCGCGATTCCTGCGGCGCCCGCGGCGTCGAAAGTGCCGCGTGAGGGGGGCGACGGATGCGGAAACCGAGATTGCATGAATGCGAATCCGCGACGGTCTTCGGGACCGCCGCGGTCAAAATACCGAACTTGGTTCCAAATGCTGAACCGGTTATGTTCCCGGGTCAGGAGGTGGAACGAATTCGGTACTAAGGCGGGGAGCGGACGCCTGAAACATGGCAAAACGGTTGACCGGACCGATCGGTCCTGCTGAACTGATCGCCATAATTAAAGGCATCGTAACCTGTCGAATGCCTTTCCCGGCGACGGGAAAACAACGAAAACAGAGGAGGTGTGCGATGAGGTTTTCATCAGTCGCGAAAACATTTGGTATTGCTGCGGCCGCCATCGGTATGGTTGCCGTGTCCCAGGGCTCTGCACTGGCCAAGTATCCGGAACGCCCGATTCAGATCATCATTCCCTGGGGTGCCGGCGGCGGCACGGATGCGACCGGTCGTATGATCGGAACCGTCCTCCAGAAGGAACTCGGCGTACCGGTGAACGTGGTCAACCGGACCGGTGGTCAGGGCGTCGTCGGCCATTCGGCCATCGCCACGGCCAAGCCCGACGGCTACACCCTTGGCGTCGTCACGGTGGAAATCGCGATGATGCACTGGGTCGGCCTGACCGAACTGACCTACAAGGACTACACGCCGATCGGTCTGTACAACGCCGATCCGGCCGGCGTCCAGGTCGCGGCCGACGCGCCGTGGAAGGACGTCAAGAGCTTCCTTGCCGACGTCAAGGCGAATCCCGGCAAGTTCAAGGGTTCGGGCACGTCGCAGGGCGGCATCTGGCACCTTGCGCTGGCCGGCATGCTGCAGACCGCCGGTCTCGACGCCGGGGCGGTTCCGTGGGTTCCCAGCCAGGGCGCCGCACCGGGCCTCAAGGAACTGGTTGCCGGCGGCGTTGCCGTCGTCACCTGCTCGCCGACCGAAGCCGGCCCGCTGGCCGATGCCGGCAAGGTGAAGATCCTGGCCGCCATGGCCGATAGTCGCATGGACGCCTTCCCGGATGTCCCGACCCTCAAGGAGCAGGGCATCGACTGGACCATGGGTGCTTGGCGTTCCTTCACCGGCCCGAAGGGGCTGCCGCAGGAAGTCGTCGACGTGCTGGTTCCGGCCTTCCAGAAGGTCGTGGAAAGCGCCGAATTCAAGGACTTCATGAAGAAGCGCGGCTTCCCGATCGTCTACAAGGATCCGGCCGGCCTGACCGAATTCTACGGGGTCGCCGACGAAGGTATGGGCGGCGTGCTGAAGGCCGTCGGTCTCGCCAAGTAGCGAACACGCAACGCGTCTGAAAAAGATAACAAGACGATGCGTTTCAATGACGCCGTAATCGGGGTGGTGTTGCTGGTCTTCGGATCGGCGGTGTTCATCCATTCCCAAACGTCGTTTCCTGGTTTGCCGGGCCAGGACTATGGCCCGGCATTCTTTCCTTCCATCATCGGGGCGCTGTTCTGTCTCTGCGGCGTGATCCTGGTCGTCGGGGGAATCGCCAAGCGGCGCGAGGTCGGCCTCGCGACCCTCGGCGAATGGGCGTCCTCGCCACGTGACGTGATCAATTTCTTCGCGGTCATCGTGGTGCTGCTCTTCTACATCCTGACCGTCGATTTTCTGGGTTTCATCCCGACCGCGCTGATTGTCACCATCGTCCTGATGTTGCGTTTCGGCGTCCGGATTCTGCTGTCAACGGCGATGGCGTTGGCATCGACCCTGATCATCCATTTCCTGTTCTACAAGGTCCTGCTCGTGCCCCTGCCATGGGGGCTCCTGGAACCGATCGCCTGGTGAACGAACCGTGGATATCTTCATTACCGCCATCGAACTGGTCTTCACGCCCTACGTCCTGCTGGTCATCTTTCTGTCGGCTCTGTTCGGGCTGTTCGAGGGGTCGATCCCGGGGCTGACGGCCACCATGGCGACGGCGCTGCTGGTTCCCGTCACCTTCTTCATGGACCCGGTCCCGGCCTTCGCGGCGATCGTCACCGCGGTGGCGATGGCCATTTTCGCCGGCGACATCCCCGGCGCGCTGCTGCGCATCCCGGGAACCCCGGCCTCGGCCGCCTATGTCGACGAAGCCTACAACATGACCCGCAAGGGGCAGGCGGAGACTGCGCTCGGCACCGGCCTGGTCTGCGCCTCGCTGGGCGGGTTGTTCGGGACCCTGGTTCTTGTGACCTCGGCGCCGGCACTGGCCGAGTTCGCCCTGAATTTCAGTTCGTTCGAGTATTTCTGGCTGGCCTGCCTGGGCCTGACCTGTGCCGCGATCATCTCGACCGAGGCGCCGATCCGCGGCCTGATCTCGCTGCTTCTCGGGCTGTTCATCTCGACCATCGGCATCGGGATCGTCGGCGGCTATCCGCGTTTCACCTTCGGCAGCGTCGAGTTGATGGGCGGGGTGAGCTTCATCCCGGCGATGATCGGCATGTTCGCGGTTTCCGAGGTGCTGCGCTACACGGCGACCATCCACCACCTGCCGCCGGTGTCGCAGGAACCGATCCGCAACCTGTTCAAGGGCCTGGGGCCGATCCTCCGCCGCTACAAGGTCAACCTGCTGCGCGGCAGCCTGATCGGCACCGCCATCGGAGCCCTGCCGGGCGCCGGCGCCGACATCGCGGCGTGGATCGCCTACGCCGTGAGTAAGAAATCGTCAAAGACCCCCGAGAAGTTCGGGACCGGCCACGTCGAGGGCCTGGTCGATGCCGGGTCCGCCAACAACGCCGGCCTGGGCGGCGCCTGGGTTCCGGCCATCGTGTTCGGCATTCCCGGCGACTCGATCACCGCGATCGTCATCGGCGTTCTCTACATGAAGGGCATGAATCCCGGCCCGACCGTGTTCCTGAACCAGCCGGAACTGATCTACGCGGTGTTTGTCACCTTCTTCGTCGCCAACATCGCGCTGATCCCGCTGGGCTTCATGGCCATCCGCTCGGCGCGGCAGGTGCTGCGCATTCCGCGCGAGGCCCTGATGCCGATCATCCTGATGTTCTGCATCGTCGGGTCGTTCGCCATCAACAACACGGTTTTCGGCGTCTCCGTCATGCTGATCCTCGGCGTCATCGCCTACATCATGGAAGAGAACCACATTCCGGTCGCTCCGGCGATTCTCGGCATCGTGCTCGGTCCGATGCTGGAGGACAACTTCCTGACGTCGATGATCAAGTCGGACGGCAGCATCGTCGGCTTCTTCGAACGGCCGATCGCCGGCGTTCTCGGGGCGGCCACGATCCTGGTGTGGATGGTGCCGCTGATCGTGCGAATCCGCCGCCGGATGGTCGTCAGCGCCAAGGCCTGATCGCCGGTCCGGTTCCCCCGTTTCCATTTCCCCACGCCGCCGCTAGACTTGCGACCGAACCTTCGCGACCCGACATCTGGGATCGGCGGCCGAGGTCGCCGGCCCGCCACAACGAACCGATTTGAGGACTCATGGGACCCCAGGACCCCCTTCGACTGGCCGTATTCGATATCGACGGAACCCTGATCGACAGCCAACAATCCATCGTCGCGGCGATGGCCGGTGCGTGGAGCGCCTTCGATCTCGATCCGCCGCCACGGGAATCCGTTCTGAAGATCATCGGGCTGCCGCTGCTGGAAGCCATCGCCATCCTGGCGCCGGATGAGAAGCCCGAGCGCCATCAGGAACTGCGCGAGAAATACTCGGAAACCTGGATTCGCATGCGCGAGGAGGGGAGTTTGCAGGAACCCCTGTTCCCCGGCGGGGTGGCGGTTCTCGAAGACCTGGAGCACGACGGCTGGCTGCTCGGCGTCGCGACCGGCAAGGCCCGCCGCGGGCTCAATTTCGTTCTCGACAGGCACGACCTGGCGCCGCGGTTCACGACCCTGCAGACCTCGGACATCGCGCGCGGCAAGCCGCATCCGGAGATGCTGGAGCGCGCCATGGCCGAAACCGGGGTCGAGCCGTCGCGCACGGCCATGATCGGCGACACGACCTTCGACATCCAGATGGCGCGGAATGCCGGGACCTTCGCCATCGGGGTCGACTGGGGCTACCATCCGACCGAGGAGCTGTGGGCCGCCGGTGCCCACGCGGTCATTTCCGATTTCAGTGACCTGCCGCGGACCGCGATGAAGTTGATCGAGGGAGGCAAGCCATGAAACGCGCATCCCGCATTCTGTTCGCCGTCGTCGTCATCGTCGTCGGTCTCGCCGCCGCCGGTGTCGCGATTCTCAAGACGCTCGATTTCAACCAGTACCGCGACCTGGTCGCCGAGAAGGTCTTCGAGGCGACGGGCCGCGAGCTGACCATCGCCGGTGATCTCGATCTGGCGATTTCCCTCTCTCCCGCGTTGCGACTGGAAGACGTGACGCTGGCCAATGCCGACTGGGGAACGCGCCCGGAGATGGCCAAGCTGGAGCGCCTCGAGGCCAAGGTCGAACTCATTCCGCTGTTGTCGGGCGAAGCCCGGATCACGCGTATCCTGGTGTCCGGCCTCGACGTGTTGGTGGAGACCGATGCCAAGGGACAGGGGAACTGGACCTTCGGGCAGAAAAAGGAGGCAGCGCCAGCCGCGGCCGAAGGGCAGGAAGGCGAGGGCCTGCCGGTCCAGCCGATCGTCCAGGAAGTCGTCATCGAGAACGCGAAGGTCACCTATCGTGACGGCGCGAGCGGGGCTTCCTACGAGGTGATGTTGAAGAGTTTGACTGCGAGCACGGAAGGGCCGCAAAGTCCGATCGACCTCGCCGGCCAGGGCAGCTTCTCGGGGGCGGCGTTCCGCCTCGACGGTCAGGTCGGGAACCTGGCGACGGTTTCGGCCGGCGACAGCTTCCCCTTCGCCGTCAAGGCATCGGCATTGGATGCGGATCTGTCGGTCGAAGGCGTGGTCGAGAAGCCGCTGGAAGGGGCGGGCATCGACGTCAAGCTGGGCCTGAATGCGGCCGATCTCGCGAAGACGATGAAGGAACTGGCCGCTGTCGTACCGGGCCTCGCGGGAGCCGCCGCACCGGCCGGGGCGGCCTCATTGTCCGGCCATGTCCGGCAGACGAAGAACGGCATTTCGCTTTCCGACCTCGACGTGAAACTGGGACCCAGCGACCTTTCCGGATCGGCCACTGTCGATCTGTCGGCAGCGCGTCCGCGGGTGACGGCGGAGATCGCGTCCAAGTCGCTGGATCTCGCGGCCCTGGCGCCGGCCGGCGACGCGCCGGCTTCGGCCGCTCCGGCCGCTCCGGCGGCAGATTCGTCGGGGAGCGCGTCCGAACCTCAGAAGGTCTTTACGAGCGATCCCTTGCCCCTCGACGGGCTGCGGGCAACGGACGCCAACATCTCGGTCAAGATCGATCGTCTCGTGGTTCCGGGCGGCCTGGTTCTTGACGACGTGCTGGTCACGTCGGTGCTCGACCGCGGGAAACTGACCGTCGCGCCGCTCCGAGCCACGGTTGCCGGCGGGACCGTGGAGGGCGAGTTCAGGCTCGACGGCACCCAGCAGACGGCGCCGGTCGATCTTCTGCTGAACGGCAAGGGGATCGTCGTCGGCGATGCGGTCAGCCAGATGGGCGACGCCGAGATAATCGAAGGCGGGCCGGCGGACATCGACATCCGGTTGAACGGACGCGGCGCTTCGATGCACGAGATCATGGCCTCCCTGGACGGCCGGTTGACGGTCGAGGTCGGCAAGGGACGGCTGCTCAGCAAGGCGGTGGATCTCGCCGGCGCCGACGTGCTGACCCAGCTTGTCGATGTGGTCAATCCGGCGGCCGAGAAGCAGGACCATTCGGTCCTGTCCTGTGCGGTCATGAACTTCAAGGTCGCCAAGGGCGTGGCGACGGCCAAGGACGGCATCGCGGTCGAGACGGACAAGGTCAACGTCGTCGGCGCCGGGACCGTCAATCTCGGCACGGAGATGATCGACCTGACCGTCGTGCCGGAAGCCAAAACCGGGGTTGGAATCAATCTCTCGTCGGCCGTCGCCGGCCTGGTTCGCGTCCAGGGATCGTTGACGGAGCCCACGGTCGGTATCGACAAGGCGGGTGCCGCGAAGGCCGCGCTCTCGGTCGGCGCCGCTCTGGCGACGGGCGGGCTTTCGGTTCTCGGGCAGGCCCTGATCAGCAAGGAGACCCAGGATCCGCATCCCTGCCTGACGGCACTGGGCAAGGCACCGCCACCGGAGGCATCGGCCCCGGCTTCGGGTGGAGCGGAGAAGACCGAACCCCCGGCACAGTCGGTCGAGGACAAGGCCAAGAAGGCGCTGGAAGGCGTTGGAGACGCCCTCGGCAACATCTTCGGCGGCAAGAAATAGGCGGGGCTGCACAGGACAATGCGCCCGGCCAAGCGTTTCTACACCGACGTCGGCGTCGAGGAGGGGCCGGAAGGCTTTCGGGTGACCCTGGACGGACGTGCGATCAAAACCCCCGCAGGCGGCTCCCTGACGCTTCCTGGACGGCCTCTGGCGGAAGCCGTGGCCGCGGAATGGGCCGCCCAGAAGGAAAAGATCCGGCCCCATACCATGCCGCTGTTCCGGCTTTGCGCCACGGCCCTCGACCGTGTCTGTCCCGACCGGCAGGCAGTAATCGACGGCGTGGTTTCCTACGCGCCGACCGAACTGGTCTGCTACCGGGCGACCGAACCCCCGGAACTGGTCGAACGTCAGGAGGTGGTGTGGCAACCGCTGTTGGACTGGGCGGTCGAAGTGTTCGGCGTGGAATTCAGAGTCACGCGCGGGATCATGCCGGTCGAACCGGCGCCGGGCCTGGAGGAGCGCCTGGCCGGATCTGTCGCCCGGCTGGACAATTTCGCCCTGGCCGGTCTGGCGACGGCAACGGCGACCTGCGGCTCGATGATCATCGCTCTGGCCCTGGTGTGCGGCCGCGTCGGCGCCGAGGCGGCCTTCGAGGCGGCGATGCTGGACGAACTCCATCAGGCCGCGAAATGGGGTGAGGACGAGGAGGCCGCCGAACGGCGGAACCAGTTGCGCCGGCAGATCGAAGCGGTTGCCGCTTTTATCGAGCTCGGTGGTTTCCGTGTATCGGAGGATCTTGCCGGGATTGATGGTTGAAACCGGCGTGATTCCGGCGTAGAGCCAATACACGCGTTTGAAACTTCTATGACAATCGAATGGGGAGAGCCATGAGTGGGGAGAAGATCGTCCAAGCTGCGCGGCTGCTTGCCGACGCCTGGCGTAATCATACGCAAATGGCCGCCTTGCCGGCGGAATTGACTCCGGAAGACCGTGTGGAGGCCTATGCCATCCAGGACGCCATGGCCCGCGAACTGGGGCTGTCGGTGGCCGGCTGGAAGCTGGGGATGAGCGCCCCCGCCACCATGCGGCAATTCGGCGTGACCGAGCCGGTGCCCGGCCGGATTTTCCGCGAGTGCGTGTATGAGAACGGTGCGACGATCCCCGCCGGCATCTACTCCGGCCCCAAGGTCGAGCCCGAATTCGCGGTCCGTTTGAAGAACGGCCTGCCGGCCCGCTCGGGGCTCTATTCGCGCTTCGACATCGAGGCCGCGACCGATTGCATCCTCCTGTGCTTCGAGATCGCCGACAACCGCGTCGCCATGTCGCCGCCGCAGCCGTTGCCCATGATAGCCGACAACGGCGGCTTTGCGGCCTATGTGGTCGGCCCGGAAGTGAAGAATTGGCGCGAGGTCAATTTCGCCGAAGTGCCGGTCGACCTGATCATCGACGGCGAGGTCGCGGCCAAGGGCCTGGAAGGCGAAGGGCGTATCGATCCCCTCGACGTTCTGCTGTGGACGGCCAACAACGTATCGCAGCGCGGATACGGCCTGGCTGCCGGCGACCTGATCTCGACCGGCAGCGCGACCGTGCCGACGCTGATGTCGGTAGGCTCCGAGGCGGTCGGCAAGTTCGAAGGGCTCGGTGAGGTCCGGGTTCGCTTCTCTGAATAAATTCCTGTTTTTTTCGAGGATGGTTTCATGCCCCGGCTGGCCGCGCCAGCCGGGGTTTTCTAACTAGTTAGTTAGAAGAAAGCCCTGCGCTGAGAGCATGGCAGCGTCGCAAAATCGGCATTTGTTCCTTGCCTGCCGATGGGGTAAGCCGTATCCGCCAAAAAAATAAAAAACGGCGGAGGACTACATGGCTGCTGACGCGTGTCAGGCTGCCGAGTTCAGTCGATTTCCCCCCGGCATTCGAAACCGGGCCGTTCCCGCGAACCTGAACGTTGGTCGGTTGCGCTGTGGCGCCGCCGGCCCGATTGCGTGCATCGCGATGCCGATGTGCGGACGCTCGGACTTGCGGCAAGGGGAGAGGCGGGTTTCGGACGGCGCGACACAGAGGGTTTCTCGACAGGATGGCTTTGCCGGTCTCTCGGGTCCGGATGCCTCACACCGCGCTGCCGCGGCAGCCCGGGTGGTGAACTGTCGGTTCGACCACGACGCCAACGCCAACGAAATACGGAAACGGAGAACAACATGAAGAACGTCGACGCCGCGCATCGCGATTCGGCAACCGCGGCAAACCCAAAGGCGGGACGTCACCCATCGGCGTCGCGGAGAACCATAGGCCTGGTGTCGGGCCTGGTCGTTTTCCTGGTGATGCTGGTCATGGATCCGCCGGGCGGTATGCCTGAAAAGGCGTGGCTCGCCGCCGCCGTCGGAATCCTGATGGCGATCTGGTGGATTCTCGAGGCCATTCCGATTCCGGCAACCGCACTGGTTCCCCTGGCGCTGTTCCCGTTCCTGGGGATCAAGACGATTACCGAGGGCGCCGCACCCTACGCCAATCCGCTGATCTATCTGTTCCTTGGCGGATTCATCATTGCGACCGCCATGGAAAGGTGGAACCTCCACCGGCGGATCGCGTTGAACATCCTCAAGATCGTCGGGTCCAATCCGGCGTCGCTGGTGGGTGGCTTCATGTTTGCGACCGCCTTCCTGTCCATGTGGGTCAGCAACACGGCGACCGCGGCCATGATGCTGCCGATCGGCCTGTCGGTGATCACCCTGGTGGCGGCCGGCGGACACCCCGGGCAGGGGGCCAATCCCGGCGAAAGGTTTACGCCGGCCCTGCTTCTCGGCATTGCCTATTCGGCCAGCATCGGCGGTCTCGGGACCCTGATCGGAACCCCGCCGAACGCCCTGCTCGCCGGCTATTTCGCAGAGACCTACGGTATCACGATCGGTTTTTCCGATTGGATGGTGATGGCGGTTCCGCTGGAGCTGATCATGCTGGTGGTGGCCTGGTTCGTCTTGACCCGGGTGATCTTTCCGATCCAGGCTAAGGAACTGACGGGCATCGAGGAGATGATCAACCAGGAGATCGACAATCTGGGTCCGATCACGCGCGGTGAGAAGATCATCGGGGCGATCTTCGTTTCGACGGCCATCCTGTGGATGATCCGGCCGCTTCTCAACCAGTGGCTGCCGCACATGCATATTTCCGATGCCGGCATCGCGATCATTGCGGCGCTGGTGGTCTTCATCACGCCGGTCGAGCCGAAGAACCGCATTTTCGTTCTCGACTGGACGGCAACGCAGGGCCTGCCCTGGGGTGTGCTGATCCTGTTCGGTGGCGGTCTCAGCCTCGGTGCGGCGATCAACGACACCGGCCTGTCGCAGTGGATCGCCGAATCCATGAGCACTGCGTCCAACTGGCCGACCATCGGCCTGCTGCTGGCGGTCGTCGGGGTGGTGATGATCATCAGTCACATGACCAGCAACACGGCGACGGCGGCGGCGTTCCTGCCGCTGACGGCGGCCCTTGCCGTGAGTCTTGGCGAGAATCCGCTGCTGCTGACCATTCCGATGGTGCTGGCGGCAAGCTGCGTGTTCATGCTGCCGGTGGCGACGCCGCCCAACGCCATCGTGTTCGCTTCCGGCGAGCTGACGGTGCCGCAGATGGCCAAGGCGGGATTCTGGATCAACATCGTGTCGATCATCCTCATCCTGGTTGTGGCCTACACGCTGATGGGATTCGCCTTCGGCATCGAGGCCGGCGTCGTTCCGGAGTGGGTGAAGGGCTAACCCCCGTATGTCCGGGAGACCTCCGGAAACCGGAGGTCAACTTCGCGGCGCCCCCTTCGGGGGGCGCCGTTTTCGTCCGGCCCGGATGACAAGAATCCATTGCGCCGCGCCGTCTTGCGGCCGGTCCAGCCGTGCGTCACGGGCATGCCTGCGCTGCAGAACCGGCAATACTGATACCAGATCGCATATGTTACACAGTAACAATAACTTGATAAGAACGGGAGACCCTCCATGGCATCCGATTTCGTCCAGATTCAAAAAGAGGTTCAAACCAACGCAGCCAAGCTCGGCCGAGCCACCCCGGACGCGATGGCGGCCTTTTCCGACCTCGGCAAGGCGGTCTACTCGGACGGCACTCTCAGCGCGAAGATGAAGGAACTGATCGCGCTGGCGATCGGCGTGACCGTGCGTTGCGACGGGTGCCTGGGACATCATGCCAAGGCCTGCCTCGACCTCGGCGCGACCCGTGAGGAAGTGACCGAAGCCATTTCCGTGGCCGTCCACATGGGCGGCGGCCCCTCGATGGTCTACGGCTCGGAAGCGTTGAACGCCTACGACCAGCACGTCGCCAACGGCAAATAGGTTTTCCGGTACCCGCCGGACTCCCTCGGTTTTTTGCGCAAGGGCCCTCCCGGCCCGGTTGTCCCCGCCGCTTCCGGCGGGGACGGCTCTTTTGCGCCGTTCTTGCTGCGTTTCTCCCGGGACATGCTCTAGCGTCCTCCGCCGGTTCATGCCTATACTGCTGCGCGTCCGCACGCCGGGCCGGCAAGGGAGCCTGCCGGCGCGCAGGACGCCAACGGGGAGCAAAGGGCGACGCGGGGGCCGATGGCGATCTCGAAGGATCTTCTCGACGAACTGGCGCAGCGACGGGCCGAGGCCGAGGCCGGCGGCGGTGCCGAAAAGGCCGAGGCCCGGCGGGCCAAGGGTTTGATGACGGCGCGCGACCGGCTGGCTGCCCTGTTCCAGGCCGATACGTTCCAGGAATTCGGGCTGCACGCCCGCCACGAAACCGACCATTTCACCATCGAAAGCAAGGCCATGGGCGGCGACGGCGTCGTCACCGGCATCGGCTACGTCGACGGCCGGCCGGTTGCCGCGTTCAGCCAGGACTTCACGGTGGCCGGCGGCTCGCTGGGCCGGACGCATGCCGAGAAGATCTGCACCGTCATGGACTATGCCGAGCGCACCGGCATCCCGATCGTCGGCTTCAACGATTCGGGCGGCGCCCGCATCCAGGAGGGTGTCGAGTCGCTGTCCGGTTACGGCCAGGTGTTCTACCGCAACGTCCGGCTGTCCGGCGTGGTGCCGCAGGTCGCCATCATCGCCGGTCCGTGCGCCGGCGGCGCCGCCTATTCGCCGGCGCTGATGGACTTCGTGATCATGCTGCGCAACAGCGCCAACATGTTCATCTGCGGTCCCGACGTCATCAAGGCAGCGACCGGCCAGAGCACGACCATGTCGGAGATCGGCAGCGCCGAGAGCCACGCGACGGTCAGCGGCAACATCCATTTCGTGGCCGATGACGATGCCGACGCGGTCGCGATCCTGAAGAGGCTGCTGTCCTACCTGCCGCCCAACAACATGGCCGATCCGCCGCACCAATTCGGCGACGAGGTCGGCGTCGGATACGACGAGACGATGAACGGGCTGGTCCCCGAGGACCCCAAGGCGCCGTTCGACGTCAAGGCGGTGATCGAGCGGCTGGTCGATCCCGGCTCGTTCCTCGAGGTGCAGAAGGATTTCGCCGCCAATCTGGTGGTCGGTTTCGCCCGCATCGAGGGGTGCGTCGTCGGAATCGTCGCCAACCAGTCGACGGTCAAGGCGGGTACCCTGGACATCGACGCCTCCGACAAGGGCGCGCGGTTCATCCGCACCTGCAACGTCTTCAACATCCCGCTGGTCACCCTGGTCGACGTGCCCGGCTTCCTGCCCGGCATCAACCAGGAGCGCGGCGGCATCATCCGCCACGGCGCCAAGATGCTGTTCGCCTACGGCGCGGCGACGGTGCCCAAGATCACGGTCATCATGCGCAAGGCCTACGGCGGCGCCTATCTGGCCATGTGCGGCCGCGACATGGGCGCCGATATGCTGTTCGCCTGGCCGACCGCCGAGATCGCGGTGATGGGCGCCGAGGGCGCGATCCGCATCCTGTATCGCCGCGAGTTCGAGGCGACGCGGTTCCCCGACGAGATGGCCGAGGAACTGGCGGCCGAATACCGTGACCGTTTCGCGTCGCCCTACCACTCGGCGGCCAAGGGCTACGTGACCGACGTCATCGAACCGGCCCAGACCCGCTCGCGGGTGGCGCTGGCCCTGCGGTCGCTGCTGTCGAAGCACGAGAACTGGCCGGCCAAGAAGCACGGGAACATCCCGCTGTGAGCGAACTGGAGATCATGGTGACCGGCGTCGCCATCGTCATGGGCGTGCTCGCGCTGCTGTGGGGGCTGACGTCGGGGATCGGGGCCATCGTCGTCGGCGCCGGCAAGATGGCACAGCGGCCGCGCCGCAAGGCGGCGGTGGAGGCAGGGGACGAGGCCGGGATTCCCGCCCATCATCTGGTGGCGATCGCGGCGGCGGTGGCCGAGGTGATCGGTGCGCCGCACCGGATCGTCAGGGTGACCGCGCCGGCGCATCGCCAGTCGGACTGGACGGCGCGGGGCCGCGGCGGCCACCGCACCCCGGGCTGGCCGGGACATCGAATGGCCGGAAGGGGCCGTTAGGGAGACGGGTGAACGAGCAATGAAGAGACTGCGCATTACCGTCGAAGGCAAAAGCTATGACGTGACCGTCGAGGTCCTGGGTGACACCGGCGCGCCGATGCCCGCGGTCCCCCTGGTGACGGCGACCCCGAGCGGACCGGTCGCGACCCCGGTGGCGGCACCCGCACCAACGCCGTCGGGCGAGGGGGCGAGCATTGTCAGCCAGCTTGCCGGGACGGTGGTTTCCATCGCCGTCGAGGCCGGCCAGTCGGTGAGTGCCGGCGATATCCTGCTGGTCATCGAGGCGATGAAGATGA